>Ga0335082_10000808_pt1 | contig 32695 bp, 23 predicted proteins | sample Lox_Sample_41_FD_206718 | JGI IMG/M metagenome (GOLD analysis project Ga0335082, IMG submission 206718) | Soil microbial communities from Loxahatchee National Wildlife Refuge, Florida, United States - Lox_Sample_4.1 | ecosystem: Environmental > Terrestrial > Soil > Wetlands | place: USA... | reverse complement strand
TACGGCTGCCGGGAGCTGCATTTAACGCTCTTGAAACCATCAATCCCGAGCATATCCGGTGGCATGTGCGCTTTCTGTCGCATGACCTTCTTGAAGGGCGCGGAACGGGGCAGCGAGGCGGGGATTTGGCCGCCGAATACATCGCCACTCAATTTGCGGAATATGGGCTGAAACCGGCGGGCGATCATGGCACCTACATGCAGCGAGTCCCGTTGGTTGGAATCACGACCCTTCCCGACACTCAATTCTCGTTGATTCCCAAGAAGGGCGAGGCCATGAATCTCAGGGCCCTCGACGAATATGTCGCGTACGACCAGACCCAGCAACCGCAATCGGACGTGGATGCTGAGGTCGTATTCGTGGGCTACGGGATCGAGGCACCGGAGTACAACTGGGATGACTATAAGGGCGTCGATGTTCGCGGGAAAATCCTGCTGATGTTGGTGAACGAACCAACCTCGGATGATCCCAAGTTCTTCAAAGGCAAATCTCTTACCTACTACGGCCGCTGGACTTACAAGTACGAGGAAGGCCTGCGCAAGGGTGCGGCTGGCGTGTTGCTGGTGCACCAGACGCAGATGGCGAGTTATCCGTGGGAGGTGGTGCGGAACTCGAATTCCGGAGAGAAGTCGTTCCTGAAGCTGGAAGGCCCGGCCCTGAAGGTGGCTTCGTGGATTCATTTTGACGTGGCGTCGCGGCTCGCATCCGCTTCTGGGATGAGCCTGGAAAAGTTAATGGCGTCGGCACAGTCTCGCGATTTCCGTCCGGTGAGTCTCGGAGCAAGATTGAAAGCGCATATGGTCAGCAAGGTGCGCAACTTTGAGTCGAATAATGTGCTGGCGATCCTGCCGGGCGGGGACCGCAAAATGGCTGACGAAGCGGTCATGTATACAGCTCACTGGGATCACTTCGGGATTCGTCCCGACCTGCCCGGAGACAATATCTTCAACGGAGCAGACGACAACGCCACCGGGTGCGGCATTCTGCTGGAGGTTGCGAGAGCGTTTGGAACGAGTGCGGCCAAGCCGCGACGCTCGATTCTGTTTGCCGCGGTGACAGCGGAGGAACAGGGATTGTTGGGCTCCGAGTACCTTGGCAAGCATCCTCCGATTCCGGCCGGGAAGATTACGTTGGATCTGAACTATGACGATGTGAAGCCGCTGGGAGCGCCGGAAGAAGTGCAGGTTGCCGGAGCAGAGCGGACGAATTTCTATCCCATCGTGCAGGCGATGGCAAAGGACTTCCGGCTGGCGATTCGTCCTGACGCTCGGCCGGAGGCAGGGCACTTTTATCGTTCCGACCACTTCAGTTTGGCGCGCGTGGGTATCCCATCGTTCTCCATCAACGAAGGAACGAAGTTTAAAGGGCATGCGGATTCATGGGGAGTCCAGCAGGAAAGCGATTACGTGGACAAGCACTATCATCAGCCCAGTGACGAGTACCGCCCAGACATGGATTTCGTAGGTGACTCAGCGATGGCGCGCTTCGGATTCGCTCTGGGCTGGGAGGCGGCAGGCCTGTCTAAGCTCATTGAGTGGCAGAAGGGGGATGAGTTTGAAGCGGCACGGATTAAGAACCACTAGACGGAACCGATCTCTCCTCGGGTTCGTCCTTCTGGCTCTCCTTTTCAGGGCGGTAACCTAGGTAACTTTCCCCTACATTCCCCTCCTGTTAGCCTCGATATTTAGGTTTGTAATCAGCAACTTCCGACTCGATTCCTGTCAAGGATGCCGCGGATACCTATCTTTCGCCTTGGAGGGTCGCCGGAGAAACCGGCGCTTCCAAATCTGTCTGCTTCAACGCCTTTCGTCGCGCTTGAGGGACTTAGCGTTGGTGTAGACAATCTGCGCCATGATGTCGTGCTGAGTCCCAGGTTTGTGGAGTTGGCGCGCGCCCAGGTTGCACGTCTCATTGCGCGGCACGGTGAAGTCGAAGGATTGCTGGGCGCTGAAACTTCTCAACCCAATCAGGCACCTTCCTGGATGCGGCAACAAGCGGGAAGGCCCGCCCGGCAGAGGCTTGATCCTGCAGAATGGAAATCGGCCCTGACCGAGTTGCTGGTCGGGTCTCTGAACCGCGCCAAGAAGGAATTCAAGCTATCAGTCGATCTGCTGGCGCGGCTTGCCGTCACAAAATTTCTTCGCGCCCAGATGAACCTTCAATTTGCGCAAGTAGTGGAGCGTGGCCGCGTCCTGCTCAAAAATTACGACAACAGCCGTATGGGGAAGGGACACGAATACCGCGAGAAGATCGCGGCGTTCCAGGTGCGCAAAAAGATCATTCTGCGAAAGACAGGGCAGGAAATTTTCGAGACGCTGCGTGAAGTGGAGAAGAGCACTCTGGCGCGCACGCGGCGCTCATTGTTCGGGGAAGAGACCACTGGCGGAAGTTACTTCACCTACCCGCTGTTCATGAACCGCCTGTCGTTCTCCGAAGATGGACGAGACGACTATCTGTGCGCTGAGTACTACGTCATGTTGGGGAACTGGGATCGCGATCCGGACCGGTATGGCCGCATTCGGGAGATTGTTTCCAGCTTCCTGCGGTCGTTGTACGGGGAAGAGACTACCGCCGAGACCGTCGATGCCTGGATGAACGTGCCCGAGAATGCGCGACAGCTGGTGGGGACCGGCACTCCTGAAGATTCAGATGAAGGCGCTGCTCAGCAGGAACGGTTGGCGACGTGGGTGCGATTGCTCGAGGATGAGCGCGTCATGGAGAACGTGATTGCCTCGTACTACGTGGTGCCTCTACTGAACGAGTACGCTCCGACGATCAACCCGCAGCAGCTCAAGAATGCGCTGATCGACCGAACCGACTGCGATCGCGTCGAGCGAATGATTCAGGAAGGCGGCAAGCTGTCGCCCAACAGTCTCTATTCCGCCGTTTCCAAGGTAGCGAGCTGTCGCGGGGCGGAACGCGCGAAGGTGGCATCACGTTTTCTGGCAGACTTCTTCCATTACCACCGCGATCTGCGACGGCTGGAAACGCTGAATGCATCTTTGGATTCCGTGAACTTGGTCGGAAACGAAAAGTTACAGGAATTGTCGCGGATGAACGGAACTCTCTATGAGTTTCTGCTTTCCGACGAACAAAACGAGAGCAATTCCGAGCGTGTGTTGCGCCACGTCGTTTTGAAAGCGGACGTACGGGACTCGACACGGCTGACGCGCACGATGATGGACAAGGGGTTGAATCCCGCGTCGTATTTCAGCCTGAATTTCTACGAGCCCGTCAACAAGCTGCTGGAAAAATATGGAGCCCAGAAGGTTTTCCTGGAGGGCGATGCCATCATTCTCGCGATTCTCGAACGTGAGGGTGAGCCCGGACTAGCTGTGAGCCGGATGTGCGTACTGGCGCGCGAGATCATCGAAATCGTTCGTGGATACAACGAACTGATGCAACGTTCGGGCATGCCCCAGTTGGAGTTGGGATTGGGAATCACGCTGCAGGAATCGGCGCCGCTCTACCTGATGGACGGCGAACATCAGATCATGATTTCGGAAGCGCTGAACGAGAGTGATCGCCTGTCTTCTTGCAATAAGCGCGTCCGAAAGATCATGGAACCGCAGGCGGGGCCTTTTCATGTGTACGCGTTCCAATCGGCGGAACTGGATGAGGATGGCAACCCGGAAGATGTGATCCTGAACTTCAATCTGGGCGGGATCCGGATGAACGAGACGGCATTCCGCAAGATGCAGCAGGAGATCACGCTGGAACCGCTGAAAGTTAAGCTGCCTGCATCTCTAGCTTCGTCCGACAAAGGCGAGTACAAGCTCTTCAGTGCAATGGTGCCGGTTGACCGCGACATATTCCGCAAGATTGTCGTGCGCGAGAGCCGGATTCCTCGAATCGAAGCGTCTGGTTTTTCAGTGAAAGGCTGGACCGACCGTTCCTACTACGAGATCTGTACCGACCAAATGATCTACTCTGCGCTGGAAAAGAAGAAGGGCGCAGGCCACTAAAAAGTCGTTCCCACGCGCGTTGGGCGGAAGGGAATCTGGAATGTGGCTTCCACGTCGACTGGAGTTCCATTCTTCGTAGCCGGATCGAATTTCCACTGCGAGATGGCCTCGGTCGCGAATCGATCGAGACGCTCGTCAACACTGCGCAATACCTTCACGTTCCCGACGCTTCCATCGGAGTGAATCACTGCATAGAGGATGACTGTGCCATGCACGTTTTCACGCATGAGCTGCAGAGGATAGGCGGGATCGACTTTGCGGGTAGCCATTGGCTGGGAGAGATCTGGAGGAGGATTGCCAGGTTGTGAGCCCGAGTCGCGCTTCAGTTCAGCGAAGCGGATCACCCAGCTGCCCCCGCCGGAGTTGAGATTTGGCATGTTCAACGTGACCGAGTAGAACCTGCGAGTTCCGAAAACGGCGCGTTCGGGCTCCGTCAGCTTGGCGGCGTCATCCGGCTGCATCGGGCGGGTTGAACCGACGCGAGGTGGGTGAATGCTGGCGATCAGATTCGGGTTGACGGAGTTCGACGGAGTTGCTGGCCCAGGAGTACCGGCGATCGCGGAACTCTTTGGCGAAGCATTCCCGACGTAGAGACCGCTCGGAACGGTGCCAGCGTGGGCCGGGGATGCGCTGCTGCTTCCGCCAGCATTGGCCGGAGCTGAAGTACTCGCTCCCGGAGAACCCGGATTTCCGGATGCACCGGTGTGCCCGGTTGGACCGGCGGCGAAAGTACCTCTGCGGTTTCCTGCCGGAGGATCGGGCGGTCCGGCAACCGAGGGATGAAGATTGAGAGCGATCAGGTTGCCGCGGGATCCGCCGGACGCACCGACAGATCCGGAACCAGAAAGAGATGGCGGTGGAGGCACAACCTGCGGCGCGATGGCCGTTCTGGCGTAGTCTCCGGACGCGGAACCGGAAACAGACGGTGGCGGAGGTACAACTTGCGGAGCCACCCCCGTCGAGGTGTAGCCCCCGGGTGCGGTTCGCTGGGCTGCGACGGGAAGCTGCGGTGCGGGGGCGATCACGTTGCTCGGACCGATATTGATATCTCCTAGCCGGCGCGCTGAACCAGAATCAACAGTGGGCGGTGGAGCGATCAATTCGGGCTGAAGGCCTGCTATTGCCGCGTATGCGTTCGACGCGCGCACGTCAGGAGGAGGCGCAACAACCGAACTCTCAAGCGCAGGCGAGGAGCGGCGGCGTGCGATCCGGGCGGCGTCTGGAGGCGGAGTTACTACCGAATTGTCGACCGTGGGCGCCATGCGATGGACTTCTGCGGCAGGAATGAGCGGCGCGTCAGGGATCGCCAGTTGGGGTTTTTGTTGCCGATCTGCCCACGAAACGATGTTCGGAATCGCTACGTCTCGCTTCAGTTTCACGCTCGGCGGGGCGACGATCGTTTGCGACCGGTTATCACTCTCCCGCGGGACTGAGATGATCGGCTGCGGCGCTAATTCTGGATCAGCTTTTGTTGGTGGGGCCGGTGACGCAGAGCGGGTGTCGAGCGGCGGCAGGTACTCTGCAGCCTGGTAGTAAATCACCTGGGAATGATCGAAGGTCGGCAGTTGTCGGACGACACGGGGCTGCATGGCAAACAGGTGTGAGAGGCCGACCACAATGGCGCCCGCAATTACGTGGTAGACCGCTGATTGTGCGAATCGGTTCCATGGCAGGGTCCGAGTGACAAACACGTCAGGCCAGAACGGGGCTGGGGGAGAAGCGAGTTCAAGAGGGGCGAGCCGGGACGGCGAAACCAGGTCGCGCAGGTTGCCCAGAAAGACCGTCGACCGCGAGGGCAGTTCGACCAACAGCCCCGGAACGGGCGCTGGTTCCTGCATTTCGACGACAGGGCCTGCGGCAGACATCCCTTAATACTAGATGCAGGTCCGGTATTTGGGATAGCAGGAAGGGCAGTTTCCGCAGCCTGCCATTCGAGCCGCTACCCACAAACCGTTTATAATCATGGGCTCGGCTCACTGCCGCAATTCCTACAGTAAGGACTCACTTTGCTCGATTTCTTAGGGGATCTACGACGCACCCATATGTGCGGGGTGCTCCGCGCTTCCGACGCAGGGAAGAGCGCGGTTTTGATGGGTTGGGTAAACAAGCGCCGCGACCATGGCAGTTTGCTCTTTATCGATCTGCGGGACCGCACGGGTGTCACGCAGGTTGTCGTGAACGCGGAACGCAATGCCGCGGTCCATGAGAAGGCGGAGACTGTTCGCAATGAGTACGTCATTGCCGCCATTGGAACGGTGCGCCTGCGCGAAGGCAATACCATCAATCCGAACATGCCAACGGGCGAAGTGGAACTGGTCGCGGACGATATCCGAATTCTCAACGAGTCAAAATCGCTGCCTTTCTTGCCGTCGGATACTGCGCTTACCAACGAGGAGACACGGCTGAAGTACCGCTACATCGATCTGCGCCGCGACGCGATGCAGTTCAATATCGAGACGCGGCATAATGTCGCGAAGGCAATTCGCGACTATTTGTCCTCTCAGGGATTCTTCGAGATCGAAACTCCCTTCATGACGCGGTCGACGCCGGAAGGAGCGCGCGATTATCTCGTGCCGAGCCGAGTTCAACCGGGGACTTTCTATGCGCTGCCGCAGTCGCCGCAGATGTTCAAGCAGATCCTGATGATCTCGGGGTGCGACCGCTATTTTCAGATTGTGCGGTGCTTCCGCGATGAGGACCTGCGCGCCGACCGGCAACCGGAATTCACGCAGATCGATTTGGAGATGACGTATCCGCAGCCGGAGACGGTGTGGGGAGTGGTCGAGGGGTTCTTGCAAGCAGCGTTTAAGGCCGCAGGCGAGAAGATCGAGCCGTCGTTCCCGCGGATGGATTATGACGAAGCGATCCGGCAATACGGTATCGACAAGCCGGATATGCGCATTCCGCCGTTTACCGATGTTCGCGACTGCTTTACCGAACAGAATCTGCAGGAACTTGCGATCAACCCCAATCTGCCGGTGATTGCGATACGCGTTCCGAAGGTGGGCGAGTTGTCACGCAAGGAGCGCGACGACATCAAGCCGATGTTCCATTCGAAGGGCGGCGCTCGGGTATACGAGGATTTCAAGCGGATCGGAAACAAGTATCCCGACGCGGCCGCGGCGATTACGACGAAAACTGCCACGGAAGACGGCGACTTGATCGTGCTTGTTGCGGGATCTGCGCAGGCTGGGCCTCAGACGGCGCTGCCTGCGCATCGCAAGGTGACGCCTGCTGAATTGGCGATTTATGCGTCAGCTGGATTGCTGCGGCTGGCTTTGGCGCAAAAGTATGCCGACCGGCATGGGATCTTCAAGAAGACAGGCGATCCAGCGAAAGACTATCGCTTTCTGTGGGTCACGAATTTCCCGATGTTCGAGTGGGACGAGGGCGAGAAACAGTGGATGGCGGCACACCATCCGTTCACGTCGCCGCATGAGCAGGATATGGGACTACTTGAACAGGGCGTCGATTCAGTGAACGATCCGAACTCCACATTGAGCGCAGTGCGTGCGTTGGCTTATGACGTGGTGCTGAATGGAACTGAGCTGGGCTCGGGATCGATTCGTATTCACCGTCAGGACATTCAGGCGAAGATTTTCAAGGCACTGGGCATGACCGAAGAGCAGGCTCAGAAGCGCTTCGGCTTCTTCCTCGAAGCCTTGCAGTATGGAACTCCGCCCCATGGCGGGATCGCGCTGGGACTGGACCGTATCGTAATGATCCTGACGGGAGCCGAAAGCTTGCGCGAAGTAATTCCGTTCCCGAAGACTGCGCGGGCCGTCGACTTGATGTGCGATGCGCCGACACCTGTGGATGAGCGGCAGTTGAAGGATTTGGGGATTACGATCAAGAAGTCATGAGGCGTTAGTGATCACAGTTAGAAAGGTCGCCTTTGGGGCTGGACTCTTCTTGTGCGTTGCTCTCGCTGTGGCCGCCGTGTTTTGGTGGGTGTTCGTACAGTCGTTTGGCGCCAGTCCCATGGCGGCAGACTTTAGCACTCTCTTGCAATTCGTGACGTTCGCGAAGAAGACTGGGGCAGACCTGGTCGTGATTAAACAGCCCCCTCTCGCGCCATGGAACGCGCCTGGGTACAGCTCCGAAAGGATTGAAGCTGACGCCAAGCTCTTCGATATGTGGTCTACAGCCGTCCAGCTATCCTCTGCTGTGCTTGAGAACGGACCCGCGGGCGATTGGGTCCGAAGCAGTTCCGAACTAGAGGGAGCTAAGGTGGACAGCAAGACGGACCCTTGGGGGCATTCGATCTGTTTGTTGCGAAGGGACGGTTTAGTGCTCGTCATCAGCGCGGGGCCGGGTGCTCCGAGTAGTCCGAACTGCAAAAATATTCACATGACGGCAGACGAGTTAGCTAAATTCCCACGGAGGAAACTGCTGCAGAGTCCATCGGGATCTCTGGTATTGGTCGCTGATAAGGCCAGTCCGATCAAGAAGGCTTTTGCAACGCCTTGAGGGTATGTGAGTCAGTTTGAGACAACAGAGATCCGCTGACAACATCAACCACAGCAGACTCCACCCATGTATTTAGCTTGTACCGCCCCCTCAACCGTACTTTTAGATAGTTATCGGCAAGTGCTTCGGTGAACTCGCCGTCTTCGTCCTTCCCGACCACATTCAGCGTGATTGCCTGAACGGTCTTCCCGACAAAGCTGCGCATGAACGTTAGCTTTTTTACTGACGCCAGTTCGCGCAGGACGCGGTTGCGTTCACGTGCGATGTGAACCGGGACTTGATTCTTCATTTCAGCGGCTGGCGTTCCGGGACGTGCGGAATAGGTGAAGACATGCAGGTAGGTGAACGGCAGGTCTTCGATCATCTTCCGCGTGACTTCGAATTCGGCGTCGGTCTCGCCGGGGAAGCCGACCATCACATCCGCGCCGATCGCGGCATCGGGCATGGCCGCGCGGATCTTCTCGATCTTCTCTCGATAGTGCCACGGGCGGTATTTGCGATGCATGCGGCGTAGCACCGCGTCGCTCCCCGATTGCATCGGCACGTGCGCATGCTTTGCGATACGCGGCGCTGTCGCGACCAGTTCGATCAGTTCGTCGGACCAGTCCATGGGCTCGATGGAGGAGATGCGGAGCTTCTCTAGGCTTGTGTCCGCGAGTATCGTGCGGATGAGCGCGACGAGTCGTTGGTCGTTGGTCGTCGGTCGTTGGCCAACCCCTCTTGTCGATACATTGGCCGGTAAGTCTCTTCCCCATCGCCCAAGATTGATTCCGCTGATGACTACTTCTCGATATCCCGCCTCCACCAGCGTATTGACTTCCTGGATGATGCGGGCTGATTCCAGCGAGCGGCTTTGCCCTCGCACGTACGGAATCACGCAGAACGAGCAGCGATTGTCGCAGCCGTCTTGAATCTTGAGGTTTGGCCGCGTGCGCTCGTTGGCGGCGTCGAATACTGATGCGGCTAGCAATTCTGTGTGGGCGAAGATGTCGGAAACGAAAATCGGGCTTCCGGCTTCGAGCTTCGGGCTTCCGGTCGACATGCTCAACGTTTGCAACGGAACAAACGATTTCGCTGCGCTGACGCTCAGTGATCCCGGTAACGCGATCTCAGCCAATTGATGTTTATGGGAATTTCCTACGACTAGACTTACTCCGGGCAGTGCGGCAATTTCTTCCGGCGCTCTTTGCGCATAGCATCCGGTCACAACGATCTTCGCTTCAGGATTCTGGCGCCGCACGCGGCGAATCGCCGAGCGGGCATCCTGATCGGCCGCAGACGTGACCGTGCACGTGTTCAGCACAACTACCGACGCCTGTGAAGGACTGGATGCGCGCTCTAGTCCTTGATCAGCGAATTGCCGCTCGAGGGCCGCACCATCGGCTTGAGTCGCGCGGCAACCGAAGTTTTCTACGTAATATCCGGGCACAGTTCAATAGTATGGCATTTCTGGGTTAGGTGGGATTTCGACATCCTGAGGCCTGCAGTTCTGAAGGCCGAAGAACCTGTGCAATTTTCGAGCAGCATCGATGCCGCCAGCAAATTGCATAGGTCCCTTCGGCTCCACCTCAGGGCAGGCTCTTCGGCGGCAAAAGGCGCCGCCTCAGGATGACAAGGCTTAAAGAAGCTGCATTGGAACCATGAGCACGCTAGTTCACCGGCGCTATCACCGCATCCAGCAGGTCTGGCGTACCTTCAACTCTCTCCAGATGCGGATAACGCAGACCACCGTGGTAGTCCAGATTCACAGTCTGGAACTGATCATCCCGCTTGAGCAGGAGCTTGATCGGAGCGTTATTCTTCTCTGCGGCCATGATCGCTTGCCGCAGGTTGGCGACGCTGAATGCCTGATCATTCACTGCTTGCAGTTGCATGTCGGGCGTGATCCCTGCTTTGAATGCGGGGCCGTCCCACTCCACTTGAATGATGGCTCCCGCAGCACCGCCGTTGGGACCGCCTCCGCCCACGGTGAACCCCAGAGACGTGCCAAAGCCTGTCGGGCGAGTCGGGTCAGAATGCTTCATCCAGTCTGGTTCGGTGTCGTTGTAGACGAGCTTGTAGCCGCCCTGCTTGATGCCGTTTTCGGGAACGTCAGGCGCCACATCATAAACGCGCGCGCGGAAGAATCCGGCCCAGTCGAACGGTTGGACCGTGTTCATTGCCTTAACCAGATCGTCCAGCGTATAGGTAACCGTGACGTAGCTTCCGTTGTTGATGCCGTAGAAGAGCTTCGCGAAATCATCCAACGACTTCTTTCCATTGCTCATCTCGCGAATCTTGGTATCGGCATCAAGCCAGATGAGGTCGGATTCAGCGTAGTAGTCGTATGAGCGCTGCCAACTCGCCCAAGTCTGGGCATTCGTGAAATGCGCGCTAATGATCGGTTCGTTGGTGGTGTCGTCCAATGAGCGCCAGATGCGCCCGGGGCTTGCCTCGAAACCTGCGGCGATCAGCGCAATGTCATCGCGCGCCTGCTCAGGAGTCCGCATTCCGGAGCGTGCTGTGAGCACGTTGCCGTAATAATCGGTCAGGCCCTCATACACCCAAAGCAGATCATTCTGCATGGGCACATTGAAGTTCGGCGTCCAGAGATCGGCAGGACGGCGAAATTTGCCATTCCACGAATGCGTGTATTCATGGGGCAAAAGGGCCCGCCCTCCGATTCCGGCAGCCCAATCTGTGAAGTAATTGGCGCGAGTTCCATCTTCGCTGGACTGATGATGTTCCAGGCCTTGACCCGCGACCGAGTCGCTAAGCGAATAGAGAAAATCGTAGTGATCGTAATGATGCGAAGCGAAAAGCTTCTGCGCCTGTACCACGAGATTCTTGTGGAACTGCAATTCCTCGGGCGTGATCTCGAGTTGTTCCGGCTTGTCGGAGAAAACGTCCATGTAGACCGGATTGTCAGGTCCGGTCGAGAGGTCGACACGCTTGAAGTTGACGCCGGCGTACAGCGGCGAATCGATCAGAGTATTGAGAGTCGTATCTTTGAATTGAATGATGCTGCCGTTCTGCGATTTCACTTCGAGCGCGGTGGCGAACTTCCAACCGTCGGGCAGCCGCAACTGCGTGGAAAATCGAATCTGGCGCGAGAAGTAGCCTGCAGGGTAGAAAAGAAGTGCGTTCCACTTCACATTGGCGAACTTGTTGGAGATGCGGCCTTGTTGCGGTCGAATGGGAGCCAAATATTGAAAGGTGAGGTCCAGAGCGTTCGCGCCCTTTGGCACGTCAACATGGAACGCCCACATATCGACGCGATCGCGCACCCATGGAATACGTTTGCCGCTTGCATTGATGACGAGTCCGGCCATGTTCGCCGCCGGATTTGACGGTGAATGCGTGCCGGGCAGCCACTGTGGATAAAGAAGCGTCACTTCTCCTGCTTTCACCGGAATCGTCTCGTGAACGCTCAGTATGCGGTCGTTGATATTCGTCACATCAACGCTAAGCGCAAGGACGCCGTCGTATGGCTTGTCGGCAGGTGATGCTATCGGTGGAGGCAACGGCGCCGGTTTCGGCCCCGCAGCCTCTTGTGCAGAGCTTGTGCGGGCAAAGGCAATCCAGAGAGTGAGAGTGAACGCGATAAGACGATGGGGCGAAATGTGTGTGTGCATGTGGATTCTTGAATTTTGAGGAATTCTACAAAAGACAGACGCAACGCGCAGAGAAATTCAAAAGCAGAGACCCGGGGTCTGCGCTGTTGTTGAGACGGATGATTCACCGAAATGTCAGCGTAAAAATGTGCAGACGAGTGCGCAGTCATAAGTCGGCACACGTCGGCGAAGCGCTGATATGACAGAAACTGGGAACGTCAGATTACGGTCCAGCCTGCTTTACGCAGTGGCCTGTGTTCTTCGTGCCTGGAAGCACTCCCGGCAGAACACGGGTCGGCCCTGCGTCGGACGGAACGGAACGGTCGTCTGTTTTCCGCATCCGGAGCAGGTGGCCTGAGTCTCCACTTTGCTGTAACGATAGCTCTGACCGGGCATGGGGGGCGCGCCCAGGACGGCTACCCGCTTTGATTTACATGCCCTACAGCGTTTGGGTTCGTTCTTGAACTGTTTATCGTGAAAGAAAAGCTGTTCCCCGGCTGTGAAGATAAAATCTGCTCCACAGTCGATGCACTTGAGCACCTTGTCCTGAAATTCCATTGAGGATGGCTCCTTCAGCCCATTTCCGTCGCGCCCACTCGCGGGGAAAGAACTGCGGTGAGAACACCGAAATACGGGTCGTTAACTACTCCCCCTCGTACTGCCCCTGGACTCGGCCCGCCACGCACCGGGAATGGTGCGTGGGTTACAGCTAATCGATCTGTGCCGGGAGAAATGTGACTATAAGGTCCCTGCTGCAGCTCAACCTGGTGGGGGCCCGATTGAGCAGGGCCGCTCCGGGAAGGAGCGGCCCTTTCCTGCATTAATCCTGTTCTTTACGCGTCTTCTTGCGAGCGCGCTTGCGAGCTAGTGCAGCTTTCACACGCTTCTTTTCGCCGGGCTTCAGGTAAAAGGAGTGACGTTTCACTTCCTTGATAATGTCTTCCTGTTGCACCTTGCGCTTGAAGCGGCGGAGGGCGTTCTCTAATGATTCGCCCTCTTGAAGCCGAACTTCTGCCAAATCTACACACCCCCAGACTCGTCCGAATGGACCAAGTAGTTATTACAAGGATTTGACCCCAAGTCAAGAGGCTAAGTGTCGAATTTCTCTACACTAATCTCCATTTGCCCTATTTTCTGCGTCAAATTGAGATATTGGTCGCGAATCGGAAGGAAACGGAAGGAAAGATCACTTGTGGTTTAGCCTGCCATCTTTCCACGCAAAACGGTCACGGAAGCCTTTGGGAACGTGAGGGTCAATGTTCCAGCAGGAAGAGTCTTGGTCACCGGCGGTTCATTTGGATCCGGATGACCGTTCGGGCCTTCGGACTTCCACATGTACTGCTCGCTCCCGAATGTGATCATCGTGAATGGGCCCGCGATCGTCTTCGATGCATCGTTCGCGATGCGAACTTCATGCGCATTGTCCTGATCTTTGTTAATGATCATCAGTGAGAACTGGCCATCTGGGCGGGAGACCGCGTACGCGGTAATCAACGTGTGTCCCGCATTATCCTGCAGATCGCACGAGGCCGGATACAACTTGTGCACTCCTGCCCGGTGCAGCACCCATTCCAGATTGATCAGGCGGCTTGCGTGGTACTGGCAGGTGAATGCTTGGATCTTTAGGCTCTCATCCGCTACGTAGTTCCCGTAAGTTCCGAAGCCATGACATCCGGGGCGTAGTGGTTCGGGCTGGATCGGGGAGTGATAGTACACCGCGCCGCCGGCCGTTAGAAAGGCGCCAACACTGTCAGCCAGCCAGAGAGCAGCGAAGACATCGACCATCTGCTCGGCATTGCCATATGTCACGTTGCTTTCTGTGTTCATCATGGGAACGTTAGCGGGGAGTCCGTCTTGACGCCAGACGTCGAGAATATGGCTCACCAACTGTGGTTCGCGAAACAGATCAGACCATGTGATTTCACAAGGAGGATAAGGGTAATGCTCAAAGCTCATGAAGGTTAGATCGGACAAGCGATTTCGTTCTCTCAGGTAATCGAGGAAGCGGCCGAGCCATGAGGTGCGACCCTGGGCATCCGGCCAAACTTTGATGTCCTCGTTCACGCCCTCAAATACGGGTCCACCAAGTTTCAGGCTTGGATCGACTTTGTGAATGGCCGTCGCGAATTGCAGATACAGTTCCGCGTAATCCTCCGGAAGCATGTATTGGCCATCAGGCTCCTCACCCATTTCGACATAGGAAATCGGATAACCGCGTTTCTTGAGATAGGCCATTTGGGCGGCGGCATCGTCGGGAGTGCCATAGAGAAGCGAGATCGGAATCATCGCAGGCAGATTGTTCGTAATTCCGCTCGTGAAGAACAGATCGAGCCCCGTCTGGTCGCCGTGTGAGTCAAGATCGGTTTCCGAATGCCAGGGATCGATTGAAGAGCACCAGGTGACAGTTTGATTCTGGTCAGGACGGTGCTGAACGTAGTCAATAAAATTTCCATCTGGAGTCGTCGTCCCGATGAACACTTCGTGTACGGCGTATCCAACCGAACTGCGTGAGTCTTTGGGATCATGCAGGGGCGTTTCGGGACAGGTTGACTGCGTCATCCAGACACGGACGAAGCGCGCCGGGATCGGAGCGCGAGAGAGCTCGATCGAAACATGCTTCTCTCGGTTGTCGCTGATGATTCCGTTGGGGAAGGTCGTCCACACTCCAGCGGTCGGCTTCTCCATCGGGTGATCGCCGCTCCAATACTGCACCTCAAAGGTTCGAGCGAATGGCATGCCCCAGCCGATCACGATATGCGACAACGGCTCGATTCCACCGAGATCGACGACGATCCATTGTGGGTGCGCGGAGTCAGGTTCGCCCGTGAATTTGCTGGCGAGATAAGGATTGCTCTTCCAGAAAGTGTCGCCATTGCCGTCCGTGATCCGCGAATAGCCACGCTCGGCACCGCCATTGCGTGTATGGCCACGATGCGGGAGGGGATATCCGTACGAGTGACGAATCGGATCTTTGAGTTCGGTGCTGCCTGTAAAATATCCAGACTTGTTGGCGGGATCGCTCCACGTGCCGTTCGGATTCCAGTGCCACGCGCCGATCGACAGCTCGGTATTTTGACGATATGTGATCGGTCCCCATCCGGCGGAGAGGCACTGCCTGACCATCTCGGGCGTGTAGATCTTTTCGACGACGTCGTGGGAAAGGATGTCCATCGAACTGCCGAGCGCCTGGTCAGGATCGAACAAGATCGGGGCGGCCGAGGTAAAAACTCGAATCGTCGCAACTGAATTGGACTTGACCGCCGATTCCGCCTTGAGGAATGGGCTGGGGAGCGCGGTTAGGGTGGCGGCGGCACCAGCTGCGCCGAGGAATTCGCGGCGAGAAATGCGGGAGATTTTCATGGGAACGGGGCAGTATAGCGAATATCTTAAGCTCGGTTTGTCTCACTTCCACGTGCTGAGAACGGATCTCCTTCGCGGCTAGCGCATCCTTTTCAAAACCATTTTCTTTGAGGAGTGCACGTCAGTAGATGAATTTCAGTCCGAACTGGATTTGCCTTGGGGCGTAGGCTGCATTCGGCTTCATGAAATTGTTTGGCAGTGCGTAGTAGCCGGGATACGGGGCGATGTTAGCGGTAACCGAGCTCTGCACGAACGAACCCGCCGATGCCATCATTCCGTTCGAGGTAATTGCAACCCGCTGGTTGTCACGATTGAAGAGGTTGAAAGACTCCGCCATGAAATTCAGCTTATAGCGCTCCCGGAAACGAAGTACGCGGGTGATGCGCAAATCCGTCGTGGCATAGTCTGGCCCCGTAAAAGCATTTCTGACGTAGCCCGGAAGACGGTCGTTCAGATCATTACTGTCCTGATTGGGATCGCCTGTAACGGTCGCGTTCACCGGGCGGCCCGAGCCGTAGTTCACAACGGTCGAAAACTTCCAATCGTTGAACAAATGACCTAAGAATTCTTGTCCGCGGTGGAATGGACGCGGTTCCGCGGAAAGCGCAGCTACCAGCCGATGTCTCTGGTCGGTAACGCTGGGACCGCGTTCCGCGTTCGGGTTATATGAGTTCTGCACGGTTGCCGGCTGTCCCGCAACGAGAGCATCCTGGCCATCATCGATGGCGCGGGCGTAGGTATACGAGAACCTCAGATAGGATCCGCGCGCTACGCGGCGATTGATCGAAAGCGTAGCTCCGTTGTAGTTACTGGATGCCGCACTCTGAAATTCATCGATCGTTCCCAGTTGGGCGATCGGGCGTCCTAAGGGATTGATGCAGGGCGGCCACGGACAATCCAGCGTGCGCGTGAACTGCCATGTCGCGAACGAATCGACTGTGTAATAAGCATCCTGAAAAATTGATCCGGTGGAATCGAAGATTGGGTACGTCAGTGCCGTGGGCTGGGGTAAGTTCACATCGAGCGCACGGATCAGGTGCTCGCCGCGCACGTTGAGCAATGAGATTGACACAGTCGTGCGATCCACGATTTCCTTTTCCAGTGTCAGGCTTGACTGTTGCACGCGTGGGGTCACGAAGTTCGTCGCGAACGCCGAGACATTGTGTGTTACTCCCTGGGTGAACCCACCGGGGACAGAGCAATCGGCGGCATAGAGCGGACAACTAACGAGTGGATTCGGGTAGGCGGGGAATACCTGGCGATCCGAGGACTTCGTGTTGTTCAGAAAAACCTGAGAGTCCGTTATGCCGTTTTGTGTCTGGATCACCGAGTTATAGATCTGCGGGATACGCACGTAGAAAATTCCGTATCCGGCGCGCACTACGAGTGGGCGCTTGTCACCGATCGAGTATGCAAGTCCCGCGCGCGGAGCGAAGTTGTAGGGCTGGAAGGGAACTTTGCCCGAGGGCGGAAAGAGTGGATTCGAAACGAGTCCCTTCCTGGTGAATGTTTGAAGATCCCACCTCGCCCCGATGTTTACAGCCAAGTGATTGGTCATGCGAACGGTGTCTTGTGCGAAGGCTGCGTACTCATTCGTGTCGGGATGAGAGGTAGCACTCCCGAAGTTCTGCAGGTAATAGTGCGGAACGCCGTGCGCATAAGCTCTCAGTGGTGTGAGCTGCATCGCTCCTTCAGTGGGATAAAAAGTGGTTGGATCCACTTTGATTGGATAGAAAAGATATTCACCGCTTTGCTGGCTGGGAAAGAAGTCATAAATGGCGGTGAAGAGTGCATCGCCTCCGAACTTCCAGGAATTGCGCTGACCTTCAAAGCTCATCGTATCGGCGAGATGAAGCCGATGCTCCGTTGTTTGTCTGGGCAAGATGTTGGAGCGCCCAACACCGTCGAGAATCGTTGGGATTTTCACCAGGACATTGCTGCTGTTGCTGTACGACTGCTGCAGGTCGCGCGAGAACTGGAGGCGAAGATGGCTGATCCATCGCTGCGTAAGTCCTGATGTGAGGGCAAGATTCGCAGTCTCAGTTGAAACCAGCTCCTGTCCATTGTTATCAATGGCGTCGTAAGTCACTGGACTGGCGGGATCGAGAAAGACGTTATTCACTCCCCAGTAGCGGGTCGTGTTGACGCGCAGGGCAAGTTGCTGTCGAGGGGTGAGATTAATGTCGAGCTTGCCATAAGAAGAATTTCCGATTTGCGAGGCTGGGTATTCTCCCGTCAGAGAGCTTAATTTCGCCGCGGTCGTGAAAACCAGCGCCTTGTCCGATGCCTCGTAGTCTCCAGGCGTGTACGGGCCTGTTCCCGGCTGGGGTACGAGTTGTGAGCTGCCATCGAGAAACTCGACAACATTGGGCACATGAAAGATGTGCTGGTCGAAGCCGGCGAAGAAGAAAACTTTGTTCGGCTTAAGTGGGCCGCCGATGGTGCCTCCAAACTGCTGCTGGCGATTGTGCGGCTTGAATGCCAAGAAGGAGCCAGTCGCTCCGAATGAACTATCACGAAGATAGTAGAAACCGGAACCGTGCACGTGGTTCGATCCGGATTTGGTGACCACGTTGATCACCGCACCGCCGGAGCGTCCTTGTTCGGCGCCGTAGGCGTTCGAGGATACTCGAAATTCCTGCACAACTTCAGTCGAGAACACATAAGGAGCGCGGTATCTCCCGCGAGCCTGGGCGAAAAACGCGTTGTTGTAGTCGCCTCCGTCCACTAGAAATGTGTTCTGGAACCCGCGAATGCCACCGAATGAGAGATCGCCGCTGTTGGAAGAAGTGAGTCCCCGCGGGTCCTGTGTAACTCCCGGACTCAACAATGTCAGGTCTGAAAACCTCCGCCCGTTCAAGGGGATGTCGTTGAGCGATCGCTCGTCGAGAAGAGTCGAAACCGCGCTCGGCTTGGTTTCAACGAGCGCTGGCGCCGCTGAAACGGTCACGCTCTCTTGAGCGCCTGCCAATGCCAAGTGAAACTGCAGTTCCGAAGTCCCACCGACATCCACGTGAAGCGATGGCGTGACCTCTGGCGACATGCCTTTGGCCTCAACGCGCGCGGAATAGTCTCCTGGAGGCAGCATCTGGAACGTGAAATGGCCCTCGGCATCGCTCGTTGTGAAATAGCGTGCGCTGGTTGCGTTGTTCACAATTGCGATCGAAGCCTGCGGTAGACGCGCGCCGCCCGGATCAAGCACGATGCCGCGAATGGAGCCGGTGGCGGAGTCCTGCGCGGACGCTGGCAACACGAAGAAGGTACAGATCACAATGGACAGGATCGCCGCAAGCAGGACACGAAAACGCGTTTCGGACATAAGGTCGCCTCAAGCTACGGATTAGCTCGGATGGCGACCCGACACGCGTTAACCGGACGCGATACGGGCAATCCGCGGAGGAACTCGGGATGACGGAATAGGACCGACGTCCTCCGCGGTTCAGGAGAAACCACAGCCTGTATAACATCGAGGCGGATATAGGTTCTGTGATTTCAGTCAAAGTTGTTAAGGTACGTTCCCGGATCGGGAATCAGCGATTCGTTTTTGCGTCAGAGCAACCAAAGTAGATTTACTAAAACAAAAGAACGGCAGAGAGCGATCAAGCTCCCTGCCGTTGTGTGTTTGCAGTTAGTGAATTGTGACGGTCACGGGGACAGAGTGGCTGACTCCTCCCGACGTCCCGGTCACAGTGAGTGTGGCGGTACTTGGGGTCTTTGTCCCTTTGGGGTTGGAATAATTTCCGCAAGCGACGGTGAATGTTGTCCCGACAACCAGCAATGCCAGGGTCATGAGTAGCAAAGAATTCCTCGCTTTGGCTGAAGCGCGATCACTCCCTGCTGCGGTCACAATCGTTCCGAGAAGCCCGACAACAGAGATCAGCAACATTCCCGGATGCCCGTAGCCCCCGCCCGGAGCTGAAGCTGTCGCTGCAACGGTTAGAGTGGAAGACGCGGCGCTCGATCCCGGCGAGATCGAACCCGGAGAGAAGGAGCAGGTGATGCCAGCGGCCGGAGCACAAGACAGAGAGATCTGACCGTTAAAGCCTCCCACCGCCGCAGATGCGATGCTCAGAGTTGCAGATCCTCCGGCGGTCACGGTGACAGTTCGTGCCGAGAGATTCAGCGAAAAGTCCGCGCCGGTCGCCGCGCTCGCAGGCACCAGAGTGGCAAACAGGCCACTGGTCTGATCTGCGCCTCCGGCCGTGAGATAGAGCGTGTTGGGGTCGCCCGTTCCACTTACGCCGAAGACAAGGTCCCACAGACCAGGATTGTTGATCACGTGCCCGGCAGAGTCTGTGACCTGTCCGAGAGCGTGCCCCTGCGTGTCATAGGCACTGATCGTGCCGTCCCCGAAGTTGCCAATCAGGATGTCGTTGGCGAATGTGCCGAACGTTGCGGGGGCCGCGACGATGCCCCAGGGGGCATTCAGCGTCCCACCAGTTGCAAATGTTTTCGTGAAATTGCCTTCCAAATCGAAGCTGTCGACGACGCCCAGGCCCGCTCCGATCGTCGGATCATGCTTCGCCGAGTCTTGCTGCGCATAGGCAACCATGATCAGGTTTCCAACAATGTGCACGCCATGTGGGGCATATCCGGCGGGCAGGTTGGGATCCGTAAGGTTCCCTGCAAGATGAGTCGGGTTGAAGTTGCGGTCGAAGACATCGATCTTGCCGTTATTGAAGTTTGCGGCCAGCAGGAAAGTACCTTCAGCATTGTTCAACACAGCCAGGCCTTTGTAGACTGCTCCCGACGCAGAATTGTCGACGACGGTAAACGCATTTCCTTGTCCGGTCCAGTTCGCGATGAGTCCATCTTCTGTGTCGAAAATGAATGCGCCATTTCCGAAAACGCCAGCTTGAGCATTACCAACGGTGCCTGTAGGGCAGCCTTGCGGGCACGGGTTCGTTGCAGCCGTCGGAATGCCGACGACCAGCGAATCTTTATTTCCTTGGGCATCGTATAGCGTCGACGTGCCACCATTGTTATTTGCGACCCAGAATGGCTGCCCGGGGATGATCGAAATTCCCCAGGGGTTTGATAACTGAGCGTCGGTGTGGGCGGCCACTCCCGCTGTATTGGCCACTAGATTCGTTTGCGAGTAGCCCGTCTGCTGAGCCAGAGATGCTGAAGTTACGCCCAACGTCAGAAGCAACCCGATTATCAATTTCCTGCAAAACAACATGTTGTACTTCATGTGTTTCCTCCTCGCGAATTACTCGGATCGACTCCAGAACCGTTGGTTCATCGGCGGTAAATAGCATCCGCCCTACGTCCGCTCTTGCAATCCGCTTACAGTGATGAGGGTACGTACGCGAAACGGCCTGGGTGTCACACTTCGGTCCTGACTGTGTAAAAAGCAGGTGGGAAGGTCAAAGCTGAGTTTGGAATTTGTAACGAATTATGCAGATAGAGAGATCATGCAGGAATTGGCGATCATTTTTCTGCTTCTCAGTCGGTGCGCCAACAGCGTTTACTCCCCAAGCCGGGAAGCAAACGAGGCGCAAAATCTGGTATTTTGAAAGTTCTCCTGACATTGGATAAGAGACTGAAGGAATAGAGTGATCCGACCTTACAAAGGAGTGCGTCCGACAATTCCGGCGACTTGCTACGTCGACGAGACAGCGCAGATCATCGGTGACGTCGCGCTGGGCGAGCACGCCTCCGTCTGGATGAACGCTGTGGTGCGGGGCGATGTGCACGAGATCCGTATCGGCGCGTACTCCAATGTCCAGGACAATAGCGTTCTCCATGGAATGAAGCAGCAGTGGGGCGTGTACCTGGGCGAGTACGTCACGGTCGGGCATTCGGTTACGCTGCACGGATGCGTCATTGAGGACCGCTGCCTTATCGGGATGGGATCGATTATTTTGAATGGCGCGCGGATTGGCGCGGGATCGATTATTGCTGCGGGAACTCTCATACCCGAGGGAACCGTCGTAGAGCCGGGCTCGTTATGGATGGGATCGCCGGGGAAGTTTCGGCGAAAGCTAACGGCAGCGGAAGACGAGACGATCATGCGGTATGCCCGGAATTATCTCGGGTATAAGGATGAGTATCTGAAAGAGGTCGGTCTGTCTTCCTGAGCAGTCGAAGGATCCCTATGAGCTTTTAGTGAGTTGTGGTTGAGCGCAGTTGCACGGATTTGTTGGCGCTAATGCAGCGCACGGCAAAGGAATCGCTCCGATGGTAGGGATCCTTCGACTCCGCGAGCTCATACGAGCTCGCTCCGCTCAGGATGACAGCGCATAAAAAGGGATAGACAAGAGAGATGATCAAAGCTGTTCGAGGAACGCGAGACCTTCTGCCGCCGGACACAGCGCTCTGGAACCATGTTGAGTCCGTGGTGCGCGACGTGTTTCGTGCGTACAACTTCCAGGAGATTCGCACGCCGATTTTTGAGGAGACGGCGCTGTTTGCTCGCGGAGTCGGAGAAGAGACAGACATCGTCGCCAAGGAAATGTACACGTGGGAAGACAGATCGCGAGCGGCCAGCGAGAAAGGACAGTCTTTAACCCTGCGTCCGGAGAATACAGCGGGTGTGGTGCGCGCGTACATCGAGCACAAGCTCTGGGATCGGGGACTGAATAAGCTTTTCTACATCGGCCCGCAATTTCGACGCGAACGGCCGCAGAAAGGACGATATCGGCAGTTCTATCAAATTGGTGCCGAGGTGATCGGACCGGCTCCGTCGGGCAGCGAGTCACCAGCGCGCGATGCGGAACTATTGGAGATGCTCGCGACTTTGCTGGATCGTCTTGGCATCACAGATTGGAATCTACAACTCAATTCAGTTGGATGTCCAAACGATCGGGCGAAATTTAATGAAGCACTGCGGAACGCCCTTGAGCCGGTCAAAGACAAAATGTGTACGGACTGCCAGCGGCGCGCTGTGACGAACCCGCTGCGCGTTTTTGATTGCAAGGTTCCCGAGGACCAGCCCATCATCGAGAAGCTGCCGCGTATCAGCCAATTCCTCGACGATGCCTGCCGCGCGCATTTCGAAGCGGTGCAAGCGATCCTGACGAAGGTCGGGGTTCCATTTACGCTGAATGATCGGCTTGTGCGTGGTCTCGATTACTACACGCGCACTGCTTTCGAGTTCACGCACGGAGCGCTCGGTGCGCAGAACGCAATCCTCGGGGGCGGCCGCTATGACGGCTTGTCCGAAGCTCTGGGTGGGCCGCCGGCTCCCGGGATCGGATTCGCGATCGGCGAAGACCGGCTCGTCATGACGGTGCAGGAAAAGACTTCGCCAGAAACGGTCATCGGCAAGCCGGATGTGTATGTAGCTCCGATGGCCGGCATGAATGCGGACGCGGCGCGTCTCGCGCGGGAACTGCGGCGCTCTGATGTTGTGGTGGAGTTAGGCGACGACAGCTTTCGCCTGAAGAAGTCCTTCGAGGCCGCGACTAAATCCGCGGCGACGTACATCCTCATCGTCGGCGAGAATGAAGTAAAGGCTGACTCCTTCGCTCTGAAAAACCTGGCGAGCGGAGAACAGATCTCCGTCCCGCGCTCCGAATTGGTCTCGAAAATCCGCGCGAGTTAGTCGGGGATCAGAGGAATAGTTTTGGGCAGAGTTCACTCCCACATCGACGAAAGTCTGACGAAATTCATTTTGGCTCAGCACGTCTTCTTTGTATCGACGGCTCCGCTCGATCCTACTGGACACCTCAATCTCTCGCCCAAGGGCCTCGATTCCTTTCGAATCCTCAGTTCCACAACCGTCGCATATCTCGATCTGATCGGGAGCGGCGTTGAAACGATCGCTCACCTCAAAGAGAATGGCAGGATCATTCTGATGTTCTGCGCTTTTAATGGACCTCCCATTATTGTGCGTCTCCATGGGATGGGACGCGTTGTCGAACCGGGCGCGGACGAGTTTCCACATCTTGCGGCGCAATTCCCGAACTATGAGAGTACCCGCGCCATCATTGTCGTGGAGGTGACGCGAATTGCAAATTCATGCGGCTTCGGTGTCCCGCTGATGCAATATGAAGGAGATCGAAATCACTCTTTCGCTTGGGCCAAGAAGAAAGGACCGCAGGGTCTTGAGGCCTACAAACGAGAAAAGAACCGGCAGAGCATCGATGGCTTGCCGGGGTTGACGGAGTCGAAGTTAGCCGAGTAGATGACGAGAATCGGGGGCAAGATGAAATACCGTCCAGTGGTTTTTGTCCTGCTTTTTTGCAGCGCGATTGGATTCGCCCGAACCGCGAAGCCAGACTCTGAACACGCGCCGACTGCGTTCGAGCAGACGTTGATGAACGCGGAAAAGAGCTTCCTCGCGGCAGCGAAAAAAGGCGATGTCGGCTTTTTCAAAGGCACTCTTACCGACGACTTTTCATTCGTCGCATTCGACGGCGAACTGTACGGACGTCAAGACATGCTCGACCAGTTCGCCCAAGGCGGCTTCGATGTACTGCCATATGAAATGAAAGTTGTACCTGTAGGCGAAGACGTCGCCATCGTGACCTACAACGTCGTACTGAGAGTTCCACCGTCTGAAGATCAGGGTCCTCCGCCGCGATATCAGCACTTCAGCACGGTCTGGGTAAAAAAAGGGGATGCGTGGAAGATGAAATTTCTACAGATGACCACCGCCCACTGGGGCGATTGGTAATTTGCAGCTGGATATTTCAGTAATCAGTTTGTGATTTCGATTCTTATGAAAAACATCCGTTCAGTACATGCGCTGGCTGTTGTAGCTGGCCTTATTTTGTCGCTATCTGTCGCGAATGCTCAGGATCCCGCGTCTCCTCAGAAGTCTGTTCCGAAACAGAATCCTTCGGCGCAGGCCGGTCCCACGAACTATTCCGGGATGTATACCTTCCTGAAAGACGGTGAATTCCTGCAGGTCACTGTGGAAGATGGTGGGAAGGTCACCGGTTATGTTTCGCGGTTTGGGGACGGCGAGAGCGACAAAGGCGCCTTCCTGGATCAGTTTTTCAAGAATGGCAAACTCGAAGGGAACAAGCTTTCATTCACGACCGAGATTGTCCACGGCGTCTCGTTCGATTTCAAGGGAGCGTTCGAGCGGGGCGAAGGAAAAAATCCGGGGGACGAGGCCTACTACATCCTGAAAGGTACTCTCACAGAGAATGTGAGCGACGCTGACAAGAAAGTCAGATCACAATCCCGCGAAGTTCTGTTCAAGCTGTTTCCGCAAGATGGGGCTCCGGACGCTACTCGCAAATAGACGGCGACTTCCGGTCGAGCTTAACAGAAAAGTTTCTCCTGCTGATTAGAGTGATGGTGCTGAATTCCTGTCAGTTCGCCGCTCCACGAGCTGGAGACAGATTGAGGCGGCTTGGAGTTTTCTTGCGAGCGCCTTCCTGCGCATAGACCAGATCAGGACTGCCGTCGGAATTGGAAGAGGCTTCCGCGAGCGTTTCAGCCAGAGAGCGATACGAGCGGCTGATTTCGGAGCCTTCCTGCAAAACGACTGGACTTCCATGATCGATGGAAGGCGAAATCACCTGAAACGCATTCGGCACTTTCCACAAGACCTTGCAATTAGTTACCTGTTCAACGTCCTCGTCCGTAAAGCCTGGAATCTTCTTGTGGCGATTTAGAACGACCCGCAAGCGATCGCGCCCGGTGCCTTCTTCAAGGAAATTGTGGATGCGGCCGACGCTCCAGAGGGACACGACATCCGTCTGTGCGACGACTAGAACAGCATTTGACAAATCAGAGAGCAGGCGTGTGCTGGAATCGAGTCGGCTCGACGCGTCGACAACAACAAAGCGATAATGGCTGACCACCAGGTCGAAAAGGCGAGCCATCTCTCCCGGTGTTGGTTCGGTCGGATAGGGTTGCTGCGGGCCGGCGAGCAGATGCAAACCCTCCTTGGTCACCGTCATCAGCCCATCGAGCAGCGAGACGTCCATGCGATGGAGGTTTTGCAAGGCGTCAAGAACGCCGAATTGCGGCCGCAAATTCAGATGCAAAGCGGTATGCCCAATGGGAGCAAAATCGAGCAGGGCGACATCGCCATGGGCCTGCTGCAGCGCGAGAGCAGTGTTTACGGCCGCTGTCGTGCAGCCGGAGCCTCCTTTTGCACTGAGGAATGTGAACACCCTGGCGCGTCCTGCGCCAGACAAGGTTCGTGTCCGCGATGAACTGAACCGAGTCAGCGCTTCCAGCAAAGCGTCTGAGCCACCCGCAGTATCAACGTACTCGCCAGCTCCAGCTCGCATGCTGGCGACGATATTGGCAGGCTGAGTCATTTCGCCACTGGCGAAGATCGCGATCTGCTGCGTGGTAGTCCGGATGAGCTCGATTGCCCGGATCGCCCGCTGGGGGTCTCGTGGTGAAATGTCGACAATGACAACCTCAGCGCGGGAATCCTGAAGCTGTCGAAGAATCGCGTCGGTAGGCCCGGCGGGGAAGCCGATTTGGCTGAATACCGCGTGTCCCAGCCGCGTTGCCTCCAGCCGGTTCTGCAGCGCAGATAATTGGTCCCGGTCCTCCGCAAGGAGGGCAACTGCGATCCCATGCATAGCGCGGTGCTCGCTGATTTCTCTCGGTGTCTGCATGTTAGAAAGAGATCGTGCCCTCCGCCAAGTGACCTAGGTAATCGATCCGACCTGAGCGCACGTTCACTCGCCAGTAAATGACTCGCACTGCGACTCGGCGTGTGGCTGGGGGATGCACAACCTGGGGACCCGTACTCTGATCTATTTGCAGATGATTGTATGACAGGTTGCGCCTATTGGAAAGGCACCTCCGTGTTGGGTGCCGGACGATAGTGCTATAGAGCAAAAGACCTGCCAGTCAGGTCATTTGGAAGATTCTTGTGGTTTTTTGGCTTAGGGCCGGACAGCAAGATGATCCAAGCTACGTTCTTTCTCTTCGGGCGGATTTAGGGTCGTGATCCGGCTGAGGCTAGAAAGTGATTCGGAGGCCAAATATTCGTAGCCATCCAGTCGAACGGCGACGCCGATTTTAGTTTCGGCGCCATGTAATCCTGCGACCGGTGGCGCAACTCGCAAGACGCGCCCACGACAACGCACCAGCATGTTCTCGCCAAGGGTAATCTCTGATGGCATTCGCAACGTGACTTCAATCTCAGCATCTTGTCGCAGTGGCAGGTCGGTAAAGAAAAACACACCCCTGGAACTGAGATCCTGCGTAAATCCGGCTCCCTCAAGTCCAGTCGAGGTTTGGCGGATTGAGATGGGAAGGAGGTAGGAGAATCGCTGCCCGACCCGGCGTTCGATACGACTTGGAGAAGTGGTCATGGGGTCACTTCCTGTGCGCGTATCGGGGGAAAGCGCATCGGCTACTTTAGCTCACAACGGCAGGCATGAGAAGTTGCAAGTTAGTTACATACCGTGTGAGACAGAAACTGCGCCCCTGCTTCTATTTGCGGGTAAATTCGGGTATCCACGTTTTGTCTGTAAACTCGTGGCTGTGGAAAACTTCAGGCCTTTGAAGCGGGGGTTCAAGACAATATAGTTCTGAAGGGTGACGTACGTCATCCAATGAAACGAACGTGGCTGAACCGAAAACGTCCATTCCACAAAGCTCTACCGCAAGCATCAATAACGCCGCGAACCGCAAGTTGAATTGGCAAGCTGCCGGCCGAGCACTGCGCCATCGTAATTTCCAGCTGTTTTTCAGCGGCCAGCTCATCTCGCTGATCGGCACCTGGATGCAGACCGTTGCTCAGTCATGGCTTGTCTATCGTCTTACCGGTTCGGGATTGTTGTTGGGGGCGGTGGGATTCGCCAGTCAGATCCCGGTGTTCCTGGTCGCTCCGATTGGGGGCATTACCGCCGACCGCTCGAACCGTCAAAGAGTTGTGATCGCGACGCAGATCGCATCCATGGTGCTGGCTTTTATCCTCGCTGCCCTAACTCTTACGCACAGAGTTCAGGTCTGGCACATTTTTGTGCTCGCGGCGGGCTTGGGCGTGGTGAATGCATTCGATATCCCGGGACGCCAAGCCTTTCTCGTGGACATGGTCGGAAAAGATGACCTGATGAACGCGATCGCGCTGAATTCCTCGATGTTCAACGGGGCGCGCGTGATCGGGCCAGCAGTGGCGGGAGTTCTGGTCGCGCGGCTGGGTGAGGGCTGGTGCTTCTTCGCGAATGGCGTGAGCTACATCGCGGTCATTGCGGGACTGCTCCTGATGAAGGTCCATGCTCCGCCGAAAGTCTCGCTGCATACGTCGCCATTTGAACACATTATGGAAGGCTTCCGGTTTGTGAATCAGACGGCGCCGATTCGTGCCCTGATGATGCTTTTGGGGTTGGTCAGCGTGACTGGAATGCCCTACGTCGTGTTAATGCCGATCTTCGCCGATAAGATTCTGCACGGCGGCGGGCAGCAGTTTGCTTCTCTGATCGGCTCACATGATCTCGGCGCTGTGAGGCTCGGAATCTTGATGGGTTCTGCCGGCGTTGGCGCACTGCTCGGAGCACTTACACTCGCTGTCCGCACCGGGGTAAAAGGACTGGGCACATGGGTCTCGGTTTGTTGCGCAGGGTTTGGCATCAGCCTGATTCTTTTCGCGTTCTCGAAATCATTCTGGCTTTCCGTGCTCCTGCTGCTTCCGGTCGGATACTTCATCATGTTGCAGATGGCTTCCTCGAACACACTGATTCAGGTGATGGTTCCAGACGCATTGCGAGGCAGAACCATGGCGGTCTACTCAATGATGTTCATGGGACTTGCACCGGTCGGGGCGCTGCTTGGAGGCGCGCTCTCCGATCGTTTGGGAGCACCATGGACAGTTGCGATCGGCGGACTCGCTTCGGTTTTCGGGGCCTGGTGGTTTAGCCTGCAACTACCAAAGGTAAGAGCGGAAGCGCGGAGGCTGATTATTGCGCAGGCGATGGCAGGTGGCGAACCGGCCGAGGAGATGACGAACCCGATCCCGGAAGACTAGCGCGTCATACGCACGGCACTGCGTCCGAGAGCAACCAGAAAAATGGCGCTCTTGCCGCGAGCATGAGGAGAGAAAAAACTGATCACATCGTCGTCGTAGAACGTTAGTCCGCTGCAGCCGAGCTTTTGCGCATACGCGGCGAGATAAAGCTTGCCACCGAGAATCCCGGCTTCGACTTGCACGGCGCGGTAGCCGCGATTTCCGTAGGTTTCGAGAATGTTGTTCAAATCTGCGAGGAAGAAAACGTCTACGGCGGCATCAGCAGGAATCTGCTGCTCCAGACCAAGATACCCCGCCTTGTCCCGAAAGTTCCCCGATTTGAGAAGTTCAAGTGACTTCTCTTCCCACCGGTAGAAATAGGCTCCTGACGCAAGCCCGACCACGTTGTTGACGATCAGGTACAAGTCATTCAGGTGCGCACCAGGTGTATGGAGGAAATCCGCTGGTATGCCCCTAGTGCTGGAATCGAGCATGGTTGAGAGCTGCTGGTAGGTGATCGGATCTCGTGAGAACTGTCGCGTAGAGCCTCGGCGTGAGATGACCTGTTCAATCGTGTCCTTCGATGTCTTAGCATCTTCCAGAGGAACGAGCGGAATTGTCGTGCCCTTGACCACTGGCTTCGTTCTCGCATAGGACTTGCCGCGCCAGGACGCCACCTCGCTCGCAGAGTCTAACGAGGAATTCGCGTGCATCCTTCGCATCGCAGGGTAGTCCACTTCCTGCGAAGAGTATGGGACCGTCGGAACCTCCAGAGCTGCGATCTCCGGACTGTCAGGCGGATCGGTTTTCGTATGACCGACACCTGCGAGTGAATATGCGACTTCGCGCTTGGTGTCCAGCCCAAGGAGACTATTTACCTGCTCATCGACAAATCCGGTCATGACACGCGCCGGAAGTTTTGCCGCAGAAGACATCGCGAGCATATTGGCGAGAATCGTTCCGTTATCCCATCCGAAGTGACGGTATGTCCGAGAGTGATACTTCCACGCATTGCGCCAATATGTGCCGGTGCAGATGATGATGACTGGGGCGTGGGTCAGGTTCTGATCTCCACCTGTTGCGTTGACTAGCACATTTCTGTGGTCTCCCGCGCGGAGCTGCCGCAATCCGAATTCTGCAGCCCCGAAGTGATACACGCCTGCTGAGAGCGCCGGAGCCGCCCCCGGCTTCTGGCCTTGGGCCGGGAGATCGCAACACGCAACGTAGAGCTCGATTTCGTAAAGTGCTCCGGTGCAAGAGGCGGCGCGGAAGAACGTTTCGCCTTGCGGATGCTTCTTGCTTCGGGTTACGCCAGCGGAAAAGAAAAGAATTTGTGCCAGAGTCTCAAGATCGGGGATCGCCTCCTGTTCGGAAGTGGGCCCAAAATCTCCGATCGCTGCAAGCGCCGCTCGTCCTGTTTCTTGAAAGTCACGCGGCAATCGCGTGACCTCTAACGTCGGATAGATCTTGAAGGGCCGCGGCCGGTTCTCCCAGTCGAGAATGTGCGGATGCATCCGAATACTCAGGTAGGAGTGCTTCGTGCCGCTGTGGTACTGGCGCGCCGCGTCCACATTCTGGTTATCGCTCAAAGAAGCTCCTGGACGAAGGACTTATCGATATGCGGCGGGCGGCAGGCCGGTAACACGGATTCCTGAGTGACCCTTGTGCCGAATGTTCAGCCCAATCAGCAACGCTGTAATCTGCTCGACGATGCGGGCGTTTTCCAGCTTTCCACCGTCGATTGCGCGCACGCCGGGGATTTTCGCGGCCAGTTCCCGTGTGAGTTGCGCGGCGTCAGGATCGTCACTGCACACGATGACATCGCAATCGAGTGGCGCATCTCCATTCAAAAGATCGGCAGACAAGTTGTGAAATGCGGCGACCACGCTGACCCCTTGTGGAACGAGTTCTTGCGCCTGTTGCGCTGCCGAGCCCTGCCACACACCAAGAGGGCGCGACGCGCGTCCCCCGACCGATGCTGCCAAAGGCACCGTCGCATCGATCAGGATGCTGCCTTCCGTGATCGAGGGCTTGAGTTGCTTGAGAATTCCGGCCTGACCTTCGAAGGGAACTGTGAGCATGAGGATATCGGCCGCGGCGCAGGCGGCGGAGTTTGTCATCCCAGCGACTTGCGCCGTATTGCCAACCTTACTTTCAATGGCTGCCGCGGCAACCTGAGCTTTCTGCTCGTCTCGCGATCCAATAATGACCGCTTCACCGGTCCTCGCCCAGCGCAGCGCAAGGCCCATCCCCGCCGGACCGGTACCTCCGATGATGGCAATTGGACGCAACGGAACCGCGGTCATGCGAACTCGGCCTCGAGCGCCTGTTCTGCCGTGTACTCATCGAGAGGGACCTTGATTTGAATCCGTGAATAGATCGTGTTTCGTTCGGCAGGAATTCTGCCGATTTCGAGAATCAGATTCTGAAAATCCTCGGGGCTGGTGTACTGTCCGGCGGTTGATCCCGCCTCGCGTGAGATGTTTTCTTCCATCAAGGTGCCGCCGTAATCGTTCGCGCCGGCGTGCAGGCAAAGCTGTGAAAGTTGTTTGTTCAGCTTCACCCATGACACTTGGATGTTGTCGATCGATCCAGCCAGAAGGATTCGGGAGAGTGCGTGGACCTTCAGATGTTCCGCCAAGGTTGGCCCAGTGCGCGACAAACCCTGCTGAAAGAGGATCGTGTTCTGATGAACGAACCCCAAAGGGACAAACTCGGTGAAGCCTCCAGTTTCCGACTGGATCTCTCGCAACAATCGTATTTGGCGCACCCAATGTTCCGACTTCTCCGCGTGGCCGTACATCATAGTAGACGTCGTTCGGATTCCACACTCGTGTGCAGAACGAATCACATCAATCCATTGCGCAGTCGACAGCTTGTTTGCCGAAAGAATGTGTCGCACTTCGTCATCGAGAATCTCCGCTGCTGTGCCCGGTAAGGTTCCAAGTCCGTTATCTCGCAACATCGACAAGTAATCCATCAGAGGCATGCCAGTGAGTTCCACGCCATAGACGATTTCCATCGGTGAAAACGCGTGGATGTGCATCTGCGGCACTGCTTTTTTCACGGCGCGCAAGATATCGCGGTAATAAAACTTGGGAAGATTCCGCGGAAGGCCTCCCTGGATGCAGACTTCGGTCGCTCCAAGCTCCCATGCTTCCATGGCTTTCTGGGCGACCTGATCCAGCGTCAAGAAATACGTGTCCGCCTCGCGCGGACCGCGGCTGAATGCGCAGAACTTGCAGCCCACAAAGCAGATGTTCGTGAAGTTGATATTGCGGTTTACAACGTACGTGACGATGTTGCCGGCGAGTTCACCCCGCAAGATGTCAGCCGCGACGAGAAGGCCGAGAAGATCGTCGCCTTCGGCATTCGCGAGAGCGTACGATTCATCCAGCGTCAGATTCCCGCTGTCTTGTGTTCCCAGAACCGACTCAAGAGATCGACGGATAGGAGGATCAAGCCGATTGGAAATGTCATCCCATTCGAGAGAGGGAAACGACTCGAGTTCAGATCGACCGAGTTCGCGGAGCATGCTTTCCTCCGGAGCGCGAGTAACGCTTCTTGCCTGATTAGTTTGCGGATCTCGGCAAGATGTTGCAGCCAACTTCCCATACAGTGTAGCGGAACTTCAACGGAATAGGTCGTTTGCCAGCGGCCGCAACAGTTCGCGCACCGAACCGCTTCCCGACTGATATGGAAATCCCCGCACGATGCATGCGGGTGCGCGATTCAATTTCCCGCACACAAGTCCGGCAGCGCAGGCGAGTTCATCCGCAACGGCTTCCACACTCGCCTTCAACTCGTATCCATGCAGATCGCGCTTGCCACGATCGTCCCGCAGCGGCCTCATCCCGGCGATTCCAATGGCAAACTCGGTAAGGCCTTCACGCCAGGGGCGTCCGAAGCTGTCGGTGATGATCACAGGAACCGACACGCCAGTTTTCTTTTTGATGGCGCGGCGAAGACTCGTCGCGGATTGATCGGGATCTTCAGGCAGAAGAACGGCGGTTTTGCCGCCATCCACATTTGAGACGTCAATCCCGCTATTCGCGCACAAGAAGCCGTGGCGGGTCTCCGTGATCAAAACTCCGTTCCTGCGTCGAATGACGGAGCGACTCTCGCGCAAAGCCAGTTCAATGACCCGCGCATCAAGGTTGTACTGTTTGGCCCAAGCGCGGGATTCGTCCGAAGGCTCGATCATGCTGAGATCGACCAGTTGGCCTTCGGCCTTGGAAACGATCTTGTGCTTCACGACAAGTACGTCACCATTCTGAAAGCGGTGTTGTGCCCGCCGCATAGAGGTGATCAATCTGTCCGCGACTGAGGTGCCCGGGGTGATTTCCTCGGCAAACACTATCGGGATAAGGCGTATCTCGCCAATTCTTTTGGTGCTCGGCATGATTGAACGTTAAGCGGGCGTTCTGTTT
>Ga0335082_10000807_pt1 | contig 32706 bp, 21 predicted proteins | sample Lox_Sample_41_FD_206718 | JGI IMG/M metagenome (GOLD analysis project Ga0335082, IMG submission 206718) | Soil microbial communities from Loxahatchee National Wildlife Refuge, Florida, United States - Lox_Sample_4.1 | ecosystem: Environmental > Terrestrial > Soil > Wetlands | place: USA... | reverse complement strand
GGTCGTAATTTGCAGGACATACGAGGTTTCCCACATTTTCAATGACCAGAAATTGAAGTCCCTCCAAATCGATTTTTGCGAGCGCGTCGCGCACGAGGTTTGCTTCGAGATGACAGCCGCCGCGCGTTACAATCTGCACCGCCGGCACCTTATACCGGATGATGCGCCGTGCATCCAGATCAGTCTGCACATCGCCTTCGATAACAGCAAGGCGGATCTTCCCCACCAGCCGTTCCAGCGTACACTCGAGTATGCTCGTCTTGCCGGAACCCGGCGAGCTCACAATGTTGATCACATAGATCCCGCGCTCCTTGAACAACAACCGGTTCGTTGCGGCAATCTCATCGTTTTTTTCCAAGACCTTTCGTTCAATCGTAACGACACTCATACCGACTCCTTCACCAGATCTTCAAGCTCGATGGAAACCACCTGCAATTCTTCTCCGGAGATGATTACGACTTCCCGTGAGTTGCATCGTGGACAGAAAAAAAATGGAAATTCCACCGTCGAGGCGGTTCCGCACTTCTCACAGTGAATAACCAACGGTACCCGTTCTATGTGAAGACGGGCATGATCGAATTTTGTCGCGTGCGTGAGAACCTGGAAGGAGAACTCCAGCGACTCCGGAACGATCCCCGCGTCTTCACCAACCCGCACGGTAATGCTCCGTAATCGTTCTTCGGCCCCCTCAGGAAGATGCGTTTTGACAATCTGGAGTATGTTCTGCGCTACTGACAATTCATGCATGTGATGATTCCCTTCATTCCAATCATAGAGTTCTGCAAGAAGTGCGCCATCAAACCGCGCTCATGGGGGCTCGATACATCTGTTTCCAGGTCGAGCATGCGTCAAATCTATCGAAATTAATAAGAGATGAGTCCCCATTCTCAAAATTGAGAAGATGGAGCGAGATCTTTTTGACTTTGCCGATTGATGATTGAAGAAAGAAGGAAGGAATTGTGTCGCGTTTGTGCGCGATTACTGATGATGAATAGAACGGGAACAGGGTGACGGTTTTTCAGGAATCAGTTGATTGGAGAGCATTCAATTCACTCGTGATCTGATTGATGAGGATTTCCGAAGCCCGTTTCACTTCCGGCGAAATCGAGATTCCTGCAGAGAACGAACCGGCCTCTACACCGAACACAAGAAGAAATTGCGGTAATTTTTCCAACGTCCGGGCCAGCTCGATGGTCGCCGGCAAGCTCATCTGGTGGGTTGAGAAATGAATGATACCGGCTGGAATCGGATCCTGATGGACGTCAAACCGATGAATGGTGCCGGGGCTCTTTCCGCCGGTAACTGCATCGACAAGAATTACTTTCTGATAACCTTCCCAGAGTTGAAGAAGATCAATCGGTTCTCCCCCGTGCTCCACGACTTCGACATTTCCCCCCACCCGGCCTTTGAGCTTTTCCGCAACGATTAAACCGACAGCATCGTCGCTGCGATACGTATTTCCCAATCCTACAACAAGAACTTTGGCAATCTTCTCCGCCATGCTCCCATCCACCTTTCAGTCACGTTCGATCTCCACGGGGATCGCATGCGTTGCACACGAAATACACGGGTCATAATTCCGCAAGGCCTGCTCACATTGCCAGGTAAGTTTTTCATCCTCTAGGTCGATGTTCTTCGTGACAAAATTTCTGATGTCACGTTCCATCATTCTGAGGTTCTGTGAGGTGGGTGGAACGATCTTCGCTTCGAGGATGGTTCCATCCTCGGCGATGCGATAGCGGTGATAGAGAATTCCGCGCGGTGCTTCTGTACATCCGCACCCCGTTCCGGCCCGTGAAGCGCCTTCGACAAACGCCTTCGCGGGCGGCTCATACTCCTGGATGATCCTGAGCGCCTCTTCACAAGCGTACAACAGCTCAACGCTCCGCACGATAATCGACTTGAACGGATTCCGGCACGATTTCTCCAGACCAGCTTCGCGGGCGGCTGTTTGACAGCGCCGCGTGAGCTTGTCAAAATTCAGATGGTACCGGGCCAGCGGGCCCACAAAATACTCCCCGTGTCCTTTGCGGATCGAGTGGAGGGCATTCGAATGCGCTACATGCTCCTCCGTGAAGGTATTCTCATACTCCTTTACCGGGATATCGAGTCCCTTGCTTGAGACAATCCTTCCTTCACAGAGCGGATATTCATCCGGATGGCGGAGCGAGACATACTCATAATCCTGTTCAAAATCGGGGAATGTCAGTGACCCGGCGAAACGGATCGTCTCAAGCGAAGTTTCAATGGCCCATGCGAGCTTTTCCTTGAACGGTTCAAGCATGCGACGGGTCGGGACGCTGTAGAATCCTCCCACACGCACGTTGATTGGATGGATTTCACGTCCTCCGATGACCGTCATGATCTCATTGCCGATCTTCTTGAGCCGTAAGGCCTTCTGCACAACTTCCGGATACTTTTGGGCGATCTGGATTGCATCTTCACATCCCAAAAAATCTGGAGCATGGAGCAAATAGATGTGAAGTGCATGACTTTCGATCCATTCGCCGCAATAGAGCAACCGCCGCAGGGCGCGGAGCTGGCCGCCCACGGAGATCCCGAGAATATCTTCCATCGCGTGGACGGAGCTCATCTGGTATGCAACGGGGCAAATGCCGCAGATCCTCGCCGTGATGTCGGGGGCTTCTTGATAATCCCGCCCTCTCATGAATGCCTCGAAGAATCTCGGCGGCTCGAAGATGTTCACCTTCACGTCGGTGACGTCCTTCCCGCGAATTTTCACGGAAAGACCTCCTTCGCCTTCCACCCGGGCCAGGTACTCAACGTTTAACGATTTAGTTTTTATCGATTTGCTTTTCATGGGCTTCACTTTCACTACGAAATGCTTCCGCATACGCGTTGATGCCGCGGAAGAGGCGAACGAGATCGCGTTCTTTCACGCCCCGGGATTTCCAGTCCGCTGCCAGCGATGCGGTATTCGGCGTTTCCTTTGGTCCATAGCATCCAAAACATCCACGGTGATACGAAGGACAAAGGGCATTGCAGCCCGCCTGCGTAACCGGACCGAGGCACGGCGGACCGAACGCCACGAGACCGCAGGGGATGCCCCTGAGCTTGCACTCCACACAGACGCTGTACGTCGGCGTCGAGGGCTTGCGGCCATGGAGAAGCGCACTGAGCACCTCCAGGAGCTGGTGTTTGGAGATCGGGCAGCCGCGAAGCTGAAAATCGACAAATACGTGATCGGCGATGGGCGTCGACTTGCTGAGCACAGAGATATATTCCGGAGAAGCATACACCGCGGAGGTAAATTCGCGGACATCCTTGAAATTCCGGAGTGCCTGGATTCCTCCTGCAGTCGCACACGCGCCGATCGTCACCAGAAACTTCGATTTTCTCCGTACCTGGTGAATGCGCTCCGCGTCGTGAGGGGTAGAAATGGATCCTTCGACGAGAGAAATATCATACGGGCCCTTGGCAACTGCCCGTGAGGCCTCAGGGAAATTGGCAATCTCGACCGCTCCGGCAATCGCCAGGAGCTCATCTTCGCAATCGAGGAGACTCAACTGGCATCCGTCGCAGGATGAAAATTTCCAGACTGCAAGCTTCGGTCTTGAAGAATCTTTCATGATCACACTTCTCGTTTAGTAAAGAGATCATCGATCACGTCGTACCTGAAAACGGGGCCGTCGCGGCAGATAAAGCGGTGACCATACTGGCAATGACCACAGAACCCGATGGCACATTTCATATTCCGTTCCATGGAGACATACATGGCATCATACGACATCCCCCGTTTCTGGAGTTCTTTCACGGAATACCGCATCATAATCTCCGGTCCGCAGATCAAAGCAACGGCATTGTGGGGATCGAAGGGCGCCCGGGGAATGAGGGTCGTAATGACGCCGACATTTCCTTTCCATCCTCCAACGGCACGATCCACGGTGATATGAACTTCGAGATCAAAACGGGAACGCCAGATCTCGAGTTCACGCCGGAAGAGAATATCTCCGGGACTTCGTGTCCCGTAGAGAAGAACCACCTTGCCATACCGGTCACGATGGTTGAGAAGCTGGTAAATTGCCGGACGCAATGGCGCCAGACCGATGCCGCCAGCCACAAGCACGACGTCATTACCGGTAATCGTGTCAACTGGCCACTGCGTCCCGAATGGACCGCGGACCCCGATAATGTCTCCTTTCCGGAGGACGCGCATCGCTTTGGTTACTGTGCCGACGGCCCGCGTCGTGTGGACCAGCAGATGAGGTTTTGCCGGATCACCGCTGATGGAAATCGGAACCTCTCCCACACCAAACACATAGAGCATGTTAAACTGACCGGGGTGGAATGTCAGCCCGTCACCGCCCATTGCGGGAACGATCTCCAGAGTGAAGGTGTCGATTGTTTCCTGATGCACCCGCTGAATCTGGTACGGATGCGGGAGCATCTGCGGTACGACACATTTTTCTATCGGCTCAACTTCAAGTAGTGATGCCATATATATCCAGGAGTTGAATTCGGGTTGCTTCCAAACGCTGTTCCAGAATTGATGCAAAGCGTTTTAGCAGTTCATAGCCAAGATCATGGTCCGCCTCGCATTTCTTACGCAGACATTTGCCGTCCAGCATCAGGACACGTGTGCCTTCGATGACGCGGGCATCAAATTTCCAGTGATACGGTGGAATCAGCCACGACCAGCCGAGAATATCGCCGGCCCCAAGCGTGTCGATGACGATCGGGCCGCGATCGGGTGCATAGATTTCGAGGGCCACCTTCCCTTCGCGTAGAATGTAGAAGTTCTCCGCTTCCTGGTTCTCACGAAAGATGAACTTGCCGTCATCGAATCGGGCATTTGAGGCACACCCTGCCAGAAGGCGGACATGTTCCTTTCGTAAACCCTTCACAAATGGATGCTGCTCGAGCAGTGATTCAAGATTTTCCATTGTTTTTTCCCTTTACCGGTTTCTTCGTAGATGATGTTTCGTGGTTCTCGTCCCTGAAAAAGCTCAGCTCTTCCGTGATGTCGATCCCAACCGGGCACCACGTTATACAGCGGCCGCAACCGACGCAGCCGAGAGTTCCGAACTGGTCCTGCCACGCGGAGAATTTATGGACCAGCCACTGACGATATCGCGCACTCACCGACGACCGCACACTTCCCCCGTGAATGTACGAGAAATCGAGCGTGAAGCATGAATCCCATTTTCTCCACCGTTCCGCCGTTTGACCTGATAAATCTGTAGTGTCCTCGATGGTCGTGCAGAAGCAGGTCGGACAAACCATCGTGCAGTTCGTGCAACTCAGACAGCGTTCACCGATCTGTTCCCACCGGCGGTGCTCGAAATTCTTCTTCAGGAGCTCGACAACACCTTCCGTTTTGACCGATCGACCCATATTTCTGGACGCAGTCTGGAATAACTTATCGGCATGTTTCTCATCAGCCGGAGTCGCTTTTGCATGTTGAATCGTCCGGAGAAATTTCTCACCCTGTTCCGATCCCACATCGACCAGAAACCGGTGATGCTTCGGATCGGGGATTTCCGTCAGAGCGAGATCAAAATCCTTTGAGGCCCGCGGCCCGGTATGCATCGATGCGCAGAAGCACGTTCCTCCCGGCTCAGTGCAGTTCACGACGATGATGAAAAGGCGCTCGCGGCGGGCTTTATATCCTTCTTCCGTGAAATTGCCGTTCAACAGGACGTTGTCAAGAACCCGTATTGCCTGGAGATCACACGGCCTGACGCCCAGAAACGCATATCGCGGCGGCTCGTTCTTTCCTTCCGTAAATTCAAACGACGAGGTTCCAAGCCGGGCCTGCCATAGCCGCGTAACCGACGGACGGAGAAACTTCTTCCAGGAATGAGGACTCGAACTGAATTGAAAATGAAACGGTTTATTTGATGAAGAGAGCCGGTAGAACCCCGGTTTCTGCTCGTCGGTGTAACCGGTGGGAAGATCTTTCGCTGAGTGGATTTCGTCGTAAACGATTGCTCCCTGCTGCACCGTCGGACCAATGACGACGTACTTCTCGTGCTGGAGCGTCGAGATTATCTTGCCGATTGCGTGTTCTTCAAGCGAGTACATGGTATCACATCGTTGTGAGTGTCCCTCTGTGACTGCTGACGGATATTGTCCTGATTCGTCCGTGCAGAGCACAGCATTCAGAAGAACAAGATCGTGATGAGGGAACTGCGGAGAGTTACGTCATTTCTGCCCTGTCACTTGAAGTCGGCTGAAAGACAAATTGATTTCTGCAATTCCATACTGTATCAATGCAAATCTCATTCCACGGGGCGAGCCATTATTTCTGTTGAAATATGTGATTTTGATATCATTTTATGAAAATCATTTCAAGAATGAGATTGAAAAACGAATGATTTTATCACTTCTGGAAATAAGGAAGGAATATTCATGGGAATCCGAAGTATCATGTGCATGCAGAACCACGTGTGTAAAGATCCATGTTAACGCGAACCATCATGCAGGTTTCAAAGGTCAGAACGTTGGACGAAGCGAGGAGCCACCAGAAAAGCTTGAAGAATTGAAACGAAGCCGATCGCGTGCCTGCCGCTGCTGGGAGACTGTTCGCAGAGCTTTCCGAAAGGGTCTATTTCGTACCGACGCGCACGATCATCGCATCGTGAGCCGGCAGTGTAAATTCCCTTCCTATCGAATCCCCCAACCTGCCCGAGAGATCGCTTACACACACCCCGACATCCCCCCCACCTTTCCAGCTGATTCTCACGTTCGCATCTGCACTTGCGGGATTGTAGAGAGAAAGCAGCCATGAGTGTCCCGAATCGAGAGGCCTTACCGATTCCACAACAACACTCGAAGGATCAAGTGTGAACAGCGAAGACAAGGTCGGCCGGGACGCATCAACGACAGCAGCAATCAGGGGTTGCCTCCGCTCCATTCCGAATTTCACCGCATCCACGGGATCAAATCCCCCGTGCGCAAGAATAGAATAACGAAAACGGACCGGTCCCGACTGGTCGGCTTTGTAATTTGTGTGCCAGTAATTGTTCATCGCATATGAATAAATCCGCTGCGAAGGGCTGATTGATTTCATCCATGGGGCTTCCGCCGTGATCCTGCCGATCTCAATCAAAGGGACGTCGGGGGTCGACAAGCTTACGCCAAACCGATCATTTGAGACGTCCACCCAACTCGCCACGGAGAAGAAATTCTCGCATGATCCCGGAAGCTGATCTTTTTCCGGCTCGACGACGGCATCGGCAACATCATACCGCACTCTTCCTTCCGGTATGAGAAATGGAAATGCGAAATGCACGCCCTCCTTCGTGCGGACCGCCATCTTGTCCAGATCATCGATAATGTCAACCTGGGGTATTCCGGCGTAGATACGCAATTCAGTCGAAAAATTCCTGCAGCCGGGCGCTTCACCCCTGATGACAAGAGACGAAACCAGTTTTCCGCTTTCTTTCCGAGAAACGCCCACATTTAAAAGATATCGGGCACTGTCTGGATCCGTTCCGGGAATATAGATATACCGGTTGAGCATGGTTCCGCGGGAAGTATCGACAAGTTCAGTGACCCGTTCCTTCCATATGATTGAACTGATTGCCCCTGTTCTATCGTCCACCTTCAAAATCAGAAATTTGTTTTCCAATCGATCAGAACCGGAATCGTTCACATCCCCCTCCGACCAGGCCTTACCGCGTTGAACGAATATCCTCATTGCCGATATCGGCGGAACATCTCGGACGAGAACGGCAAGCTCTCCCGTCCTGAGCCGCTGCGACGGAATCTGCTTCCCGTTCACATCTGTTACGCGGTCACCAATCCCGCTTTGTTCCTTTGACAGGAAAATCATATCCGTTCGCGGCCAGGAATTCGTGTTGAAGACATCAATAGCGGTCCTTCTCTTTCCCGGTCCCGGCCGACCGATGACCTTTCCACGCAATACGCCGGAGAGACTATCCGCCCTCAGAACGTATCCCTTCTTGATATTCCACTGGCCGATGACTCCCGGATCGTCGGGATCAGTGACACTCTTATCCGCACCCCATGTGTGCTCGTCCCATAAGACAACTTCCCTCCACGCGCTGTAAAAGGCGCTGTCGGGAAATGATTCGGGTTTGCACCGCGACCATAGAGCTTCGCTTTCTGTGAGATGATCCACCACATGCCTGTTCAATGCAGTTTCAAAAGCGGTCGAGGCGGCTCCATCTTCCCAATAGGGTGTCAGATCGCCCTTGAGAGTTGGCAATGTTTTCCCGTATTGCTCTTCAAATTTCTCAAACATCTCCCGATGTGTGGAGATGACCAGGTGCGGCGTCACGTACTTTTCGTTCCAGTCCCTTACGACATCGGAAAGTGTCGAATCCGGACTCCCATTGTCTCCAAGAGTGTACGGGAGATAATACATTTCATACGGATATCCCTGCTGATCGAGTCTGCGGACAAGCTTCATGATTTTTTCGGGGCCGAGATTCCCAAGCGACCCTTCATGAAAGCTCGAATAGCTCGAACCCGCCACCCAAAAAAGAATCTTTTCCTTCCCGGATTGCGAATTCCAGTAAAAGGGCTTGTCTCCCAACTGCTCGATGATATATCCGATCCGGTCACCGTTGTTGGGAGCACTGGCGAAATACTTCACTCCGCTCTGTGCAAGCATCGGCACCATACCCCACGTGAATCCCGGAACGTCTGAGACCGCGGCTGTCGTAATGGGAATCCCATAATCACGCGTAAACCTTCGTGCATAATCGGTGAAGTGCCCCATTTCCGGTGCAGTCGCCAGGCCGGTAAGAGGATTGACGAACAGTGCATTGAGACCAATGCTGCCGTTCCGTATCGCCGTAATAACTTGGTCACGCTTTTCCTGTGTGGCCTGTTGGAGATAGCTTTCCAGCGGCCAGAGAATTTCCATATTCCACTTATATTTTGAATCCGCTGGATACTCTTTCGTTTTATCGATCAAGCGGAGTGCTTCCTCCAGATTCCACCACTGTTTCTTTTCCACGTTGGGCTGGAGATCCGTATATCCGATGTCGTTGTGCGTATGTGAGAGCAGATAAATGTCCCGATGCTTCACCGGCTTCAGAACCACGCTTGATGAAAGCTCCATTCCCGGTCCGGAGAATTTGAGCGGCTGGGTCTTTTCTCCGGTTACGCCATCGACGGGAACGAAGAAAATGTTTCCGCCGATGTGCAGATTTTCTTTCAGTGTTGGAAATTGTGACGAAGATATCTCTATCGACCGACCTTCATCGAGATCATCCAGACTGATGCGCAACAATCCGCTGACAGATTTGTTTTGCCGGATTAACGCGGGCTCTACACGTATCCCCGGAACAAACGAGAAGCGGTATTTGAATGCCATGTACCATTCCGGGCTGTCGGCATCTTCGCCGCGGACCGAGAAAATCAGCGGGTTTCCCGATTGGAATTTGTTCTTCGGCAATTTCAGGAACATCATTCCGAAGAGATCTCCGAATTTATCCGTAAAATGTGATTCGAACGAAAGCTCCGCGCCTTCCGGCCCGGTGACAGTCCATTTGGGTGCACTGGAATCTTTCCGGTTGGTGAATGAAAACCACTTCACACCATTCACGAAGAACGTGAAGTTGTGCGGATGCGTCGCATTTCCCCAACCGATTCTTTCGAGGCCTGAAAGCCAGACGAACCGGTAATAGTCTCCGGGATATGAGACGGGAAGTGTATCGCTTCTCCAGGCAATCGAGTCCGCCTCGCGGTTCACGCGGCACAACAGCGCATCTTCCACATCCGGATGAGAAGAATGATAGGTGATCGTCTGACCGGAGATTTCCTCGCGGTAACCGTTGAGGTAATGAAGTGCCGAGCTCCTGCTTTCGCCACTGACAGTGATGGTGATGGGTGGTTCGCTCGTTTCCTGAGCCCGGGAATCCTGTTGTATTAGCGAAGTCGCCAGAGCAAGGAAGAATATGAAACTAATTCTCATCTTATTTCCCCTCAGCATGGAACAACATCAAATCGTTTATCGGCGATTCAGCAATCCCGTCTGACCGGCATTTAAGCGTGAGATCCTTGTCTCCGGTTTTTTGGAAGAAATCAACTCGAATTGAATGGTACCCGGAAGAGAGCGCGCAGATGCCGTTCTTCTCGATCATACCATGAAGCCCGTCATTGTCTACCACGGTTTTTCCATCAATCGAAAGACGGCTCCCGTCATCTGACCCGAGCGTGAATTCATATACACCGGTCTGGGAGATCCGTATCAGTCCGTCAAACCGAATTCCGAAATATTCCGGACGGTCAGTCGAATCGAGACCGATCTTCGAAGTAGTTCCAGATCTTGCAGGAACGAGCCGATCAAAATCGGGGAGACTATCCCACGTTCCAGGATAGAACTTGAATTGCAACCCGGCCTGAACTGCATTCACCGGTACGGCAGGATTGGCAAGAACTCTTGTGATCGTTCTGGATCGCGTATCACTCACCGGCAATCCATCTCTGAAACATCGGGCGGAAATAATCTTTGTCTCATGAAGAGAAAACCATCCGGTATATACCGGTGAATGGATGGAAGGAATGGTTCCGTCAAGTGTGTAATGGAGCTCAGCATGATCGTTACCGCATTCGAGAGTTACTGTCGCGCTGTCGATAAAGACATCAAATATTGAAGAGATGGTGGGCGGCGGGATGACATCCGGATTTCCCTCTATATCAAGTGCGACAACCGCGTCGACTGTATCGGGGGTAGCTGCCGGGACATGAACTTCGAGAGCGTCCTCGAAGCGCGAGATTTCCAGCAGTTTTTTCTCCCTGTCTGCGAGGAGATACGCCCCGACCGGTTTGTTGAGCACGCCGTGAAGTTTGAGCACACCGTCCTTCGGCCAATCGAAAACATGCAGAAAGATTCTGGTTCCTCCCGGGATTTTCTTTTGCGTTGCACGGCCCCATGTCATAGATGAAAACGGACTCGCATCCGTTTCGTAAATTGATTCGCCGTTGACGTTCATCCACTCGCCGATCGCTCGAAGCCGTTCAATGCTCGCATCGGGAAACACCCCCTGTGCCGTCGGTCCGACATTCAGGAGAAAATTTCCTCCTTTCGACGCGATATCTGCCAGCGTTTGAATCAGCTCTTTGGACGATTTCCAGTTCCTATCGTGACTGTTGTACCCCCAATGATCGTTCATCGTCATGCAGGTCTCCCAGTACTGCCCGGGGAGGCCTGTGGCCGGAACTTCCTGTTCGGGAGTTCCATAGTCTCCGACGCTTCCGATATCACGGAATCCGACTCCACTTTCCGACGGCGGCGGCTGGCCGACACGATTGTTGATGATAATGTTTGGAGCAAGCGAGCGCACATAATTATAAAGGTCTCTTCCTCGATCATTGCTCCAGGTCGATTCCCAGTTCCCATCGAACCAGAGAACACCGATATCGCCGTAATTTGTGAGAAGCTCCTTCAGTTCGTTCTTCAGGTACTGCACGAACCGCTCGAAATCCGCCCCCTGAGTTGACCTGCTCGTCTCCCAATCGCGACGCGGCAGATAATCAGGATGATGCCAATCCATAATCGAATGATAGAAGCAGAGCTTCATCCCATATTTCCGGCAGGCAGCAGCAAGTTCCTTCAGGATATCGCGCTTAAAGGGAGTTGACATGACATCGAACGTCGTGTATTTCGAATCAAACAAACAGAATCCGTCGTGATGCTTCGACGTGATGACGATGTATTTCATACCCGCATCTTTTGCGGTTCGCACCCATTCTTCCGCATTGAACTGCACCGGGTCGAACTGACCCAGAAATTTTTCATACTCATCCACCGGGATGTGCGCGGACGTTCGGATCCATTCCCCATAATCCGTCCCGCCTTTCCATTCACCCGCGGGAATTGAATAAAGTCCCCAGTGTATGAAGAGTCCGAACCGGGCATTCCTCCACCATTGCAAACGAGCGCGGTACGCCGATTCGGATTCGTTCCGGACTTGATCCGACTGTTGAGCATGAAGCGATGAGATGAAGATTATCAAAAGGGAAATGGAGAGTACAACCGGCGCTAAGCGTATTTTCATTTTTGTTGATTTGAAGGAATTCTGATTTCAGGATATGAATTATACACACCGATTTCGGAGAGAATGGGTATCGATTTCGACTCGCTGATTGTCAGTTGGAGTTTATTCGAAACGACTGCGTTGAATTGAATGATCCGCTCATGTCCGACAGTTGTGCCGGAAGCGACCGGAGTCCATTTCCCATCCTGAAGGAATTCGAGAGAGAACGATTGGATGCGCTGCCCGAGCGGGAGGTATTCCTTCAGCACAATCGTGTTGAGTGATGTCAAGGAATCGAGATTGATTTGGAAGCCATACAAACCCGCGCTATCCTGCGGAGCCCAATACGTATTCGCGTTGCCGTTGAGAAGGGATGATGATGATAACGTGCGTGCCTCACTGCCGGATGGTACGGGAACGCCTCGTGCAAGATTTGCTCCAAGAAAATGATCCCGCAGATGCTTGAACTGCATGAGAGATGCAGAATCCTGAGGAGAAATCAGTCCTTGTCGGTTTGGCGGCACGTTCAGAAGAAGACTGGCACCCCGGCCAACGGAGCGAACCCAGATGCTCATCAATTCACCTGCCGATTTTACCGCTGAGTCTTCCCTCGGATGATAGAACCACCCCGGACGTATGGAAACGTCGCATTCGGCCGGAATCCAGTATTTTCCGTTTTCATTCCCGCGATTAAGTGTATCCGTTGGCGGCGCAGTTGCACCGCGACCGAAGCCGGCAGTGTCGAGGAGGTTCCAGTTCGTTTCACCCGCAATCCCATCTTCATTGCCGACCCACCGGATATCGGGGCCAATGTCGCTGAAAATGACCGTTTGAGGAGATATCTCCCTGATGGTATTTTCGTACCTGCGAAAATCGTAAACCTGCTTCTTCCCGTTCGGTCCTTCGCCGTTGGCACCATCCCACCAGAGTTCGGTGATCGGTGCATACCGGGAGAAGATCTCCTTCATCATGCCGACAAATACGTCGTTATACTCCGGCGTACCGTACGCAGGATGGTTCCTGTCCCACGGCGAAATGTAGACGCCGAACTTCAAACCGTACTCATGGCACGCGTCGGAGAGTTCGCGAAGCACGTCTCCTTTCCCGTTCACCCACGGGCTTTCACGAACCGTATGCGTGCTGAATTCGCTCGGCCAGAGACAGAAGCCGTCGTGATGCTTTGCGGTAATGATGATTCCTCTGGCACCTGCCGCCTGTGCAATCCTGCACCACTGCCGGCAATCGAGACCGGTGGGATTAAACACGCTGTCGCTTTCCGTGCCCTTCCCCCATTCGAGATCAGTGAACGTGTTCGGGCCGAAATGCACGAACAGACAGAATTCCAGATTCTGCCATGCAAGCTGTTGCGGAGTCGGGATCGGGCCGACGGGATGAAGGGGAATAGTCTGTGCGGAGGCAGTGAGGAGAACGAGTTGAAAGCCGATCAGGATGCCGGCCAAATATCGACGCATCCCGGAAATCAGATAAGGAGTCATAATTTTATATATAGCTCGCGGTAAGCATGACGTGCCCCCGCATTCCCCATTATGATCTCATCACTTCATCAGAATCATTTTCCGGACTTCGGAAAAAGACCGGGAAGCATCCGTGAGTCTGGCAGCATCCAGCCGGTAATAATATATCCCGCTCGCAACTCCGCTTCCATCCCATAAAACCTGACGCTCACCCTCATCCTCAACCTCGTCGGCGAGTGTTGCCACCACTCTTCCCAGAACATCATAAATCGCAATCCGGACACGACTTGGCGCAGGCAGAGCATATCGGATCAATGTGGACGGGTTAAACGGATTAGGATAATTCTGTTCGAGTGAGAAGATTTTGGGAATCATTGTCACAGCGCCGAGTTGCAGCGCAAGCCGCACGCTGGAATCCGGAACCATGACGCTACCGCCGGATTCCAATGAGACGATTTTTCCGCTCATATTCAACCTCGCCGGAACCCGATCGACTCCGGGCTCCCATGTTATTTTCAGCGGATACCATGAAGCGGCGATTTCGATCGGAATCTCCCTCGAAACCCCGTCACCCAGGGTTTCCACGGAACGGCCAGTCGCAAATCGCACATCAAATCCACCTGGTGGGGGCACCGGGGGAAGTGCAAAAGAACGCGGCACTTTCTGTGAACCGAAGTGGAGCACCATTTCACTGCCGGAAGAGTCCTGGATCGTTATCGTTCCCATTCCGGTCAGATCCGGAGATTTTCCAATCGTTCCCGCTGAAGAGTGTTCCGATGAAAGTATCAGTTCTCCTGCAGAAGCCATCTTCACCCAGTATCCGAAACCGGGAATCAGCGAATCACTCACCTGGTATCTTCCGTTATATCCGAAAAATGATGAAACGACGCTGGATACGGGAACGCTGGTTACAGAATTTACAGGAAGCGCATCCGAAATTCCGCCGATGAGGTTCCATCCTTCCTGAACGGAAATGGTATCCGACGTTCGGAGAGTTCCTGCAATCGAAAGCTGCTGGTTCGAGCTGAACTTCATCCAGTAACCCGTCGAGTTGTGGAGCGTATCATCCAGAGTGTATCCGTTTCCATCGTAGGAAAATGCATGTGTTGCTACCGTCGGGAAGAGCGTGGTGAGATACGGCGACGACACCTGCAGCGGAAGCGAGAGAAGATTCCAGTTGGAGACGACAGAGTACGTAAACATCGTCGTGTTCAGCGTTGTAAAGCGTGCAAATGCCGACCAGCCGCTGTTCCCAGCCACATTCGCCGCCTGAACACGCCAAAAATAATTCGTATTTCTCGTTAACCCGATGAACTGATGCAGCGTGTCCGTGAGAACCGAGTCATCGAGCAGTGTCGTGTTGAAAAGTGAGTCTGCCGAAATCTGGAGCCGATAGCTGTTCGCATAAACTGAAGTCAACCAGCGGAAGAGAAGATTTGTCGGTTGTTCAACGGCCCCGTCGGCCGGAAATTGTAAGACCGGGATCGATGGAATCGGCGGGATTGTGGTGAACCGCCAAAATCCGGAATATGATCCTGAACTACTTGTATCGACCGCCCTGACACGCCAGAAGTACTTCGTCAGATTCGACAATCCCGAAACATTTCTCGAGGTATCCGTCAGCAGGGAATCGTCGACAAACAATCCGGAAACAAAATTCGAATCCGTTGCCAGCTGGAGGTGATACGACACAGCGCATGACACACGCCGCCAGCGAAGAGATGTCGAAAGCGGCTGGTTGACAGCAAAATTCGGAGGAGCAACCAATGAAGGAAGCGCAATCGGGAGAGTAAAGGTGTAGGTGAAATACTCGGCGCTTTCAATATTACCGTTTCCATTTCCTCCCGGAACCTGTGCGAGAAGCGATCCGCCATCCGGCGTCTGGTATTTCGCGACTGCGAGATAGAGTTTGGACGGGATGGATCCAAAGAGCGACTGGAGATTGATCGCGCCTTCCAGAATCGAGACGGCGACACTCGTTGCAGTTCCGGTAATACTTCCCTGCGTCGGATTAAACCACCCTGACCAGTTGTTCGTACTCTCGTTCCCGAGAAATGCATTCCAGGCGACGGTTGTTCCGGCTTTCGCCCACGGTGCATTGACCTGAGCACCGAGGGAATCACTGACGAGGATAAACATGTCGCCTGACTGCGATGACGCCGATTGTGTTGCGACATACAAATCGGCCCCGTTCCAGCCGACATACAAATTTATCCCGCCATTCGATCCCAAAAGGACAGCCGAAGAATCGACCGTGCCATCCATGATGAATGCAGACGGCGCGGGACTTCCGCCGATCGTGATATGATAATCCTGACCGCTGTTATTATCCCAAGTATTGTCGCTGTAATGTGCATCGAAGGCGACGCGCTGGACCGACTGCGCCGGGTTGTTGAAGGGAGGCAGAATGATCCGGAGAATTCCTGCGGTGTCCGGCCCGCTCATTGGCGATTCCACGGCTGGACCCGTTCCGCTGAAGAGCGATGACCCGGCCGGCCAATAGACTGCATTTGGTTGTACCCAGGAATTCCCGCTATTGTTCACCCCCCAGTGAAGCGACGCGGATTTTGTCGCACCGTGCACGAGTATGGTGATGGAGTCGTTCGTCATCGGTGAAACCGGCGACCAGGTGATACCGGTCGTGCCTCCTTCACCGCTATTCGCTCCAACCCAGACGTGCCTGATTGCCGAGCGGCCGACGTTGTTATTGCTGTCCACCGCTTCAACATAATAATCGAGGAGGATATTATTGAAGCCGTTGATGTTTGCGGAATACTCGAGCGCCTTGTCGATCGGGAAGGGGTTTGTCTGGGGCACGATCCATGTGCCGGTCATCGGTTCAGTTGTCCACGATCCGACCCCCGCTCCCCCGGTGTATGTTTCATTGCTCGGCAAGACGATCGGGTTGGTGCTCGTACGGAATTTCAGCGTCACTGATTTCAAACCGCTGATATCATACACATAGGTCCAGACGTTGAAATTGTTGGATTGATTGATACCCCATTCCGTACCGCCGGGATTGTAGGGTTCCCGTTGTGGAACATAAATCGTAGGTGGTGTGAGATCGGAGCCGGTTGCGGTAACGAGCTTTGCGTACTGCACGGCCTGATTGTTCGCCCTCGCCGGATGTGAATCCCAGATACCGTTCTGCGTCCCATCCCAATACCAGTAATCGCTCGATTCGGAGTTCAGGAAATATTTCCACGCGTTCTGCGTGTTCGCATCATTCGGACTAATTTGCTGGGCAGTTTCGACGAAGTTCTTCGCTGCCGTCACGACACCCCAGCTGTTTCTGTCGGAACTATAACCGTTCACCGGATCACCGTTCCACTTGAGAAATTCGGGATCACCGTTATCGGCACCGCTCCAGCTTCCATCCTCAACATGAATCACATCATTCGTATCCGGAGGATACTGATCGAGATAATCCTGTATCGTCGTACACACGAATCGGGCCGGATTTGACTGCAGCCACGAGACGAAATTCGCAAAGTTGGAATTATAATAGGCATCCGAGCCGCCGCCGTAATTGTCGCCGTCGTGATGCAGAACGATCAGTATCGGATGGAGTGAATCGGTATTGTAGCTCTCGAGCTGGCTCATGACACCTTCGTAATTGAGGGCGCCGAATCCGCCGCGTCCGTCCTCGTTTCCCATGTACCGGTCGGCAGGAACCGCGATAATCTGCTTGCTGAGACCGGTCGCCGGGTCGATGTATTGCACATAATGCGGCTCTCTTCCCCATCGCGCGGAAACTTCTGTCGGAGCCCAGAGTCCGTTGAGCTGCAGCCAGTCGTTCGGATTGGGATTCCGGATATCCGCCTTGTTTGGTTCGTAGAGATTTCCCGCAGTGCTGAAAGGATATCCCTGACACGCACGATCGAAGTGGATATTGTCAACGAGCACCCACTGAAATCCTTCATCGACAAGAGCCGGAATTTCTCTCGGGGAGAAGGCATTCTCAGGCGGGAAAATTCCCTTTGAATAGCTTCCCATGAAATTTGCCGACATCATCTGTTTGTGTGCTTCGATCTGTTTGCGCGTATCATCATAATCGATCAGTCCCATCAGCGGATGATGATACCCGAACCCCACCATATCGAGACGCGGATTGCCGAGAGAAGTTTTCAGATTCTTCACGGTATTCCAGGTCGACTTCCAGTTCTGGAAGTTGGAATTCCCGTATGCCTCAAGATTGTTGAGGTTCTCCATGAGCGAGCCGGAGAAGCTCACCTGAGCGCCAAAATGCGGAAATCCCGCACTGATCCCCTGCTGAACTGCACTTCCCGGCCAGGTCGTATACGGACCAACACGCTGATTGAAGATATCGAATATGGAATAGGGATACCTGGCATTGAGTTCCGTCTGCACCACCGATTCGTAGGGCCAGTAAATCGGTTGATGCATGTGCCAGAGGAAAGCGATGTAGATCGGGCGATTGGATTGAGTGGATTGCGGAGGATGGCCAAACAGGAGCGCGGTAGTAAGGAGTGTAAGAAGGAGCGTATGTGCAAAACGACCCGGTAGCTTTATCTTCATGCCAGAATCAAACGCTCCAAGAGTTTCCTCCAATCTATGAGAACACCGAAGACTCCCCGCATAATGTACAAAATCTGCCGAAAATAATCATGACCGGTTGGATTTCTTCAATCAATGAGCGAACGACTTGCACAGCTGACGGAGAAGTAAGTAGATCATTCGGACCCATCTCATGAAGTGCGGCTTGCGGGAATGCGGACTAGCGCACGAGCACCATCTTCTTTACATCGTGGTATGACAGAGTGCTCCCGATTCCTTCAGATTTGAACGAGCAGAAATAGACACCGCTCGGCATGTTCCCGGCGTTCCACTCAGCGGATTTGAACCCTGGCGTCTCGACTCCATCGGCAAGTGTCGCAACGAGCTGACCGAGTGTGTTGAAGACCCGCAGACGCACATGGCTCGTTACCGGGAGCTCGTATTGCACTCTTGTAGACGGATTGAACGGATTGGGATAATTCTGATTGAGCGCGAATTGGTGCGGCAAACCAGTCGTCGGTGTTTCAACGGATGTGACGATATCCGAGATTGCACGTTTCCACACTCCGCCACCAAGCGTACCCGCATAAAGATATGTGCTGTCCACGATGAGCGAGACAACGGTAGAGTCTGAAAGTCCCTCGCTCGCCGGATTCCACTGCGAGCCATTGTCCGTAGAATAGTACGTTCCCGCTGGCGTGCCTGCAAAGAGATTCGGGCCGTCAGAGGCAAGCGCAAAGATCACTCTCTGTGTCATTCCGGTACTCGATGGATTCCAGGAGAGACCGCTGTCACTGGAGACAAAGACCCCGCCGTCGGTACCGACGAAGAGTTTGTTCCCGGCGGGAAGAATAGACCAGATTGCATTGTTCGACAGCGCGGTATCGATCAGGTTCCAGTTCGGGCCGGACTTGCCGAACACGTAGAGCCCTCGCTGAGTGCCGACATAGAGATGTCTTGCGTCCACTCCAAGCGAAAGATCATACGTGTAGTTCAGTGCATAATGGATGGGGTTCCAACTGTTACCGCGATTTGTCGAAACGAACGCCCCGCCGCCGGCAGTCCCGGCGTAGATATTTGTATCGTCCGCCACCATCGACCAGATATCGGTTTTTGATAATCCAAAATTGACCTCGGTCCAGTCGATCCCGTAGCTCGTGGAGATAAACACACCATCCTGTGTCCCTGCGAAGAGATCGGTGCCGTGTGTTACAACAGCATAGACAATCGTTGTCGTGAAATCCGAATTGATCTCATTCCATTCGGATCCACCGGACGTCGATGCGAATACTCCCGCAAAAGTTCCTGCAAAGAGCGTGCTGCCGGCAGACCCCAGGGCATAAGCGTCCGTCGTGGTGAGTCCCTTGTTGGAGAGCTTCCAGCTCGCGCCCTGATTGGACGAAATGAATGCACCCGACCCCGCCGTCCCTGCAAAGAGCAATGTACCGATCTGGGAAAGGGTGTACGCGGGATTCCCCGGAAGTCCGGAACTGGCAGCTGTCCAGCTTGCTCCCCCGTTCGTGGTCAGAAACACCCCTGCTTCCGCTCCGGCATACAGGGAGCTTCCGGAGTTCATAAGTGAGTAGACTGCCGCATTGTTGAGACCGCTCCCGTCCGGGTTCCAGTCCGCTCCGGCATCCGTCGTGCTGAACACTCCATTGGAGGTTCCCGCAATGAGCACCCCGGAGCGCACGGTGAGCGAATAAATGGCCGTCGATGTCAATCCCGAGTTCACTGCCGTCCAGCTGACGCCGTCATTTGTCGAAAGAAAAACGCCTCCGCTGGCCGTGCCGGCGTAGAGGTTCAACCGGTCCCTCACTATTGCATACACGTACCTGTCTGTAAGTCCCGAATTCATGGGTACCCACGTCAGGCCATAGTCGGGAGTTCCGAAGATCCCACTCCCAAGTGTCCCCGCGAGAAGATCGGACCCGTCAACGTAGAGACAATAGACCCCGCTGCTCACCACGTCGACTCGAATCCAGTTTGCTCCGTCGTTCTGCGACCGGAATATCGTCCCCGCCTGCATCCCGGCGAAGAGGTACGTGGTGCTGTCGTTTTTCTGGAGAGTTGCAAGGGACAGGACATACGGGCTTGTCAGGCCGTTACTCTGGCTGACCCATGTGGCAGCACTATCCGACGAGCCGAAGACGCCGCCCTTCGTGGCGGCAAAAATCTTCGTACCATGAACCGTGAAGCACCTGATATCGCCACCGAACGGACCATTGGTCTGCACCCATCCGGCGTGGACAATATTGGAGAGCAATATCGAACCAATGGAAACAAGGAGTATGAGGAATCCGGTTTGAATTCCCGATACTCCCTGCAGTACTGTTCGAGTAGGATTGGAAAACATCCTCATGTTAAAATATAACCTTCCGGGGATGAACAGTCAATATAATATGTGAAAGGATCGGAATTCGATTGAATCCCGTCGAAATCACCACATACACGATTCTTGTTGCTGAGTGTGAGTTTGAGATGTATACTTACTCCCAGGTTCCGGATTGATGATTAGTTGTATCGGTTCACTCATCATGTTGGGCAGAAATCGACACCGTTCAGGAAGAGGAATCGGAAATGATACACACGCAGCAGGATAATTACCATTCTAACCAAACCGGATACAATTTCAAAAAGTGCCGAAATCGGGCCAATTCTCATAAATAAGAAGGTGCAAAACCGGAATTCTCATTTTCGAGATAAATGACTATCTTGTGGAGAGGAAGGGCGTGTTAAACTTCCCAGTGGGGATTATCGGATGGCATACATATTGCAAATATTTGAGGCATCAGATCAATTTATCTTGCTTTTGAACGGACCGATGTCGGCAAAATCGAAAAGTGCGACACGTATTTTTCTTGCCATGATCGAGGACACTCACAGAGAACGAAAGCACTATTCAACGGCGAGATAACCACTAGTCAACACGATTTCAAACAGAGGAGAACAACTATGTTCATGACAGGATATGCAGCAGACCTGATGTCTCTGGTAAAAGCAAAGAACCCGAATGAACCGGAATTCCTGCAGGCCGTTGAAGAGGTTGTTGAGTCGTTATCGCTCGTCTTCGACCGGCATCCGGAATACCGTTCGGCAAAAATTCTGGAACGGATCGTCGAACCGGAACGCGTGCTGATGTTTCGCGTGCCATGGATGGATGATCGCGGCGAAGTGCGTGTAAACCGCGGATTCCGCATCGAGATGAACAGCGCCATCGGACCGTACAAGGGCGGACTTCGCTTCCACCCGTCGGTCAATCTCGGAATCTTGAAGTTCCTCGCGTTCGAACAGGTCTTCAAAAACAGTCTCACGACGTTGCCCATGGGCGGCGGCAAAGGCGGATCCGATTTTGACCCGAAGGGAAAGAGCGACAACGAAGTGATGCATTTCTGCCAGAGCTTCATGACGGAGCTTTGCCGGCATATCGGTCCGGACACGGACGTCCCCGCAGGTGATATCGGTGTCGGCGGACGTGAGATCGGATTCCTTTTCGGCCAATACAAACGGCTCCGAAACGAATTCACCGGTGTCCTGACGGGAAAAGGCCTCAACTGGGGTGGTTCGCTCATTCGTCCTGAAGCAACAGGATACGGCGCAGTCTACTTTGCGGCAGAGATGCTTTCCACGCGCAAGCAGACTCTCCAGGGAAAGAAATGTCTCGTTTCCGGAAGCGGAAATGTTGCGCAATACACAATCGAGAAGATCACCCAGCTCGGCGGCAAAGCCGTCACGATTTCCGATTCCACCGGATACATTTATGATGAGGCCGGAATCGACGAGAAGAAGCTGAAATTCGTGATGGATCTGAAGAATGTCCGTCGCGGACGGATCAAGGAGTATTCCGACAATTTCAAAGGCGTCGTGTACACACCGGTCGATCCGAAGCTGGATTACAATCCTCTCTGGAACCACAAGGCCGATTGTGCATTCCCGAGTGCGACACAGAATGAAATCAACAAGAAGGATGCTGCAAACCTCCTGAAGAACGGCGTCTACGTGGTTGCGGAAGGCGCAAACATGCCGACGACAATCGAAGGCGTCAAGCAGTTCATCGATGCGAAGATCCTGTACGGTCCGGGCAAAGCGGCGAATGCCGGCGGTGTTGCGACATCGGGTCTTGAGATGTCACAAAACAGCATGCGCCTCTCCTGGTCACGTGAGGAAGTGGATCAGCGACTCCACGGCATCATGAAGGCCATCCACAAAGCGGCATTTGAGACTGCAGAGCGGTTCGGTACCCCGGGTAATTATGTAAACGGGGCGAACATTGCCGGATTCCTCAAGGTCGCCGATGCGATGATGGATCAGGGCCTCGTCTAAAAACGAGCGACGCCGAACAAATCAGTGAATCGGGGCAGCGGATACTTCGCTGCTCCGATTTTTTATTGAAGGAAGCGGTTACACCGAGAGAAAGAAAATCACTTGATGGCCCAACGGCAGAAACCATCCGATGAAGTGCTCGACAGCTCGCAGTTGCAGAGCTTTCAGAATCTCATGCGCCTGCGCATGCGGGATATTCTTCTTGTCTCCAGTCTCTACGATTCCTACATCTTTGAAGAAGATGGCCGGCTCTACGACCTTATCCACAACGAATTTCTCGAACTGAATCTCAGCCATCCGCCCGAAGTGACCCGTGTGTCGAGCGGGAAAGAAGCGATCCGGCTTGCAGCGGAAGAACGCAGGTTTGATCTGGTCATCACCACCATGCATATCGAGGACATGCATCCCCTCCAATTTGCCAGGGAGGCACGCAGCTCCGGCGTCACCATCCCGATGCTCCTGCTGGCATTCGATAACCGCGAGCTTGCCGATCTCGTTGCACGTCACGATACCTCCGTCTTTGACGGGATCTTTATCTGGCAGGGTGATTACCGGCTCATTATTGCCATGGTAAAGTGTCTCGAGGACCGGATAAACGTTGATCATGACACCACGACGTTCGGCGTCCAGTCGATCATCCTCATCGAAGATAATATCCGTTTCTACTCTTCGTTCCTGCCGTACATTTATTCCGAAATCCTGAAGCAGTCGCAGCAGCTCATCTCGGAAGGAGTCAATCTCGCCCACCGGTACTTGCGCATGCGGGCGCGGCCCAAGATACTCCTCTGCACGAACTACGAGGAGGCGTGGAAGTACTTCCGCTTGTATCGCGAACACATTCTCGGGATCATATCGGATATCGACTTCAGTCGGGAAGGAAAGCCGGACGCGGAAGCCGGGCTCACATTTGCACGGAACGTCCGCTCGCTCGGATCCGATGTACCGATTCTTCTCCAGTCCAATCTTGCCGAGAACGAGCAGAAGGCACGGGACCTGAATCTCTCGTTCGTCCTGAAGGGGTCTCCCCTCCTTCTCCAGGAAGTTCAGAACTTCATGAATCAATACCTCAGCTTCGGCGATTTCATCTTCCGCACGCCGGATGGAACCGAGGTCGGGCGGGCGCATGATCTGAAGGAGCTGGAGCAACAACTCCTCGTCGTTCCGGAGGAGAGTTTATTGTATCATGGGGAGAGGAATCATTTTTCGAACTGGTTGAAAGCCCGGACGGAATTCTGGCTTGCGTACCAGCTGCGACCGAGAAAGATCTCCGATTATGCCTCGCCGCGGGAACTCCGGACGGCGCTGATTTCCGCACTCCACTCGTACCGTCTATCACAACAGCGCGGGTTGATTGCCGACTACAAGAAGGAGGCATTCGACCCGGCCACGAGCTTCGCCCGGATCGGAGGAGGATCGATCGGCGGCAAAGCGAGGGGGTTGGGGTTCATGAACAGGATCCTGAACAACCTCAACCTGCGTCATAAATTCGAAGGTGTCGATCTTTTTGTTCCCCCGGGCATCGTCATCGGCACGGAGGTCTTCGACGAGTTCCTCGAAAAGAATAATCTCCGGAGTTTTGCATTGAATGAAACGGACGACGGGCGTATCACCAAAAAATTTCTTGACGCACAGCATTTCCCGAAGCGCATCATCGAACAGCTCGAGTCCTTTCTCTTCCTGGCACGTGAACCGCTTGCGGTCCGATCGTCGAGTCTCCTCGAAGACTCGCAGTATCAGCCGTTTGCCGGGGTGTATGAGACGTACATGATTCCGAATAATCAGAAACAGGACCCCGACCGCCTCAGAGAGCTCCTCAACGCGATCCGTCGCGTCTATGCATCCACGTTTTATCAGCGGACGAAGAATTATATCAGAGTGACCTCCTACCGTCTGGAGGAGGAAAAGATGGCAGTCATCATACAAAAAATGATCGGGTCGGAGCATCACGGAAGATTTTATCCCGAAATCGCCGGCGTGGCGAAATCCTACAACTTCTATCCTTCCCCGCCCCAGGAATCGTCCGACGGGATCGCCTCTGTTGCACTCGGTCTCGGGAAAATGGTTGTCGACGGCGGATCCGCTGTCCGCTTCTGCCCCAGGTATCCGCTCCATCTTTCCCAGTTATCGAGTATCCCCGATACCCTAGCCAACAACCAGCATGAATTTTTCGCACTCGATATGTCGTCCAGCTTCGACAGCGAAACCGAGACTTCGGACGTGCTCACGAAGAATTATCCGCTGAGCATCGCAGAAGATGACGGCACACTCTGGTGCGTCGGTTCAACGTACTCACCCGAAAATGACGCGGTCTACGACGGGATTTCGCGCAAAGGGATGCGCCTCGTGACATTCGCACCCGTCCTCAAGAACAACCTCCTTCCGCTCGCCGAGGTTCTGGATTTTCTTGTTGAGACGGGAAGCAGCGGCATGGGCACGGCAGTGGAGATCGAGTTCGCAGTCAATATGTCCGTTCCATCAGGGAAGCCGAAGGAGTTTGGCATACTGCAGATACGTCCGCTGGTGCTCTCGAGGGAATATGGAGAGCTGAGTCTCGAGAAGATCCGCCAGGAAGACGTGCTCTGCAGGAGCTCGGAGGTTCTCGGAAACGGCGCCATCGTGAATATTCATGACCTCGTCGTTGTCGATCTCCGGAAATTCGATCGCTCAAAGAGCCATAACGTTGCGGTGGAAGTCGGAGAGTTCAATGCAAAACTCCTGCAGGAAGGACGACCGTACGTTCTTCTCGGCGTCGGGAGATGGGGCACAATGGATCCATGGCTCGGCATCCCGGTAACGTGGGATCAAATCTCTGGTGCGAAGGCCATCGTCGAAACAGGGTTCAAGGATTTTATCGTGAAACCGTCGCAGGGTTCACATTTCTTCCAGAACCTTACGGCCTTTATGATCGGATATTTTACCATCAATCCCCAGGACCACCAGGGGTTCATCGATTGGGAATGGATCCACGCTCAAAATGCGGCGGAAGAAAAAGTTTACACCCGCCATATCCGGTTCACCGATCCACTCGTCGTGAAGATGAACGGACATGAACATTCCGGTGTCATCCTGAAACCCCGTTAGGGGAAATTTCATCATGCAGCGCGACACATTATCACCGATTGTTTTCGGTCAAGAGCTTCGTTACATTGATCCTGACAGGAGCTGATCGTGCAGATAAATCCATGAATCGCTTCGCACCATCCATCCTTCTTCTTGCGCTTTTCCTTGCTCCCGCGAACCCCCTCCACTCGCAGGGCTCCGGGATCGACAGGCAGCCCGCCGTAGCAGGCCAGTTTTATCCCGCCGGTAAAGCCGATCTCAACAACATGCTCGCCGCACTTTATACGAAGGCCACACCATCGAAAGGAATCCGGGAAGTTCTGGCGATTATCTGCCCGCACGCGGGATACATCTTCTCCGGGGATGTCGCCGCATCGAGCTATAATCAGATTGACCCGTCAAAACAATACGACAATATCTTCATACTCGGACCGAGTCATTACGTGGGATTTGACGGGGCCTCCATCTATGACGAGGGAAACTTCATCACTCCGCTCGGTACCGTGGAAGTGAATACGGGGTTGGCAAAACAACTCGTGCAACAGTATCCGTTCTTCTCAGATAGGACCGATGCGCATCTGCACGAACATTCCATTGAGGTTCAACTTCCGTTCCTGCAGTGTATTATGAAAGCGCACTTCCGGATCGTGCCAATTGTTATTGGAACCCAGGATCCCGAAGTGTGTAAGCGAATCGGCGAAGCGCTCCGGCCCTATTTCAACACAAAGAACCTCTTTATCATCAGCAGTGATTTTTCTCATTATCCCGATTACCGAAATGCAAGAATTGTCGACAAGGCCACTGCAGATGGAGTCCTTTCGAACTCGACCGCCAGGTTTCTGGAAGCACTTCAGCAGAACGAATCAAGAGGAATTCCGAATCTTGCCACGAGTGCATGCGGATGGGCTGGCATCGTTACTCTTCTCTCGATGACCGAATCCGATCCCATGGTCGAGCTCAGGGCAATTGTGAGCAAGAATTCCGGCGATTCGGAATATGGAGATACGTCGAGGGTTGTCGGGTATTATTCAATCGTTATTTCACGTGCTCAGCATAAGGACCCCCCTCCTTTTCGACTCAGCGAGAAGGATAAATCGCGATTACTCTCTATTTCCCGCACGACACTCATACAGTATGCTGAATCCGGGCACATCCCGGATGTCGATACTGCGGACCTCTCGTCCGCGCTAAGAAGACCGTGCGGCGCGTTTGTCACGCTTCGCAAGCACGACGAACTCCGCGGATGCATCGGGCAGTTCGATACGAAGCTCCCGCTGTACCGCATCGTGCAGCAAATGACTGCAGCCGCTGCTATGCGCGATCCGAGGTTTGAACCCGTGCAGCCGGAAGAAGTGAGCGCCCTGAACATTGAAATCTCCGTTCTCACACCGTTAAAGCGGATCAGTTCAATCGATGAGTTCCATCTCGGTAAGGAAGGTATCTACCTCAGGAAGGAAGGCCACACCGGGACGTTTCTGCCGGAGGTTGCAACCGAGACGGGCTGGACGAAAGAAGAATTTCTCGGCCATTGTGCTCAGGACAAGGCGGGGATCGGATGGAACGGTTGGAAGGACGCCGAGATGTTCACTTACGAAGCTATCGTGTTCCGCGAAGAGTGAGAACGGAGATCGTGCATGGATCGAAGCAACAACTCCGGGCAAGCTTCTGCGTGGGTCGTTGTTGCGCTGGGGTTCTCATCCCTTACGACGCAGATCGTCCTTCTTCGTGAATGCCTGACCGTCTTCTACGGAAATGAGCTGGTCATTGGCATCGTCTTTGCCAACTGGATGATCCTGACGGCGGCCGGTTCTTACCTCGGGAAATTTGTCGCTCCCATCCGGTCTTCCAACGCATTCCTGATCCCGCTCTTTCTGCTTCTCGGCATCATCCCGTCGGCAACCGTTCTTGCGCTCCGGGTTCTGAAGAATGCGGTCTTCATCGGCGGCAATATGCTCAGCATTGTTCAGATCGTCGCCGCATCGTTCATTCTCCTGATGCCGTATTGCGTGCTTGCAGGTCTCTCTTTCACACTTCTTGCACACGTCATTTCGAATGATCGTCACTCCAATCTCGTCACCGAGGTCTATGCCTGGGAATCGGCGGGAAGTGTCATCGGGGGGTTGTTATGCAATTTTATATTCATCACCTTTCTCACGACCTTTCAAACACTTTTTGCAGTACTTCTGATCGATTTCATTGCCGCGTTCGCCCTCTCATCGAACCTCCCGGGAAGGTTCGTGAAGTATGCAATTCCGGCCGTCTGCATCATTGCCGGATTTTTCCTTTTCCGGACTGACGTCGACACACTGACCAAGGGATATCTCTTTCCGGGGCAGAAGATTCTCTCGACGCGGGATACACCATTCGGAAATCTCGTCGTCACAGAAGAGGGTGATCAGAAAAATTTCTTCGAAAACGGCACTCTCCTTTCATCGACAGACGACATCACACTCAGCGAGGAATCGGTCCATTACGCGATGATCCAGCATCCGAACCCGAAACGGGTGCTTCTCGTCTCGGGGGCTGTTCCCGGTACGATTGGTGAGATTCTGAAATATCATGTCGAGCGGATAGATTTTGTCGAGGTTGACCCGTGGATGATCTCTCTTGTCCGGCAGTACACGACGGAACTTCAACATCCGGAAGTCCGTGTCATCAACGAAGATCCGCGGCGATACCTGCGAACCTGCGATGTTCTCTACGACGCCGTCTTGCTCAATGTTCCCGAACCAACGACGGCTCAAAACAACCGTTACTACACCACGGAGTTTTTTCAGGAAGTGAAAAGATGCATGTCTCGTGATGGCGTGATGTCCGTAAACCTTCTCGAGAACTTTGATTACTACGGCCCGCAGGCCCTCTCGATCGTCTCGGCCGTGGACAATACACTTTCCTCACTGTTCAGCAATGTCATACTCATTCCCGGATCAGCAAAGGACTATTTTCTCGCTTCCTCTCAACCGCTGAGCATGCACATAGCGGCACTCATGAGCCTCAGAGGGATCCCGACAACGTACGTGAATCAGTATTACATCGAGGATACTGCACTTATGGAGCGGAGTCACCGGGTGCTATCCGCGATCGACCGGGAGGCGGGAATCAACCGGGACTATTCCCCGGTATCCTATTATTACCAGATGCGGTTCTGGCTCAGCTATTTTGAGTCACGCCCGTGGCTCCCACTTTCACTCGCAGTGCTCGGAATCATCGCCATCATCGCCCGATTCGACGTCGTTGATGTCGGCATGTTTGCCGGAGGATTTGCTTCCTCATCCCTCGAGCTACTTCTCATATTCGCATTCCAAATCACGTTCGGGTTCATCTATCAGGTCCTGGGAATCATCATTACGATATTCATGGCAGGGCTTGCCGCCGGATCGAAATGGCGTGCATTCATTTTCCCTAACGGTACCTTCGCCGAATTTTCCTCCCTGCAATTCCTGATGACGCTTTACGCATTCCTGCTTCCCGGATCCTTTTTGCTCCTCAAGTCCGGGATGTTTTCCCCCGGGATAATCGAAACTATATTCTTTTCCCTGACATTCATCATTTCAATCCTCATCGGGATGCAATTTTCACTCGGTGCGTCACTCCGGGTAACCAGTGTTGCCTCCACCGCATCCGGATTATACAGCATCGACCTCATCGGATCCGCGGTCGGTGCGCTCGTCGTCACGACCATCCTCGTTCCCTTGTGCGGAGTCCTGACAGTGAGTTTCATAGTCGCATCGGTAACTCTTTTTGGGGCTGCCGCAGCATTCCTGAAAAGCAAGAGCTATCATTTTGGCGGAACTTGATACCGGGTTCCGGAATTTGAGATCGGAGAACTTATGACAAACGGACGTGATCACGAATCGATGAGCAAGCGGGATTTCCTCCGCCTTTGTGTGGCGGGATTGGGTGGATGCGTATTGTGCGGAGAATCGATTGCTGTTTCCGGGGGTTCGGACAGCCATCCTTTCTGGCTCTTCCCATCGCCGGTCGATTTTTCGCGATGGACCAGAGAGGCGCTCTTCTATCACAAAACGCCGGACGGGGTGCAGTGCGACAAGTGTCCTCACGGGTGTCTTCTTGCCGTAAACGATGTCGGAATCTGCCGCAATCGTGTCAACATCGACGGTAAGCTCTGCACGATCGCTTATGGAAACCCCTGTGCGGTGCATGTCGATCCAATCGAAAAGAAGCCGCTCTTTCACTTCCTTCCTTCGACGCGGGCATTTTCCATCGCCGCGGCGGGATGCAACCTGCGCTGCCTGAATTGCCAGAACTGGCAGATTTCCCAGGTGAGCCCAAAGGAAACGGAGAACGAAGACCTGATGCCCGAAAAAGTCGTGGATGAATGTATCCGGAACGATTGCCGGTCGATCGCATATACGTATTCCGAACCAAACACCTTTTTCGAGTATGCTCTAGACACATCCATCCTCGCGCGGAAGCGAGGAATTCGCAATGTCTGGAAATCGAGCGGCTATATTAACGAAAAACCGCTGCGCAAACTCTGCAAAAGCATCGATGCAGCAAACATCGACTTAAAGGGTTTCGACGATGAGATCTACCGCAAACTGAACGGCGCAACGCTGGAACCCGTCCTCCAGACACTCAAGACGATTAAATCGGAAGGGGTTTGGCTGGAAATTACGAATCTGATGATTCCCACATGGACGGATAACATGGAGACCATCCGGCGCATGTGTGAGTGGTTGCAGGAAAATGGACTGGCAGACTCCCCGCTTCACTTCGACCGGTTCACACCGCTGTACAAGCTGAATCAGCTACCGACAACTCCGGTATCAGCGCTCGAGGAGGCGCGTGCGATCGCACTTGCAGCGGGCATTCAGTTTGTCTATATCGGAAATGTTCCCGCACATCCTGCCGAGAACACGTACTGCCCTCACTGCAAACGGATGATCATCGAGAGAAGAGGATTTGCTATACTTGCCAATTCGATTTCGAAGGGGAAGTGCACGTATTGTGGCACGAATATCCCGGGCGTCTGGAACTGAGTTTGGGAACCTGTTGTTGGTCAGGTTTCACACTTGACCAACTCGGCAACAGAGTCAGAAACCGTATTTGTCGCTCTCTGAGACGCGCGAATCCAGCTTGCTGCGATGGTGGTTCCAGATTTTTCGAAGGCCAAAACCGAGGATCACTGCAGCAAAGAGGATAGCACCCCAGATGAATATGTCTTCAACTGACGGGAACATGGTTCACTCTCTTCTGCTCTGATATTCATAGTACAGAGAGTTTATCAAAGGTGAAACGAAGGATGTCGGGAGGGTCACATTATTCCATCATTCTCCCCAAAATGCGCCAATTTATGCATGAAGGCGCGCACATACCCCCGGTACAGAACAGAGAGGGATCTCCCGTGGAATACTAAGAACGCGTAGGCGCTTCGGAGCCCCTAATTGACCGCGAGGACTACTGCAGCGTCTTCCGTCCACCGAGAACGAAGTGAATTGCGTCGATGAGGTCGCCGAGATCGTACGGCTTTTCAATGACGTCATCGGCACCCAGCGACTTCGCCTTCGTCACGTTTTTCAGGTCGGCGTATGCGGTGAGAACGATGACCTTCGTCCCAGACAGATGCTCCTTGATGTGCTTGAGCACCGTGAATCCGTCGACTTTGGGAAGCTTCAGGTCGAGGACGGCAAGTTCATATTGCTCTTTTGAGAGCATCGAAAGTGCTTCCTGGCCGTCATGAGCGACATCTACGGTAAATCCCTCCGAGGCAAGCTCCTCCGCAATGGTTGACGAGAGCTCTATCTCATCCTCGATGATCAGAATATCTTTGGCCTCTGCCATGGTAAGTCCAAAGAATGGTGGAATGATTTTTCGGAAGATAGAGAATTCTCGTCTCCGATGCAAGAAGAAAATATCTATGTCAGAATGAAATTATTCTGTCTGAAGGGTCAGAACCTTCGCACCTCGGATCTTGCGGGCTTTCACCTCGTAGAGGGCCTCGTTTGCAGATTCGAGGGGATACGTCTGGATTTCCGGTTTGATGGGAATCTCCGCTGCGAGCGTGAGAAATTCCATCACATCGGCCCTTGTCACGTTGGCCACACTCTTTATCTCCTTTTCCATCCATAAATCCGACGTGTAATCAACTTCCAGCAACGCGTTCTTGTCGGATTCTTCCTTGCGTATGGCATTCACCACGATTCTTCCTCCGGGCTCAAGATTCCGAAGCCCTTCGATGACCGGCATCCACGCTGGAGTCGTGTCGATAATGGAGCGGAGTTTATCGGGCGAATGGTCATGATAATTACCGGCCCAGGTTGCCCCGAGCTCGAGCGCAAATTCTTTCTCCGTTTCGCTCCGGCAGAAGACAAACACTTTGGATCGCGGGTACCGTGATCTGACCATCTTCAGCACGAGATGAGCCGATGCGCCGAAACCCGTGAGACCAAGATTCTCTCCGTCGGTGATCGCGGCGAGTCTGAGGGAACGATAGCCGATTGCACCGGCGCAGAGAAGAGGTGCGGCTTCGGCATCCGTAAATATTTCAGGAATCCGAAAAGCGAAATCCTCTCTCGCGGTCATATACTCCGCGTAACCGCCGTTCACGTCTCTTCCCGTCGCCCGGAATGATGCGCAGAGATTTTCATCACCCCGCAGGCAGAAAGCGCATTTCCCGCATGCGGAATTAATCCAGGCAACTCCGACCCTTTCGCCTTCACGCAGAGCCTTTGCGCCCTTGCCGCGGCCGACGATGTTCCCCACCACCTGATGGCCGGGGATGATCGGAAGAAGCGGCGGCATTCTTCCTTCGATTTCATCGAGTTCTGTGTGACAAACGCCGCAGCACGACACCTTTATGAGTATTTCATTTTCGGATGGAATCGGATCGGAAACATTTTCGAGTTTGAGCGGAGCCGGATTTTCTCCGAGGGGTTGGATATTTTTCAGCACCATCGCTTTCATAACGGAATGTAGCCAATTCAGATTCGTGATGCTACTGGAAGATGGGTTGGATGTAATCGCAGGAATGCATTTCTCTCACATCGGATTGTTGAAACTCTCTGACGAATTTCGTATACTTACGGTGCAGAGGGAGGAAAAAGCAATTTCAACATTCACTGCGCCCATAGCTCAACTGGATAGAGCGGCAGCCTACGGAGCTGTAGGTTGGGGGTTCGACTCCCTCTGGGCGCACATAAATGAGGCGAAGAGATCATCTTCGCCTCTTACTTTTTTCCCGGGATTGTAGCTCCGTCCCGATCTTTGATCGGGACGGAATTCTCAATTCGACATATCAGTTAGCTCTAATCTGCCTTCGGACATCGGTCGCTAACTGATGTCGAATTGGAAGTTCGACTCCCTCTGGGCACCGTTGTTTCAAATAGTTTTGC
>Ga0335082_10000806_pt1 | contig 32717 bp, 18 predicted proteins | sample Lox_Sample_41_FD_206718 | JGI IMG/M metagenome (GOLD analysis project Ga0335082, IMG submission 206718) | Soil microbial communities from Loxahatchee National Wildlife Refuge, Florida, United States - Lox_Sample_4.1 | ecosystem: Environmental > Terrestrial > Soil > Wetlands | place: USA... | reverse complement strand
GCATTCGCCCTCCAATCCAACACGACCGGGCTCTCGAACACCGCCGTGGGCCTGGATACGCTGCAATCGAACACGACTGGGTACTGGAACACCGCGGTAGGCTCGGGTGCCAGCAAATCAAATACAACAGGTGCTGGTAATGTGGCAGTTGGCGACTCTGCTCTGTACTTTGATACGTCTGGCTCCGAGGACGTGGCTGTCGGCTTTGGTGCTCTCAACATCAACGTGACCGGCAATCAGAACTGTGCCGTCGGAGCTCGCGCGCTCCAAGATAACCTTTCAGGACACTTCAATACGGCACTCGGTTTCGGGGCGCTGGAAGTCGCCGACGCCACGGGAAACACGGCCATTGGATGGAACGCGCTCTCCTCGGATACCACCGGAGCAAACAACGTCGCATTGGGACCGACCGCGCTATCCACAAACGCGACAGGTAATAGCAATACGGCGATTGGTCAGGCGGCGCTTCAGTATAGTACCGGAAGCGAAAACACGGCACTTGGCGAAGGCGCGGCATTCAATACGACTGGCGATGGCAACACGGTCGTCGGTAGAGCCGCGCTCCTCAACAATACGAGTGGCAACAACAATATTGCGCTTGGCGCATCGTCCGGCGACAGCCTCGCCAGCGGCGACAACAACATTTACGTCGGGAACCACGGTGCCGCTAACGAGTCGAACGTGATTCGTATTGGAACGTCACCAACGCACACGGCCACATTTGTCGCGGGTATACGCGGAGTGACCACAGGTAGCCCCGACGCCATCGAGGTCATGATCGACTCCAACGGTCAGCTCGGCACCATTAGCTCCTCGCGCCGCTTCAAGACCGACATCCGCAACATGGGCGACGTCAGCAGCAAGCTCCTGAAGCTGCGCCCGGTGACGTTCCGCTACAAGAAGGAGCTCGATCCGTCCGGCACGTTGCAGTATGGCCTCATCGCCGAGGAAGTGGAGCAGGTGTTTCCGGATCTCGTCGCCTACGGCAAGGACGGCAAGATCGAGACGGTGAAGTATCACCTGCTTGCAAACTTGCTGCTCAACGAGTTCCAGAAGCAGCACCGGCAGATCGAGCAAGTGCAAGTCGAGAACGCCACCCTGCGCGCGCAGGTCGGCGAAATCGGCGAGTTGAAGGCGCGGTTGACGGCGCTCGAAGCGGCCCTGCCAGGCGCCGGCGGAACACTGCGCGAAGCGGCCCTGCAGCCGCGCTGAGATCCGGCCGTGAAGGTGGGGGGCGACATGGAGCGTTGCGCAAAGCCGGCGCGTCGCTTGGCACTTTGTGTTGGCCTGGCGGTTACGCTGTTCGCAGGAACCGTCGGGGCGTCTGGCGGACTCGACACCAGCTTTGGCAGCGGCGGCCTGGTTACCACCGACTTCGTAACAGGTGGTGTCTCGCAAGTGGATGAAGGGCACGCGGTGGCGATCCAGAGCGATGGGAAGATTCTGGTCGCAGGCCCTTCAGCCAAGTTGGGACCATCCGGACCGGGATCGACAATGTCCCCGTTCTACTTCGCGTTGGCTCGCTACAACACCGACGGCAGCCCGGACCTGGGATTCGGCAGCGGCGGCCAGGTCCGCACTGCCTTCTTCGACGACGCGGTCTATAGCCAAGCGCAATCGCTGGCCGTCCAAGGTGATGGGAAGATCGTGGTGGCGGGAAACGCGTACAATCAGTCACTCCTGAGCAGCGTGTTTGCGGTGGTGCGCTACAACCCCGACGGCAGCTTGGATTCGGGGTTCGGCAGTGGTGGCAAAGCGGCTGCCTCCTTCCTGGCGACCGCCTCGTGTCCGTGGAGGAGCGACGACTACGGCAACTCGGTCGTACTGGACGGGAACGGGAAGATCGTTGTGGCCGGCTACTCCGATTGCTCCACGGTCAACTACGTTACACAAACCTACACATTCGACGTGGCGCGATTCAACACCGACGGTACGCTCGACAGCACCTTTGGTGCGAGCGGGAGGGTTGTGACCGCACTCGGTTCGGGTGTTGATGGCGCCGGCTACTCTGCGGCTGTGCAGAGCGACGGCAAGATCGTCGTTGGTGGAGACGCATTCAATCAATCCGGATTCCCTCGGTCGACGGACATGGCGCTGGTGCGCTACAACAGCGACGGGAGCTTGGACACTGGGTTCGGCGCCGGCGGCAAGGTGATCACCTCGTTCGAGGTGTCTAGCGTTCACGCCGATTCCAACCTGAGATCGCTGGCCTTGCAGGTGGACGGCAAGATCGTCGCTGGCGGAGATCAGGCGCTGGTGCGGTATAACAACGACGGCAGCCTGGATAGCGGGTTCGGCGACGGTGGTACGTTCCGCACCGCATTCGATACCGGTCTCCTCTACTCCAACATCAGCTCCCTGGCAGTGCGCAGCGACGGGAAGATCGTCGTCGGGGGCAGTGCAGGGAACGACATGTTCGTCGATCTGGCGCTGGCGCGATTCAACAGCGACGGCAGCTTGGATACTGGATTCGGCAGCGGTGGCTGGGTGACCACGGGGCCCGTGCACGACGTCTGGGAAGGCACGAGCTTGGCCCTGCAGAGCGATGGCCGGATCGTATTGGCAGGATACAAGTACGCCCAGGACTTCCTGGTGGCTCGATTCCTGGGAACCGATTGCGGCAATGGGGAACAGGAACCCGGTGAGCCATGTGACGACGGCAACGCCATCAATGGCGATGGATGCGACAACAATTGCACAGTGACCGCCTGCGGCAACGGCATCCTCACCGCGGGTGAAGAGTGCGACGACGGCAACACGACGAGCGGCGACGGGTGCAGCGATACCTGTCAAGTCGAGATCTGCTTCACCTGCGCGGGAACACCGTCGGTCTGCTCACCCAAGTGCGTCGCCGCCGACCAATGTCACCAGGGTGTGTGTGACTCGGGAACCGGTGCGTGTTCATACCCGAGCAAGTCAGACGGCTCACCGTGCAATGACGGCGACGGCTGCCCGGCCGATACTTGCGAGGCGGGTGTCTGCCAGCCGGTGAGCTGTCCGAACGTCGACGCGGTGGTGCTGCCCGGCAAGCCGTTGAACGTGAAAATCGCCACCGGCAAGACCGCAGTGAAGAAGACACTCGGGATTACCGTCCGCAACGCCGACACCGCTGATCGCACGATTTCGCTCTCGGTCGATGGCAGTGGCTGTCCCGCGGGCGTCGCCGGCAGCCCCGACTTCGTTCCGAAGACGCCGGCAGCCGACTCCAGCATCTTGGTGCCGGCCGGCAAGACCAAGCAGGCCAAGCTGCCGCTGACCATCAACAGCACTGACTTCGACAGTTTCAACTTCAAGGCGCCAACCCGTTGCACGCTGGTGCTCACCGCCTCCGCGGTCGTGAGCGGCGGCAACAACGATCCGACGCCGGACAACAACGTCGCCGTGGTCGAGCTCAACATCGTCGACAAGAACGATCCGGAGCACACGACGACAACGACTCACGAGACGACGATCAAGAGTGCCAGCCCGACGACCCTCAACATCAAGCCGGGCAACAGCAGCGCCACCAAGACCCTGAAAGCCGTCGTCGGGAACGCCGACTACAGGCCGACGGCGGAAACCCCCGGCGATCCGATCACGCTCAGTGCCAGTACAACCTGCAGCGGCCTCACGCTGGGAGCACCAATCTGCGATGCCAAGACATCGAGTAGCACGGTGACGGTGCCGGGCGGCAAGACCAAGACCTGTAAGCTGACCGCGACTGCCGACGGCACTCAGATCACCACAGGCAATCCGAAATCGCCGCAACGTTGCACGGTGACGCTGACCGCAACGGGTCCGACGAACCCCGAGGTGTCGCCGCTCGACGGCAGCAACAACAGCACCGAGTTGGTGCTCGACGTACTCGACAAGAACGACTGAGCAGTTGGCGGACGCCGCTGCTGTTTCAGTGTGAAGGTCTCACAAAGGGGGGTGCAATGAATCAATCGAAGAGTTACCTGGCACATCTCGTCGCTGCCGCGACGTTGCTGAGCTCGACGGCCGGCGCCGCAACGCTGAAGGTTGCCAGCAACGGCATCGACACGGGCAGCTGCGGCACCAGCGCTGCGCCGTGCCGTTCGATCAGCAAGGCCATCGCCAACGCTGCTGCCGGCGATACTATCGAGGTCGGACCCGGGCGCTACGGCGACATCGACGGCGACGCGGCCTTCACGACGCCCGGCGATGAAGCGGCCGAAGTCGGCAGCGGCTGCAACTGCATTCTGCACATCACCAAGTCCGTCAAGGTGCTCTCGAGTGCCGGTGCCGCGGTGACCGTTATCCATGCCGGCGGCGCATCGTTCATCGATGGCGTACGGATCGATGCCTCCGACGTACAGTTCGGCAAGGTGAACAAGGGCTTTACGATCACGGGTGACAGCGGATCGAGCTTCGCTCTTGTTGTCGATGGAACCCTGGCGGGACTCACCGGCGTGATCGTCGAAGGGAACATCGTGGTCGCCAATGATCATGGGTTTGAGATCAACGGCGTGGGCACCAAGGTTCGTTACAATTGGGCGATCGGCAACGGGGAAAGAGGGTTCTTGAGCAACGCGGGTGCTGGCCACGAATTTCTCGGTAACGTGGCGACCGCGAATGGCGACATCGGGTTCGAGGCGTTCACACCCGACTCCACCTTCAGCAAGAACGTGGCGGTTGGAAACGGTGTCAACGGCTTCGCGTTCGAGGCAGGGGGGACGTCCGATCGCAACAGCGTCATCGGCAACTTGCAGGACGGCATCTTCGTCAACGCGGTCAATATGAGTGATCCATCGACGCTGTTTTCCCACAGCAACATTTTTGGCAACGCTCCCGGCCCCGGCGGCACCAACTGCGGGCTCAACGCGTCCATGCTGGCGAGCAGCACGAATCCAACCCTCGCCACCGGCACCTATTGGGGATCTCCCGGCGGCCCCGGCGCCGACCCCGCTGACGCCGTCTGCAACGACTCCGGGTTCGGGCACGTCGTCAGCGCGACCAGCGACGCCACCAAGGCGTACAAGATGTCGGTCAAGCCGCTGCGCTAGGAAAGACGGGGCGATCCACCACGTGGAGGTTCGGGCCATCCGGGTCGAGGAAGGATGGCGAACACGGAGGACACAATGCGGCACGGGTCACGCCTCGCGGCGAGAGTAATTGGCGGCCAAGTCGTCGCGGTGCGGCAAGCATCACTCGCGCATCGGCTGGCCCGTCTGGCGCGCCGCGGGATCATGGTCGTCACAACGATCGCACTGCTGCACCCGCGGGCGTGGGGCGGCCAGGTACCGATCGGCGCCGAGTTCCAAGCCAATACCTACGTCACCAACTCGCAGAAGGAGCAGAGCGTCGCAGTCGACGGCGCCGGCAACTTCGTGGTGGTGTGGGCGAGCTTGCACTATGGCAGCTACGGCCCTCCCGATGCGACCATCCGCGGCCAGCGCTTCAGCAGCGCCGGCACGGCCGTTGGCACGGAGTTCCAGATCGATACGTTCACCGGCGGAAGTCCGGAGTCGCCGCAGGTCGCCGCGGACCCAGCGGGCGAGTTCGTGGTTGTCTGGGACTCCTTTGGCGACGGCCACCTGCGGGGCGTGTTCGCGCGCCGCTTCGATAGCACTGGAAACCCCGCCGGCAGCGAGTTCCAGGTCAATACCTACTGGACGGCGCATCAGTTCCATCAGAACGTCACGATGGACCCGAGCGGCGCATTCATCGTCGTCTGGGACAGCGGCTTCTTCAGCTTTGGCTACACGCAAGACGGGTCAGGAAGCGGCGTGTACGGGCAGCGGTTCGACGGCACCGGAGCGCCGGTAGGTACCGAGTTCCAGGTCAACACCTATACCACCGGGTACCAGTCGTTCCCGAGCGTGGCGATGCTCGACGGCAGCGGCGACTTTGTTGTGAGCTGGCAGAGCTACCAAGACGGCTCCAGCTACGGGATTTTCGCGCAGCGCTTCGACGGCAGCGGTGCGAAGGATGGGAGTGAGTTTCAAGTCAACACGTCGACGTTTTTCGCTCAGCGGGGGCCGCACGTTGCCAGCGACGGGTCGAGCACGTTCGTCGCGGTGTGGGACTCCGGGTACCCGATGGGCCAACGCTTCGACAGCGCGGGTGCGCGGATGGGTACCGAGTTCGTCATCAACACGAGTCCCACGGGCTACTCGGCGCCGCACGTCGCAATGGGTGCGGCTGGCGACTTCGTCGTGGCGTGGAATGGGATAAACAACTACGGGCAATTGGACAACGTGTTCGCGCGGTCGTTCGACAGCACGGGAGTACCCGATGGCCCCGAGGTTCAGCTCAACCTATTCACGCCGGACATTCAGGCGGAGCCCAGCGTGGCCACCGACGGCGCGGGCCACTACGTCGCCACCTGGGATAGCTACAACGAGGAAGGATGCGGCACGCCATCGGATACCGGAGTATTTGCGCAGACGTATAACAGTGACGGCGGTGCGACAGGCAACGAGTTCCAGGTCAACACGTACACCTTGGGGTACCAGTTCTTTCCTAGCATCGCCGCTGACGATGCGGGTAACGCCATGGTGGTATGGTCTGGGAGCGGCTCCGGTGATGACAGTGGCGTGTTTGGCCAGCGCTACAGTAGCGCTGGAACGCCGGTGGGCAGCGAGTTCCGAGTCAATACGTACACGACGGCCAACCAGACGCAGCCCAACGTGGCCGCCGATGGGTTGGGGAACTTCATCGTCACGTGGGCGGGCGATGAAGTTGGCCCACCTGCCGCGATACATGGCCAGCGCTACGAGAGCGCCGGCGCGCCTATCGGGAGCGAGTTCCAGATCGGCTTCGGGGCAGGGCCGAGAGTCTCCGCGGATGCAAGCGGCGACTTCGTGGTGGCGTGGAGCGGTTCCACTGGAGACGGGTCGTCCTACGGTGTCTTCGGCCAGCGCTTCGATAGCGATGGTTTGCCAGCCGGGAGCGAGTTCCAGGTGAACACCTACACCACTGGCTTCCAGTGGCGCGCGAATGTCTCCATGGATGCGGCCGGAAGTTTCGTGGCGGTGTGGGACAGCTCGTATCAGGATGGCAGCGGGGCGGGTGTGTTCGGTCAACGCTTCGACAGCAGTGGAATGCCGCAGGGCAGCGAGTTCCAGGTGAACACGTCCACGAACTTCGGCCAATACGACGCCCACGTGAGCACCGATGGGGTGGGTAACTTTGTGGTTGCCTGGACCTCGCAGATCGGAGACGGTTCCGGCAGCGGGGTGTTTGCACAACGCTTCAACAGTATCGGTGCGAGAGTCGGCACCGAGTTTCAAGTCAATACGTATACGCGCTACGCGCAGCGCTATCCCAGCATCGCAGCGGACGCCGACGGCAACTTCCTGGTGGTCTGGCAGAGTCAATGGCAGGATGGTGGGCAGGTGCCGGGCAGCTCTACCCCCATCGACGGCCGATCCCTCGAGAGCGTCTTTGGTCAGCGTTTCAACAGCGCCGGGGCGAGGGTCGGCACCGAGTTCCAGGTGAATACCTACACGACCGACTCCCAGTACCAGCCGCAGGTCGCGGCCGACGGAGCGGGACGCTTCCACGTGGTGTGGTCCAGCGCGCGCGGCCAGGACGGGTGTCGCGGCGGCTTGGAGTGGGGCGTGTTCGGACGGCGCATGACGCTCGCGACCGTAACGGCGACGCCGACGCGGACGTTGACCCCAACCGTGACGCTCACCCCGACCATCACATTCACCGCGACCAGTACTCCGACGCGCACACCGACGCTGACGCCGACGGCGACCGTGCCGACGAGCACCCGGACCAGCACAGCGACCGCGACCGGCACCATGACCTCGACGGTGACGCGCACCGCCACCATCACCCGTACGGCGACGGCGACTCTTTCACCGACGGCCACGCTCACCCCAGCGCCGCACGACTCGATGGTGCTGCCGGTGGCGCCGGTCAACGTCAGGATTCCCAGCGGCAGCAGCTTCGCCACAAAGTCGATCGCGGTCACGGTCCGCAACGGCGATGTGCTGCCGTTCCCCGAATCGCCGGGGCACACCATCGACTTGGCTGCCAGCACCGACTGCCCGGGGGCAACGATCGGGATGCCGGACTTCGATACCAAGGCCGCCGGGACGCAGCACTCGGTGCTGCTAGCCGGTGGCAAGACAAAGACGGCAAAGGTGCCGTTGATGGTGCCCAACACGATCATGGTACTCAATCACAAGTCGCCGTTCCGCTGCTCGGTCACGTTCACCGCCTCAACCGTTCCGGCCAGCCCGGACCCGGACTCCAGCAATGACAGCTATACCGTCGATGTGAACGTGCTCGACCAGAACGATCCGGACCAGCCGACATCGACCGAGACCGTTCTCCAGAGCCTGAGGGCGGTGACGGTCACGGTGCCCAAGGGCAAGACGTCGGCGAGTAAGACCGCTTCGGTGAAGGTCACCAACGCCGACATCCTGCCGACGAAGGCCGATCCCGGACATCAGATCACCGTGACCGTCACCGACGGCACGTGTCCGAGCGGTACGGTGGGCGTGGTGGACTACGACCGCATGACGGCCGGCAATCAAAACTTCGTCACCGTGAAGGGCGGCGCCACCAAGGGCGGCAAGCTGGTGCTCAGCATCGATGGCAGTGCGTTCACCTCGCACAACGCCAAGTCACCGCACCGCTGCGTGGCAATGGCCACCGCCTCGGATGCAGCACCCGATGCGGACACCAGCAACGACACGACGCGTCTGGTGATCGACGTGATCGACAAGAACGACTTCTGATCGCGGCGGAGGTGATGCATGCCGGGCTCAACCAAGCAGCACGCGAGAGCAGCGCGTGTCGCACTACTGCTCGCGGCTTGTCTCGTGTCGATAGGGGCGCGATCGCAGGCCCAGGTGTGGGGCAGCAATACCGGCCCGTCCGGTGACGCCTTCACGAGGATGGCGACCGATCCGACCGTCCCTGGTCTTGTCTACGCCTGGAACGGCGCGCAGCTGCGACGCTCCACCGACGCAGGACAGAGCTGGCAAACGCCGGCCAGCAGCGGCCTGAGTAACTATGGGAGGATATTGATCGATGCTTCACGTGGCGGGGCCCTATTCGCGGCCGTACCGGGGCAAGTGCTTCGTTCGGACGACCACGCGGAAAGCTGGACGCTCGTCGGCACGGTGCCGTCGAACGGGGGACTGGTGGGAATCAATGGGTCGACCGGTGTCTTGTTTGCCGCCGATGCCCCTGACTTCAGCGCCGATAGCCTCTATCGCAGCGCCGACGGCGGAGCGACGTGGTCGCTTGTACAGTCGTTCCCGATCATCTACGGGTCCCAGGATACCGCGTCCTTCATCCAATTTGATCCGCAGACGCCGGGGCTCGGCTACGTCGTGACTTGGTTCAGCTACGTCTGGAAGACCACGGACGACGGTGTGACCTGGAAGCCGACACAAACCTTGACGCCGACGAGCGGTATCGGCGGACGTGATACGCACTTCCCGACGGCGTTCGCGATCGATCCCAGCGATCATGCGCTGTATGTCTCCACGACGACGTACTTCTATCGTTCGACCAACGGTGGAAGGACGTGGGCCAAGCTGTCGCTCGGCGGTCCGGCGTTGGCCGTCGATCCATCCGTTTCCGGCTCCCTGTATCGCGGTGACGGCTTCACCCTGTGGCACAGCGTCGACGGCGGCAAGCGTTGGATCATCTCTGCGTTGGGTCTGACCGGAGTGCCCACGGCGATAGCCGCCGATCAGCACACCGCGGGGTTGGTGTATGTCGCGACCGAGGTGAGCTTCAACGATACGAGCTCCAACGGCGTGTTCGTACAAACCTGCGGCAATGGTCACACCGATCCCGGAGAGGTGTGCGACGACGGCAACACTGCCGACGGTGACGGGTGCTCGGGCAGGTGTCGCGTCGAGCGCTACCTCGCTGCTGACGAGCAAGAGTGCGTCAACGCCGACAACGTTGCGGGAGCGGCGGTTGCCAAGGCCGAGCTTGCCGACGACCTGCGTTGCTTCAAAGCCGGCGCGGCGGGCAGCGAGCCCGATCCGCAGGCCTGCACGGCCGCCGACGCGAACCACAAGGTCGAGAGGGCACAGGCGAAGCTTGCCGCCAAGGATGCGGCGGTGTGTGCCAGCGTCGCGCCGCCGTACGCGCACACTTCTCCCACCGTCGCCGGCGACGCCGCCGCCACCGAAGCGCGCAACCTGATCAACGACCTCTTCGGCAGCGATCTCGATACGGCGCAGATCAAGACCGCTACCGATGCCGTCGGCGCGGCGTGCCAGAAGGAGGTGCTGATTGCCTCGCAGAACCTCCTCAAGCAGTACATCGCGTCGTTCGTGAGCTGCAAGAAAAAGCGCCTCGCCGGCAAACTGTGGCCGACGATTGGTGCGACTGCCGACCTCGAAGACTGTTGGGACGAGCCGGACACCAAGAGCCTGAGCCGCGCGTCCGACCGGCTGAATTACGCCGAGGCCGGCGCGTGTTCCGGAGTGAACGTCACCACCGCATTTCCCAACGGCCAAGCGAGTCCGATTCAAGGCGCCTACTATCAGGTTCGCTGCCGTGCGTGCCGAATACTCAATCGCATGGACGGTCTCAATCGCGATTGCGATGCTTTCGACGACGGAGACGTGGGCTCTTGCGCGAATTGACGCCGCAGGTGCCGGCGGTCACGACGGCACATGCCGCGCCCGATGAGGAGGGCAGCGATGCCGTAACTCGTCTGGTGATCGCTGTGACCGACACGGGCGACGTCTGATCGCCGCGGCGGGTCACGCGTCGCACGTCGCTGCGTCCCGTCTGTTCACTGGCGATGAACATTCGTTCGGTCTCGATGAACGCCACCACGGACGGCAGGACGCGGAAGGCAGAGGTGTGCTGTTGATGCGCAACCGACGAACGTGCCATGCTTCGGCCTGACCAGCATGAAAAGGGGGCAACTCGCATGAAGGTTTCCGTCTCACGTTTAGTGACGCAGCGCCGTTCGCTGGCTTGGGTGGCCGCCGCCGTCGCAATCGTCGTCGCGTTGGTCACGCGCGCCTGGGGACAGTGCATGAGCCCGCCTGCGAACCTGACGGGCTGGTGGCCGGCCGACGGCGCCTCCGCCGACATTTGGGGTGGCCACAACGCGACGCTGCCGAACGGCGGGACGTATACGGCCGGCGAAGTGGGACAGGCCTTCCAGCTCAACGGCAGCAACCAATTCGTCAATGTCGCCGCCAACCCGGCGCTCAACGTCGGCACCGGAGATTTCACGGTCGACCTGTGGGTCAACTTCACCTCGACAACCAACGAACAGGTGATGGCCGAGAAGTGGGTCCAAGGCACTGGCGGTTGGACCCTGACGAAGCGATCGGACAACAGCGTCCAATTCGCGCTCACCGGGCAACCAAACGATGCGACCTCCGCCGTCCTGTCGATTCCCACGAACACCTGGACGCACTTCGCCGCGCGGCGCGGCGGCGGCACCCTGGCGCTTTTCATGAACGGCACGCAGATCGCTACCGGTAGCAACACCAACAACCTCGACACCACCTCGTCGCTGAAGTTCGGTCACCGCGGCAACCCGTCGGACACTCCAGGATCGAACGACAACCGCGGCTTCTACCTGAATGGGAGCATCGACGAGGTGCATCTCTTCGTCGGGCGCGCCCTCTCCGATGCGGAGATTCAATCCATCTACACCGCCGGTCCTGCCGGTCTGTGCGTGCCCACCCCGGTGTGCGGCAACGGCTTGATCGAGGCGGGCGAACAATGTGACGACGCCAACAACGTCAACGGCGACGGCTGCGATAACGACTGTACCATCAGCTGCGGCAACGGCGTAGTCACCTCTCCGGAGCAGTGCGATGACGGTAATACGATTGACGGCGACGGCTGCGACAGCAACTGTCAGCCGACGGGCTGTGGCAATGGCGTCGTGACCGCCGGGGAACAGTGCGACGACGGCAATCTTGTCGACGGCGATGGCTGCGACAGCAACTGCAAGCCGACCGGCTGCGGCAACGGCATCATCAGCGCCGGGGAGCAGTGCGACGACGGCAACCTCGTCGACGGCGACGGCTGCGACAGCAACTGCAAGCCGACCGGCTGCGGCAACGGTGTGGTGACCAGCGGCGAACAGTGCGACGACGGCAACAACGTCAACGGCGACGGGTGCGATAACGACTGCACCATCAGCTGCGGCAATGGCGTCGTCACGCCGCCGGAGCAATGCGACGACGGCAATCTCGTCGACGGCGACGGCTGCGACAGCAACTGCACACTGACCGGCTGCGGCAATGGCACCCTCACCAGCGGTGAACAATGTGACGACGGCAATATGACGAATACGGACGGTTGCAAGAACGACTGCACGCCGAATGTCTGTGGCGATGGTGTTGTGAACGTCGGCGTGGAGCAGTGCGACGACGGCAACAACGTCAGCGGCGATGGCTGCGAGAGCGACTGCACGATAGGGTCCGTCTGCGAAGCGCCGCCGGCGACGCTGACGGCGTGGTGGCCCGCCAACGGGACCAGCGCGGACATCTGGGGCGGCTACAACGCGACGGTGGAGAACGGTGCGACGTACGGTGCGGGTCACGTGGGGCAAGCCTTTCAACTCGATGGGAGCCACAGCTTCGTGGACGTCGCGTCCGACCCAGGCCTCAACGCCGGCACCGGTGATTTCACCGTCGACCTGTGGGTGAACTTCGCGTCGACCTCGGGTGAACAGGTGATGGTCGAGAAGTGGATCCAACGATCTCCCCCGGTCGGCTGGACGCTCACCAAGCTGGCGAATAACAGCGTGCAGTTCGCGCTCAGCAGTCAGCCACACGATGCGACCTCCGCGCCGCTGGCGATTTCGGCGAATACCTGGATCCACTTCGCCGCCCGCCGCGCCAACGGCAACCTCGCCGTCTTCATGAACGGCACGCAGGTCGCCACCGGCAGCAACATCAACGACGTGAGCACGACATCGTCGCTCAAGTTTGGCCACCGCGGCAGCCCGACGGATACCCCGGGATCGAGCGATACGCGCGGCTTCTTCCTGAACGGACGCATCGATGAGGTGCATCTGTTTATCGGGTACGCGTTGTCGGATGCGGAGATCCAGGCCCTCTACGGAACCGGCACCGCCGGGTTGTGCGTCCCGCCCCCGGTGTGCGGCAATGGGCGGACGGAAGCTGGTGAAGCGTGCGACGACGGTAACGCGAGCGATGACGACGCCTGCAAGAACGATTGCACGCCCAACGTCTGCGGCGACGGTTTCATCAATCCCGCCGTCGAACTGTGCGATGATGGCAATCTCACGGATGGCGATGGCTGCGAGTCCGACTGCACGTATACGCCGGTGAGCCAGGGTGTATCGGCAGGCGGCACAGTAACCACCGACCCAACCAACTCGGGCGCCACGCCTGACCGGCCCGTGCAAAGCGCCGTCACCTCGCCGAATGCCGGACAGGTAACGATCGCCTCGGCGACCGCGACGGCCGATCCCAGCGGTTATCAGGTAGTCGGCACGCAGCTGCAGATCAGCGCGCCGCCCGCGGATCCAGACACGCCGCTGGTGCTGGTCCTCACCATCGATGCCTCCGCGATTCCCCCTGGAATCGACCCAACCCAGCTCACGGTGACGAGAAATGGTGTCCCGCTCGTGCCTTGCACCGGCGCGCCAGGCGTTGCGTCACCCGATCCCTGCGTGGAGAGCAGTACGTTGTTGCTCGACGGCGATGTGCAGCTCACGGCGTTGACCTCACACGCGAGTTTGTGGAGCGTGGTCGTGCGAGGGTTGTCGACTACCGAGCAGAAGTGCGTCAACGGCATCAACGGCGCCGGCGTGAATGTGGCCAACGTCCAGGGCAAGGCGAGCACCGCCTGTTTGACGGCGGCCGCCAAAGGCAAGGAGCCCGACGCGCAAGCCTGCTTGGGCGCCGATACCAAGGGCAAGATCGCCAACGCTGCGGCCAAGGTTACCCAGCTGGCGGGGCAACGCTGTGCGGCGGCGCCGCCGTTCGGATTTACCAGCGCGACCGCCGTGAACTCCGTCGCGCAACAGGAGTTGCTCAACCTGACGGCCGATTTGTTCGGCGCCAACCTGAAGAACGTTGTCATCCCGACGAGCAACAAGGCCGGCGCGAAATGCCAGGCACGAGTGCTGGCCGCGACGCGCAGCCTGCTTGCGAAGGAATTGCAGCAGTTTCTGAAGTGCAAGAAGGCCGGGCTCGCGGGGAAGCCGCAGATCGTGTCCAGCCAGGGATTGGAGGGATGCTTCGATGTGGTGGCCGCGGATGCGAAACGGGCGGTTGGCCGGAGCGCGACAGCGCTGAGCGCGGCGGTCGCCCATGGATGCGCCGGCGTCGCTCTTCCCACCGCCTTCCCCGGGGACTGCGGGAGCGCGAGCAACTTTGGCGCGTGTGTCAGAACCCGTGTGGCGTGCCGCACCTGCCGCCTGTTCAACGCTTTCGACGGACTGAACGAGGATTGCGACCACTTCGACGACGGAGTGGCGAACACTAGTTGTCAGTGAACGGTGACGGTGCAGCGGCGAAACGCCGCTGCACCCCTGCGGGGCTCAGCGGCGCGACGCGGCTGAGCTCACGCCCCGTGGCACTTCTTGTATTTCTTGCCGCTGCCGCACGGGCAGGGATCGTTGCGGCCGATCTTGTCTTCGTTGCGGATGGTCTGTGGCTTGCCGCCCTGACGCTGCGGCGCGGCCATGCCGCCGCCGCTCATCACCATCTGTTGCGGCTGCGGGCGGCGGCGCTGCTCCATGCGCTCGACGTCTTCCTGGCGCGCGATCTGCACCGTGAACACCTTCTCGATGACGTCGGTCTCGAGCTGCTGCATCATCGCTTCGAACATGTCGAAGCCTTCCTTCTTGTACTCTTGCAGCGGGTTCTGCTGGGCGTAGCCGCGCAAGCCGATGCCTTCCTTCAGATGATCCATCGACAGCAAGTGGTCCTTCCACAGCGTGTCGACGGTCTGCAGCAGCACCAGCTTCTCGAGATGGCGCAGCACCGGTGGAGTGAAGTTGCGCTCCTTCTCCTCGTAGGCGGCGTGGACGGCGTCGATGACCGCCTGCTCCAGCGTCGCCGCGGTCATCCCGCCCTTGGCCTCGTCGCTCAGCTGGAAGCGCAGGTTGAAGCTCTTGAAGAGCGCGTCGCCGAGGACCTGCCACTCCCACTCCTCCGGATGGACCTCGGCATTGGCGTAGAGGGCCACAACGCCGCTGGCCACGTCGTCGGCCATTTCGAGGACGTCGCGCTTGAGGTTGTCGCTGCCCAGGATGTCGCGCCGGCGCCCGTAGATGATCTCGCGCTGCTGATTCATGACGTCGTCGTATTCGAGCAGATGCTTGCGGATGTCGAAGTTGTGGCCTTCGACCTTGCTCTGCGCGTTGGCGACGGCGCGGCTGATGAGCCGATGCTCGATGGGGACGCCTTCCTCCATGCCGAGGCGCGTCATCAGCCCCTGGATGCGCTCGGCGCCGAAGATGCGCAGGAGATCGTCTTCCAGGGAGAGGAAGAAGCGTGAGGCGCCGGGATCGCCCTGGCGGCCGGCGCGGCCGCGCAGCTGGTTGTCGATGCGCCGGCTCTCGTGGCGCTCGGTGCCCATGATGTACAAGCCGCCGGCGGCGATGACCTTCTCGCGCTCCTCGGCGCAGAGTTGCTGGTACTTGGCGAGGATGACGTCGTAGCGGTCGCGAAACTCGAGCGGCGCCTTTTCCATCTCCTCGCGCACGTCCTCGACCGCCTTGGTGTACTTCTTTCGCGTGTCCTCGTAGTCGCGCTGCGCTGCGGCGACCGCCTCTTCGAAGGGCTTGCGCTGCTCGAGGTAGGCGGCTTCGGCTTGCTTGTACTCGCGCTCGGTCTCCTCGTAGGTGTGGCGCGCCGCCTCGAAGTCGATGCCGGTGTCGGTGTTGAGGCCGCGTTGCACGGCGCGCTCGTAGTCGTTGCGCGCCCGCTCGAAGGCGGTTTGCGCGGCGCCGATGCGGCTGGAGTTGCCGCCACCGTTTTGCGCCGCCTCGCCGAGCGCCGCCTTGAGCTCTTCGAGCGAGCGCAGGAAGCGCTGCTGGCCTTCTTCACCGAAGTACGGTCCGGTGACCCGATCGACTTCCTGCAGGGCCGTGCTGTACTCGTTGGCGGCTTCCACGCAGGCGCTGGCGACGGCAGGCTCCGCCTGCGCGGCGAGCTCGTCCATCTTCGCCTCGTAAGTGGCACGCGTCTGCCAGAAGGCGGCTTCAAGGTAGGCGCGGTGCGCCTCGGTGAGGCGGTCGAGGGCTTCCGCCTGTGCTTCCTCGAACGGCTTCCACTTCGGCTCGTACTCCTTGCGTGCCTGCTGGATGGCCTCGTCGTAGCGGTCGCGCAGTTTCTGCAGCACCTCCTCGTAGCGCTGGCCGCCTTCCGGTAGAGCGGACGAGCGCTGGATCCACTCGTTCTCCATGTCGGAGCGGGCCAGGAACTCGGGATTGCCGCCGAGCAGGATGTCGGTGCCGCGACCGGCCATGTTGGTGGCGATGGTGACCGCCTCGTGCCGGCCGGCCTGGGCGATGACGTTGGCCTCGGCCTCGTGGTTCACGGCATTGAGAACGTTGTGCTTGATGCCCTTCTTCTTGAGCATCTTGGCGAGGCGTTCGGACTTCTCGACCGACACGGTGCCGACCAGCACCGGTTGGCCGCGCTCGTGCGCCTCGGTCACCTCTTCGATGACGGCCTCGAACTTCTCGCGCTCGGTCTTGTAGACGACGTCGGGGTGGTCGATGCGCACCATCTTGCGGTTCGGCGGCACCACCACGACGTCGAGCTTGTAGATGTTCTTGAACTCCACCGACTCGGTGTCCGCGGTGCCGGTCATGCCGGCCAGCTTGTGGTACATGCGGAAGTAGTTCTGGATGGTGATCGTCGCCAGCGTCTGGTTCTCGCGCTCGATGCGCACGCCTTCCTTGGCCTCGACGGCCTGGTGCAAGCCGTCCGACCAGCGCCGGCCCGGCATCAAGCGGCCGGTGAACTCGTCGACGATGATCACCTGACCGTCCTTGACGATGTAGTCGACGTCGCGGTGGAAGATGGCGTGCGCCTTCAGCGCCTGGTTGACGTGGTGCAGCGTATCGATGTGGCCGGGATCGTACAGGTTGGCGATGCCGAGCATGCGCTCGACCTTGTTCACGCCCGGCTCGGTGAGCACGGCGGAGCGCGACTTCTCGTCGACCCAGTAGTCGCCCGACTCCTCGGCCGGCGCGTCGCCCTGGCGCTCCTTGCGCTCGCCCTTCTTCAGTCGCGGGATGATGCGGTCGATGATGTAGTACTTGTCGGTCGACTCCTCGGCCGGCCCGGAGATGATCAGCGGCGTGCGCGCCTCGTCGATGAGGATGTTGTCGACCTCGTCGACGATGGCGAAGTTGAGCTCGCGTTGCACGTACTCCTCGAGCGTGAACTTCATGTTGTCGCGCAGGTAGTCGAAGCCGAACTCGTGGTTGGTCCCGTAGGTGATGTCGGCGAGATACGCGTCCTTGCGGTCGATCGGCCGCAGGTTGAGCATGCGGTAGTCTTTGACGATGAAGCTGGGATCGAACAGGAAGCTGGCGTCGTGCACGATCGAGGCGACGGTCAAGCCGAGAAGGTGGAAGATCGGGCCCATCCACTGCACGTCGCGGCGCGCCAGGTAGTCGTTGACGGTGACCAGGTGCGCGCCCCGGCCGGCGAGCGCGTTGAGATACAGCGGCGCGGTGGCGACCAGGGTCTTGCCTTCCCCGGTCTTCATCTCGGCGATCTTGCCCTGGTGCAGGACCATGCCGCCGATGAACTGCACGTTGAAGTGTCGCAGACCGGTGGTGCGCTTCGAAGCCTCGCGCACCACGGCGAAGGCCTCCGGCAGGATCTCGTCGAGCACCCGATTCTCGGCCTCGCGCAGCGCCTTCTCCTGGTCCTGGATCTGCGTCTTGAGGTCCTTGCCCTCCTCGACGTCGACATCCGGCGGCGCCTCGGCCTGCGCCCGCTGCTGGGCCTGCAGGGCTTCCAACTGCTGCCGCTCGTTGGCGGTCTGCTCACGGATGCGGGCGCGGAACTGCTCGGTCTTGGCGCGTAGCTCCTCGTTGCTGAGCGGCGAGATCTCCGCCTCGACGGCATCGATGCGCTCCACCAACGGCCGCATGCGCTTCAGCTCGCGGTCATTCTTCGTGCCGACGATCTTCTTGACGATGTTCAGCATGGGCAAGCAGGACTTTTAGCGTTAATCGTGTGGCGGGGGAAGGGTCGGAAAGGGGTGTCGATGCCGCCCGCCTGGAGGGTGGAATCTTAGTCAGCCGCCTGTCGGGCTTGGAAGTCTGCAGCGACCCAACGGGGAGCGGCCCATAGATAATGACGCCGGCCACAGGCCCTAGCGCTCGATGCGCACCGCCGACTCGACCGGGTGACCCATGAAGCGGCTGCCGACCTTGACGAAGCGGTCGCTGGCGTCGGTGACGAAGAAGCTCGCCGAGCCCTGCCCCGAGCGGCGTAGCAGCCCGTAGCGCACCAGCGTCTCCCGCACCGCGGTGGCTGTGGTGCGGGCGGAGTCGACGAGCCGCACCTTCTCGCCCATCACGTCGGCGATGACCTCGGCGAGCAGCGGGTAGTGCGTGCAGCCAAGTACCAATGTATCGATGCCGCTGCGTTTCAGGCTCGTCAGGTACAGGGCCGCCGCTTTGTGCGCGACGTCGTTGTCGGTCCAGCCCTCCTCGGCGAGCGGCACGAACAGCGGGCAGGCGCGCGTGTAGATCTCCAACGCGGCGTCGAGGTGCTTGAGGGCGCGCGTGTAGGAGCCGCTCGCAATCGTGCCCTCGGTGCCGATGACCCCGACCTTGCGGTTGCGGGTGCACTGGACGGCGGCGCGCGCGCCGGGCTCGATGACGCCGACGACCGGGACATCGAGCTGTTCGCTCAAGACCTCGAGCGCGAACGCCGACGAGGTATTGCAGGCGACCACCAACATCTTGATGCCCTTGTCGACGAGGAACGCGGCATTCTCTTGCGAGTAGCGGCGCACCGTTTCGGGCGACTTCGACCCGTATGGGTAGCGGCCGGTATCGCCGAGGTAGATCAGGTGCTCGTGCGGCAGGGTCGCCATGATCTCGCGCATCACGGTGAGGCCGCCGATGCCGGAGTCGAAGATGCCGATAGCGGCCACGGCATCGTGTGCGCCGCGCTTGCCCGCCCCGGTGCCGGCGGCATGCCGCCGCTGGCCGTTGCGCTGGCCGGTCCTCATAGCGGGGCCACCAGTCGCCGCGCCACCGCACGATCGGGTGGGGCTTCACCGAACACCTTTTCCCACACGCCCGCGGGCTCCATGCAGATATACAGCGGCATCTGCTCGTCCACCTCGCGCAGCCACTCGAGCAGGCGCCGATACATCTTCACGCGCAGCCCGCGCCAGATACGTTCCCTGCCGTCGGGGCCCGGCACCAGCTCTCCGGTGACGATGCGCCCGCCGTCGTGGCGGGCCTTGATGGCCGCCTTGAGACGCGACGAGAGGCGCAGGCTGCCGAGGCTCACCCAGGCGACGCGGCGCGTGTCGAGCCGGCGGAAGATGGTATCGATCACACCGCGATAGCCGTCCTCCCACCCCTCGTGCGCCACCAGCGGGTCGAAGTGCACGCCGACCTTGTAGCCCGCGGCTTGCACCCGGGCGGCGGCGGCGATCCGGTCTGACAGCGTCGCCGTGCCGTGTTCCTCCTGCGCGACGATAGCCGGCGCATTCATCGACCACGACACCACGACACGATCCTTGGGGTCGAGGCGCAGCAGATTCTCGATGCATGTGCTCTTGGTCTTCAGCTCGAGGACGGCGTTGGGTTGCGCCGCGAAGAATGGCACCAGCTCGCACGAGAGATCGGTGAGAGGATCGAGCGCCAAGCTGTCGGCGAGCTCGCCGGTGCCGATGCGGAAGGTGCGTTCCGGATGCGCCCGCAGCACGGCGGCGACTTCGGCCAAGCCGTCAACGGCGTTGGTGAAGGCCTTCATTGCCGGGTTGTTGGCCAGGTAGTCTTGCAGGAAGCAGTAGCTGCAATCGAACGGACAGTTGGAGGCAAAGTTCATGACCAGATAGTTGCAGCACACCATGCCGGTGGTGCCGGCGGGGCAGTGCTGGAGGAATGAGCCGCGGTGGCGCTGCACCACGAGGCGCTGCTTGCCGGCGACGAAGTCGTCGGCGGGCTCGGCGACGCGCAGGTCGTCGATGACGCGCGTCGGCGTCGTAGGGAGACGGTCGCGGATGCGGCGCACCAACGCCGAGTGCTCCTCGCCACGCTCGATCCACACGTGGCTGGGTTCCCAGGTGCTCACGGTGCCTCTCCGAGCAGTCGGAACAGCTCGCGGCACGCGGGAGTGTCGGCGGCGGCCATCAGCGCGGCGGCGGCGGCGCGCCATGCGGCGGCGTCAGCGGCGGTGATCTCGATGTGGACCTGATCGCCTTCGAGGTGGGCCGGCAGGTTGACGCGGACGTGGCGTGGCAGCTCCAAGGTCCGAATCAAATCGGCGAGCCGATCTTCGAGGGCGGCGAGCTGGGGCAGGCGCAGGCGCCGCAGCGCCGCTTTGATGGCCTTGAGCTTGTCGTTGCGTCCCAAGCGCCGCGCCCGTGCCGCGGCGATCGGTTCGACGGCCAACACCTGGCTCAGCGAGAGACCCTCACGCGCGGCAATCTCCTCGGCCCAGTCCCACAGGTCACGCAGTTGGTGTTCGCCGAGACGCAGCTCGGAGGCGAGCTGCAGCAGCGCTGCTGCGTCGGGCTGAGCGAGGCGCAGCCAGCGCGCGGTTGTGGCGGCACCGTAGGCACGCGCCGTGGCGTAGGCTTGGATCCCTGCCTGCAGGTCGGAATCATTCATGTGTTGGCGTCGCGGCTGGTCGCGAGCGTCGGCGGATGCGCTCCGGCTAGCATCCAATAGCGCTCCGCCTCGTCGTGGCGACCGCGTCGGGCCGCACCGTTCGCGAGGACGGCGCACCTTTCGCGGAGCACGCGCTGCGTGGCGGTGCGACGGGCGGGCGAGAGGGTGCCGTCGCTGAGCAGCCGTGCGAGCGCCGCGACGCGGAAGCGGTCCATGCCCCAGAAGCGCCGCGATAGTTGGTCGGCGTGGCCGCCACGCTTGACGACCAACGGGCGATCGATGAGCCACACCGGCGTGTGCTGGGCGATACGCAGCCAGAGATCGTAGTCTTCGCACACCGGCAGGGCTTCATCGAAGCCGCCGGCACGTTCGAACAGCGAGCGGCGCAGCATCACCGCGGACGGGCTGACGAGGCAGCGCTGCAGGCTGGCTTCGAAGATGTCGCCGTTCGGCTTGCGATGGTGGGCGCACGGGTTGACGCGGACGCCGTTGCGCATCCAGATCTCCTCGGTCTGGCAGATCTGCGCGTCGGTGTGTCGGGTAAAGAATGCGGCCTGCGCGGCGAGCTTGCCGGGCAGCCACAAGTCATCGGAATCCAGGAAGGCGATAAGGTCTCCGCGACTCGCGGCAACTCCGGCGTTGCGGGCTGCGGCGACGCCGCGGTTGGGTGTGCGCAGTAGCTGGATGCAGTCGGCGAACGCGGCGTTGAGCTGCGCCGCGGTGGCGTCGGTCGAGCCGTCGTCGACGACGATGACTTCCGCGTCGACGCCGCTTTGGCTGGTCGCCGACGCCACGGCCTCGGTCACCAGCGCGGCGCGGTTGTGGGTCGGGATGATCGCACTGATGCGCACAACCGGGGTACTTACTACACGCGCTCCCACCGATAAAGTGCGGCAGGGCGCGGCGCGGTCAGGCGCGCCCGCGTTGCGTGGCCATCCGCGGCTCGAGAGCGACGAACGGCGCGTCTCGACGTCGGCGGCGGGGTCGCTGCCGAGTCGGTCCACGGTCGAACGTTGCCGGCACGGGCCGCGTCAAGAACCACAGCACGCCACAGCACACCGCCAACAACGTGACGAGCAACACCCACGCGTGGGTCGGCTCGACGATCAGTCCGCCCGGAACGGTCCCACTGGCGAGGGCTCCGGGAAGGTAGCTGAGATTAGCGATCATTGTTCCTTCCTCCTTTCAGAAATCGCAAAGCCCCGATGCCGATCAGCCTAACGCAAGGCGCCGCACCGTCAATCCACTTCACTTTGACAAGTGTGTGACCGTCGGGTTGCGGCCGTCGGGACGGATCGTGACGGGTATTCGTGCCGCATTGTGCGGCACATCAACGCCCCGGCAGCATTGGCGATTCTTCGTCGGTGCGGGCTATTGCAGCAGCCCGCTGCCGCGGCTGTCGCGCGCGCGACTAATCCGCCGCCGCAGCATTTTTCATCGGCCGGCGGCGACCTCATCGCGCGCGTTGCGAGGGCGCGGCGCTTCGAGTACGGTCGCAGGCCATGACGCGGCTGGTGGCCTTCGATCTCGATGGCGTGCTGTACAGCGCGGAGCCGTTCCTCGGCGCAGCGTATCGTGAAGCCATCGGCAACGTGAATGCGCGGCGGGCCGGTTCTTTCGCGCGCGTCCCGAGCACGCGCGAGATCCTCGACCACGTCGGCTGGCCGGTGCCGGTGATCCTGCAGCGGCTGTTTCCGACCATCGACCCGGTGGCGGTCGACCTCTTGCACGGGGAAACCCTGCCGGTGATCTGCCGCCGTGTCCACCGCCGCGAGGGCCACCTGTTCGCCAACGTGCCGGCAACCTTGGCGGCGTTGCGGCATGCCGGCTACACCTTGGCCGTCGCGTCGAACGGGCGGCGTCGGTACGTGGAGTCGGTGCTGCAGGCGCACGCGATTGGCACGTACTTCAGCGAGCCGATCTGCGTCGATCAAGGCAGCGGCCGACTCGAGAAGGCCGATCTCCTGCGCGCCTACCTGCAGCGTCATCAGATCACGGCGGCGCGCCTGATCATGGTGGGGGATCGCGCCAGCGACGTCGAGGCCGCCGCCGCGGTGGGATGCGCGTTCATCGGCTGCGACTATGGGCATGGCCACCGCGGCGAGATCGAGCGCGCCGGTCCCGTGGTGTCGGCGTTCGATCAACTACCCGCGCAGATCGGCGCACTCTTCGCGTCCACGGCGCGGCCCGCGTCAGTCGCCCGGTAGGGTGGTGGCGCCGACGCCTTTGCAACGGTCGGACAGCCGAGTAGAATCGGCGCGCGAGTGTGCCCGTGAAGGAGAGAGAGATGAGCCTGCTGACCGAGCGTGCGTTGGCGCCCCGTGACTTCCTCGACGAGTGTGTCGTGTTCAAGCGCGACCACGGACCGCACAGCCGCTTCCTCACCGGCCTGGTGACCGGCAAGCTCAGCGAGGCGCAGGTGAAGCGTTGGGCGAAGGACTTCTACTACTACGTCGAGCCGGCGATTCCGACCATCGCCGCCTGGCTCGCGAGTGCCCCGACGCTGCCGGACCGCTCCGTGTACAAGCTCATTGCCCGCAACCTCGCTGGAGAGATGGGATACATCAAGGAGGCCGAGCATCACGATCTCTACCTGCAGTTCTGCGCCGGCCTCGATATCGGGCGCGACGAGTTGCTCGAGCACCTGCCGCTGGCGTCGACGGTCGGCGCTGCTTCGACGATGGGATACTATTGCCGCAACTCCTTCGAGGAGGGTCTCGGGGCCTTCGGCCTCGCCGTCGAGATGGACGTCCCCGGCCGACCCAACGGGGCGAAGGTGATCCACGACGGGCTGGAGCGCCACTATCAGCTCGACACGACGGCCCTGGAGTTCTGGGCGATCCACGTGCAGGCGGAGGAGGAGCACGGCGAGAACGCCGTCGCGGCGCTCGAACGCTGCGGCCAGACGCGCGGTCAGCAGGCGCTGATCCGACGGGCTTTTCGCTTCAGCGTGCTGGCGCACGCGGGGATGACTGAAGGCTACGACCGCTTCCTCGATACGCCCGTGTGCTGAGGTCGGCGATGGGACTCTGGTCGCGGTTGCTGCGCTGGCGGTCGAGGTTGGCACCGGAGGTGAGCGGCGCCGCACCCGCCTCGGGCGCGGCGGAGCCCGCGAAGACCGTCGAGTTGCCGGCGGAACCGTTCGTCTTCGAATGCCAGGCCTGCGGCAAGGTCTTCGAAGCCCGACGCAAACGGCCACGCTGTCCCGAGTGTGAGAGCCCGGAGGTTTCGCTGCTGAGCGAATGAGGACGAAGAGGACGGACGTCCAGACCACAGACGACCGACGAAGCGGAAGCGAGTGTCGACGCTTCGTTCCCAGTCTCTCAGTCTGGCATCGGTTTCACTGTCATCTGTCCGTCGGGTGTCGCTGATGACCAACGCCGAGATCGCTCGCATCATGCGCGAGATCGCCGTCTTCCTCGACATGGAAGGCATCGCGTTCAAGCCGCGCGCGTACGAGAAGGTCGCCTATGCCATCGAAGCCGTCGACGAACCGATCGCCGACATTTTCCGGCGCGGGGGCATCAAAGCGGTCGAGGAGATCCCCGGTGTCGGCAAGAGCATTGCCGAGAAGATCGTTACCCTGCTCGAGACCGGCCGGCTGCCGTACTACGACGAGTTGCATGCCAAGACGCCGGTCGACGTCAGCGCCTTGACCGCGATCGAAGGACTGGGACCGAAGAACATCAAGACCCTCTACCACGAGCTTGGCGTCCGCACCGTTGCCGACCTGGAGACAGCGGCGCGCGCCGGCAAGATCCGCGACCTGCCGCACTTCGGCGAGAAGAGCGAGCAGAAGATCCTCAAGGGGATCGAGTTCCTGAAGAAGAGCACCGGCCGCACCCCGCTCGGACACGTGCTGCCGGTGATGCTGGAGATCGTCGAGCGCCTGACGAAGGTACGCGGCGTGAAACAGGTCGCCCTCGCCGGGTCGATCCGTCGCCGCAAGGAAACCATCGGCGACGGCGACGTGCTGGTCATTGCCGCAAAGCCCGAGACGGTCATGGACTTCTTCGTCGCCATGCCCGAAGTCGTGCACGTCCACGGCAAGGGACACACCAAGTCGAGCATCAAGCTCGACAGCGGACTGGACGTCGATCTGCGTATCGTGCCGGCAGAGAGCTTCGGCGCGGCGCTGAACTACTTCACCGGCAGCAAGGACCACAACGTGGCGTTGCGCCGCATCGCCATCGACAAGAAGCTCAAACTGAACGAGTACGGCGTCTTCCGCGGCGACAAGGCGATCGCCGGCAAGACCGAGGAGGAAGTGTACGCGGCGCTCGGTCTCCCGTACATTCCGCCGGAGTTGCGCGAAAACACCGGCGAGATCGAGGCGGCGCTTGCCGGGGAGCTGCCGGACCTCATCGGCTACGACGACCTGCGCGGCGATCTGCAAACGCAAACCACCTGGACCGACGGCGCCAATTCGATCGAGGAGATGGTGGCGGAGGCCAAGCGCCTGGGGCGCGAGTACATCGCGATCACCGACCATACCAAGGGCCTGGCGATGATGGGTGCCGACGAAAAGCAACTGCGCCGGCAGATGAAGGCCATCGACAAGCTCAACAAACAGCTCAACGGCTTCACGGTGCTCAAGGGCGCCGAGGTGAACATCAACAAGGACGGCACACTCGACATCGAGGATGAGACGTTGGCGCAACTCGACGTCGTCGGCGTCGCCGTGCACTCGCACTTCACTCTGTCGCGCCCCGAGCAGACGCGCCGGCTGGTCCGCGCCATGGAGAATCCGCACGCCGACGTTCTGTTCCATCCGACGGCGCGTGTGATCCAGAGGCGCGAGCCGATCGATGTCGACATCGACGCGGTGATCGCGGCGGCGAAGCGCACCGGCACCATCCTGGAGATCGACGCGTATCCGGAGCGGCTCGATCTGAAAGACGAGCACGTGCGCAAGGCGGTGGACGCGGGCGTCAAGCTCTGCATCGACACCGACGCCCACAATGTGAGTCACCTCGATTTCCTGCACTACGGCATCGCCACGGCGCGCCGCGGCTGGGCTGAGACGAGTGACGTGATCAACGCCAAGCCGCTGAAGGGCTTCCTGGCTAGCCTGAAGGGGGGCGTGCGACGCTGAGCGGACCGTCCGTCGCGGCAACGCTGAACGAGACAAGTTCCCTTGCGGTGACCGCGCCGCCTGACGCGTCGCGGATGTCCGTGTGACCCGGGCGGGGAGGGTTTGCCGTCCCAGCGCGGTTGGCCTCACGGCGTCTTCAGCGCCGAGCGCAACTCGCGGGCGAGGACATCGACGGTGCCGCGCGTGCCGCCGGCCAGCTTTTGACGCCACTCGCCGTCGGTCTCGAAGCGCGCGTCGCCGATGTACTCGCCCCACAGCTCGATGACGTTGGCGATCGACGCGGCTTCGAGCGGCTCGCCGCCCGCCTTGCGGATGGCGGACAGCACGTCGGGCACGACGCGCACGAAGGCGCGCAGCGCCGCCGCGGTCTTGATGCTGTAGCGCTTGCCGCTCCACGCCTTCGGAAACACCTTGGCGATCTGTCTGAAGTAGGTGAGGAAGAAGCGCGTCGAGTGCTCGCGGAAATCGTCGGCCTGCTTGCCGCCGAAGGCGTCGAGGGCATTGAACACCCCCTTGAGCTCCTCCGCCAGCGGCGCTTGTGCCACCCGACCGTGGCCGACGCCGAACAGCTTGATCTCGCCGCGCAGCGCCGAGTTGCCGTCCTCGCTCAGCGCCCGCACGATGTCGTGGCTCGCTGCCAGCGCCCGATCGGGGTAGAGGCGGCGCCCCGAAAGCGAGATGAGGTGCGACGGGTTGAGCTTGGTGTGCTTGGCGTTGATGGTGACGAAGAGCTCGACGACCTGGTCCGCCGCCAGGCGATCGAAGATGATGGCCGGCACCTGCACGTCTTCAGCCGGGTGCTCCTGAGCGAGCTGGTGCAAGGCGAGGAGACGGTGCTGGCCGTCCAAGGCGCGCAGCGCGCCTTCTTCCGGCGGCAGCTGGAGCACGCCGAGAATGCGGTGCGAGCTGATCGGCACGAAGTCGAGCCGACGGTCGCTGGTCAACAGCACGGCGCCGGGAATCGCCGGGAGATTCTGCGCCTCGGCGCATTGCAGGTAGTAGTCCATCAGCTCGGCGATCTTACGCTGGATCACCGGCCGCTGGTACGCCTCTTCGCTGTGCGCGATTCGCTGCTCGAGCACGTCCCAGTTGACCTTGCCGGCGCGCCCCGCCTTGAGCGGCCGCTTGCCGTGCGTGCGCCCGGCGTCGCTGTAGCTCAAGACTTCAAAGCGCACGAGCTTCTGCACGTCGCGGACGCCGAGGATGGCTTGGTAGAAGTAGACGCCGAACTGGTGCAACCGCATTGCCGGTACTGTGATCATCGGGCTCCCCTCTGTGCCGCCGCACGCTGGCCGCGGCGGGGGAATCTAATCGGGGCATCGGTGCCGGGTCAAGGGAAGCGCGGGGCCGGTGAGGCCGTGCTACGTCGGCAGGCCGAGGATGAGGACCAGGGCAGCCAGCGTGAGGAGGGTCACCGGCACCCCGAGCTTGAGGTAGGTCGCAAAGGAGACGTCCACGCCGGCGCGCCGTGCCTGCTCGATGACGATGAGATTGGCGACCGAGCCGAGCGGCGTCAGGTTGCCCGCCAGCGTGCTCGCCGCCGCCACCGTCAGCCACGCGTGTTGACGGTCGGCGAGGCCGTTGACGAATGGCTTCAAGACCATGACGGCTGGCACGTTGCTCACCAGATTCGACAGTACCGTCGTTGCCAGACTGAGCGGCAGCGGATGATCGAGGTGGAGCGGGCGCAGCGCCGCGAAGATCTCCCGATCGAACCCGGTCGTCTCGAGACCGGCGACGACCACGAACAGGCCGATGAACAAGACCAGTAGCGTCCAATCGATGTCGCGGTAGATCTTTTCCGGCCGCACCCGCCGGGTGACCAGCAGCCAGGCCCCCACGCCGAGGGCGACGTTGCTCACCGGGAACCCGACGGCGAAGAGGATCACGGCCGCAGCAGCCGCAAGGCCCGACTTCACCAGCAACGGGCGATGCACGCGTGCCGGCAGCGCCGAGATGTCGCGACGGATCGTGCCACGCAACTCGCCGCGAAAGAGGGCCCAGAGCAGGGCGAAGTCGATTGCCAGCCCGACGGCGGCAACCGGTGTCAGGTGCAGCGCGAAGCTGCCGTAGCTCAAACCGGAAAAGCTGGCGACCAGCATGTTCTGCGGGTTTCCGGTGATGGTGGCGACGCTGCCGATGTTCGAGGCAGTGGCGAGCGCCAGCAGGAACGGCACCGGCGGAAGGGCGAGGGTACGGGTCATCTGCAGGAGCAGCGGCGCCACCACCAGGCAGACTACGTCGTTGATGAAGAACGCGGCGAGGAACCCCGAGACGATCACGGTCGCTGCGAGCAACTGCACCGGCGAGCCGGCAAGGCGTACCACCCGCGCTGTGACCAACCGAAAGAACCCCGACAGGCGAAGGTTGGCGACCACGATCATCATGCCGAAGAGGAGGACCAGCGTCCGGTAGTCGACCGCGGCCGCGGCGCGATCGAACGGCAGGACGCCCGTCAAGATCATCGCCGCCGCGCCGACGATCGAGATGCCGGTGCGGTCGAGACGGAAGGGGCGGAGGCGCCCGATCGCTAGCAGCACGTAGGTCGTGCCGAAGATGGTCAACGCCACGTCGCGCATCAGCGATCGCGCTCGAGACAGGCGTCGAAGGTCTGCCGATGGACCCAACCTAACGCGTTCGACCGCTGGGCGACGAGGGGGCGGCGGCGGATGAAGCATGTCGGCAGACTCGGCGGCATCGCGAGCGAGATATCAGAGCGTTTGTCGTGAAGCACGCTGTTGGCGCGAGGTACGTGCTTGATGACCGCAGACAGTAGATGGCCTGACCTGGGTCAGCGCGTGCCCGCATCCCTCTTGTTACAAGCGGCGCCGAAAGTGAGAGCACTTGAGACCGCCACCCTGTGGAGTATGTCCTTCTGCCTCATGCTGGCAGGACCGGCTGACCCTCGGTGGGTTGTCACCTTGCCATCATCGCGTCTGCGCGTAAGGAGAGCCGCCCATGAGCGTCCGTTTGCACCGTCTCGGCCCGTCGATCACTTGCGACGGCGTTGCCTTGTGCGTCATGGTCGTCGCCACCGCTCACGGAGCGTGGGCTGGCACAGATGTGTGGACCACCCACGGGCCGGCTGAAGCCGCGGTCGTCACCGCGTTCGCGATCGATCCGAAGAGCCCGAGCACGGTGTACGCGGGCCTCGTCATGGGCGGCGTTTTGAAGAGCACCGATGGCGGCGCCAACTGGAGCGCCGCCAACACCGGCCTGCAACCGCAGGGCGGCAACACCGTCAGGGCGCTCGCCATTGATCCCGTCACCCCGAGCACGCTGTACGCCGGAGTAACCGGCGGCGTGTTCAAGAGTACCGACAGCGGTGCCAGCTGGACCGACACCGTCGCACTGAGCGACATGGACGTGTTGGCGCTTGCCATCGACCCGATGACTCCGCGCACGCTCTACGCCGGGACGTACACGAGCGGCATCTTCAAGAGCGCCGACGGCGGCGGCAGCTGGAGCGCCGTGAACATAGGCCTCACCGACAACGCCCTCTATGTCTTTGCGCTGGCCATCGATCCCAGCGCCCCGAGCACGCTCTACGCGGCGACGCTCGGCGGCGTCTTCAAAAGCGCTGATGGTACGGCGAGCTGGAACCCTGCCAATACGAGCGTGAATTTCACCACCGCGAAGGCGTTGGTGATTGACCCAAGCACGCCGAGCACGCTTTTCGTTGGGACGGCGGCCGGCGTCTTCAAGAGCACCGACAGTGGTGGCATGTGGAGTCCGGCCAACGCCGGGCTGAACCGCAACGTCGAAGCGTTGGCGATCGACCCGCTCACGCCGAGTATACTCTATGCCGCCTCGTCGAGCTTCTTGGGGGACGCCATCGCATTCAGGAGCACCAACGGGGGCGACAGCTGGACCCCGAACAACGCCGGCCTCCACGCCTCGCGTATCTTCGTGCTCGCTGTCGATGCCAGCACCCGAAGCACGCTGTACGCTGCGACAGAGCGCAGCGTCTTCAAGAGCACCGACAGCGGCAGCAGTTGGACCCACATCGAACTGCCGGCGTCGACGGTCTACGCGCTTGCCATCGACCCGAGCACGCCGAGCACGCTGTACGCCGGGACCGACAGCCTCGTTTCCAAGAGCACCGACAGCGGCGGTAGCTGGAGCGCCGCCAGCACCGGTTTGCCCGACCCCACGGTCGTCTTCGCGCTGGCCCTCGACCCCACCGTTCCAGCCACGCTCTACGCCGGGACATTGGACGGTGTCTTCAAGAGCGTCGACAGCGGTGCCAATTGGGGTGCCGCCAACACGGGCTTGCCTCTCGACTCGGGTGTGCTGGAGGTCGCGGCACTCAGTGTCACCCCCGGCACCACGAAGACACTCTACGCGGGGACAATTGGAGAGGTGTTCAAGAGCACCGATGGCGGAGGCAGTTGGAATCCCACGCACACCGGCCTGGCCGATTCCACCTTGGTTGAGGCGCTTGCCGTTGATCCCTCGCATCCGAGCACCGTCTATGTCGGGAGCGACGATGGCAGCCTCTTGAAGAGCATCGACGACGGCCAGAGTTGGAACCCTGCGAACACCGGTCTCGCCGTGACCGAGGTCGCCGCGCTGGCCATCGATCCCGCTACGCCCAGCACGCTTTACGCTGGCACCGACAGTGGCGTATTCAAGAGCACCGACGCAGGGGAGAGCTGGGCGGTCACCGGGCTGACGATCAGCGACGTCTACGCGCTTGCCATCGACCGCTCGATGCCCACGACCATCTACGCCGGCGGCGCTTTCGACGGGGTGTTCAGGAGCACCGATGGCGGTGGCACCTGGTATGCCGTCGGCACCGGGCTGCATGCCGCCGAGGTCGACGCGTTGGCCATCGATCCCAAGGCCCCAAGCCGGATCTATGCGGGGACATCCGGGAGCGGTGTCTTCGATCTCGAGCAGATGTCGATTGAGCCAACCGCGATGACACCGCCGGGCGCGACGGCGAGCCGCACACCCACGACATCGCCTACATCGACACCTGTCCTGACGACGTCGCCCTCGATGGCAACGAGCACGCCCACCCCGTTCGCGACGCCGTCCACCACCGCGACCATCGATACGCCGACCACGACGCCGGTCTTGACACCGCCGACCGCCGCCCCCAGCGATACGCCCACGCCGCGGCCGACGGGTACGACGTGCGCGACCGATGCTGAGTGCGCCTCCACCTTCTGCGTCGACGAGGTCTGCTGCGGCACCGCCGGCTGCCCATCGATGCAGCGCTGTGACATCTACGGTTCGGCGGGCACGTGCGATGACCCGCTGCCGCGCGGCAAGACGTGTCGGAAAGACTCAGATTGTGAGTCGAACAATTGCGAGGCCGGTACCACCCCACGCTGCGGCTTGCCGTTGCCTACGCCCGGTTGTGCCGGAGACTGCGACGGCAGCGGTCACACGACGCTCCTGGACGTTGTGGTTCTGCTCGATGTTGCCCTGGGCCACCAGCCCAGCAGCGCGTGCCACGGCGGTGATACCCACCACGACGGCACCATTGCTGTGGATGATGTTCTGACAGCGGTGAACAACGTCGTGAGCGGCTGCACAGCGCCCTGAGCAGCACGGCACGCGATACTACCGAGGGCAGTCGTTAGCGTGGGGCGTGAGATTGCCCACCAAGGAGCGGGCGGTCGCCTCGACGGGGCGACCGATGCCGAGTGTTGCTTTGCAGGATCGACTTGAAGCAATACAAAGGGGCAGAGCATCGAGACGGGTGAAAGATATGCGGTGGCCTTCGGCACGCCACCAATCAGCAGAAAGGCGCGGTGTGTGTCGAATCTTCTGTGGAGACGCAGCATGCCAACGATCCGACGTTTGTCTCTGGTGCTGGCCCTGCTGTGGACGGTGGGTTGCGGCGACTCGTCGACGCCCACCTCGCAAGTGCCGACGGGGGACGTGCAGGTCAAGATGGACTTCACGCGGGCGGGCGGGTTTTTCGACGCGCCGTTTCCGAGCACTGAGCTGCAGATGGAAGACGGCCACGTCAACGTCTCGGGCTTTCCCAATCCGAGCCATGTGGCGATCATCGATCAGGCGTTGATGTTGATCGGCCGCGACGCCGACGGCTTCGCGCTGACCACCGGCGTCTACTTCTCGCTGACCGGCGCCATCGATGCGACGCGCCTTCCCGGCGTAACGGGCAGCCTGCTGCCGAGCGCGCGCGTGTTCCTCATTTCGGTCGGCGATCACCAACCGGTGCCCGTGCACGTCGACTTCGTCGCCGACGGCGGACCCTTTGGAGCGCCGAACCTGCTCTCGTTGGTGCCGTATCAGGGAGTGCCCCTGAAGGCGAAGACGCGGTACGCTGCGGTCGTGTGTGCCGAGCTGCTCGACATGACCGGTCGCCGCCTCCGGGTTGCGCCGGTTGTCGAGGCGCTCGCGGCAAAGCGGACACCCAGTGGTCTTACGGCGGAGCAGGCTGGCGACTATCTGGCCGCCTATGCTGCGGCGTCGACGCGCTGCACGGTGGCCGGCCTCGCTGCTTTCACCACCGGCTCGCCGGTCGACATGCTGGCCGACTTCACCGCCGATGCGCTGCAACGGCCGCTCCCTGTACCGCAAGCGTTCACGGCGAATGAGGTGTTTGACGACTACTGCGTCTATTCGACGATCATCGACATGCCCGACTATCAGCAAGGGACCGCGCCGTATGCGAAGACCGGTGGTGACTGGGGCGTCGACCCACAGGGGCACCCCCTGCCACCGCATTTCGAGACCGCCAGCCTGTTCGTGACGATTCCACGCGCCCCGATGCCGAGCCAGGGGTTTCCGACGATGATGTTCGTGCGCGCCGGGGGTGGTGGCGATCGGCCGCTGGTCGACCGCGGTGTCCAGGCGGTGAACGGCGGGCCGCCGGTGGTA
>Ga0335082_10000803_pt1 | contig 32769 bp, 28 predicted proteins | sample Lox_Sample_41_FD_206718 | JGI IMG/M metagenome (GOLD analysis project Ga0335082, IMG submission 206718) | Soil microbial communities from Loxahatchee National Wildlife Refuge, Florida, United States - Lox_Sample_4.1 | ecosystem: Environmental > Terrestrial > Soil > Wetlands | place: USA... | reverse complement strand
ATCCGCGCCTGCAAGGCCTCGTCGTTGGTGGCCGCAAAAGCCAGGCGGACGCCATGCAGGTCGCTCGAGACGTACGGTCGCGGCTCGTGCCGAACCTTCCCGCCCGCCGCGAGCGCCGCGAGCGAGGTGGTCAGTCGCGGACTGACGACCGTCACGTCCGCTCCGGCGGCGAGCAGCGACTCCACCTTCTGCTGCGCCACCGCTCCGCCACCGATCACGAGACAGGGTCGATCCGCTACCCGCAGGAAGATCGGGTAGTATTCCATCACGCCCCCTGTAGCACAGTCGTTCGGTTGCGGGAATCGACGCCGTGTCCACCACGGCGCCGCTCGACTCGCGCCGCCGCGCTGACCGTTCAGGCGGAGAACGAGGAGCCGCAGCCGCAGGTTCGGCTGGCGTTGGGGTTGATGAACTTGAAGCCGGCGCCGTGCAACCCGTTGACGTAGTCGACGACGGTGCCCTGCAGATACGGGGCGCTGGTTGCATCGACCAGCACGCGGACGCCGTGTTGTTCAGTGATGGCGTCGTCCGCACGTGGCGTCTGGTCAAAGCTGAGGGTGTACTGGAACCCCGAGCAGCCACCGCCCACGACGGCGACGCGCAGCGCGGCGTCGGTGAGGCCTTCACGGCGCATGGCTGCCTTGGCCATCTCGGCGGCCAGGGCCGTCAGCTGCAGTCCCGTCGCGCTGCCGTGCTCACTGGGCTGCGTGTCTGTGGCGCCATGCTCGTGCATCGACTCCCTCCGAATCTTACGGCAAGTTGAAGGTTCCAGAGATTGTTACGTCTGAGAAACGTAGTCGGGTGGCCGGGGTGTGTCAAGAAGGCAACGCTTTGCTTGAATTGCGCCGGACCTTTCGTCTATAGATGCCGCGGTTCGCGATGAAGATTTCTCCTCGACACCTCATATGGGTGAACCTCGTTCTGCTGGCGTTGATCGCCTATTGGAGTGCATCGACGGTGAGCACCGCCATCGCGGCGAAGCTGACCCCGTCACCCGACGTGCATCTGAGCCCGCCCCCGCCGCCGCTCGCCAAGGAACCACGGCGACCGGTCAGCTACTACGCCGCCATTCATACGCGTGACATCTTCAACTCGACGAAGCCGGAGGCCGAAAAGCCGCCTGAGCCCCCGAAGCCGACCGAGTGCAAACTCAAGTTGTGGGGCGTGGTCGTGCATGACGACGGCTCGTCGTACTGCGTGATTGAAGACCTCACCACCCATCGGCAAGATCTCTACCGCATCGGCGATCAAGCGCCGGGCTGCGGGGCGGTGAAGTCGGTCGAGTGGGATCGCGTGATTCTCGATCGGGACGGTCGAGACGAGATTCTGGACCTGGCGCAGCCGCAGGGTGGGCCGCCGCATCCGAATCCGTCGGTTGCGTCGACGATCCCCTCGGGGCGGGGCCGCGACGTGGGTGGCGGCGCCGCGCCCGCCGGGTCCCAGGGCACGGGAAACCCGCACATCCAGCAGTTGGGGGAGAATCAGTATGCCGTCGATCGCAGCGAGGTGGACGCGGCGCTCGACAACATGAGTCAGCTGTTCACGCAGATTCGCGCCGTACCGCATTTCGAGGGTGGCAAGTCGACGGGCTTCCGGCTGTTCGCCATTCGCCAGAACAGCATCTTCGACCAGCTCGGGCTCAAGAACGGCGACATCATTCAAAGCATCAACGGCTCCGAGATCAACGACCCGAGCCAGGCCCTGGCGCTCTTTCAGCAGTTGCGCAACGAGCGTGAGCTCAACGTCAACCTGCTGCGCAACAAGGACCAGCAGAACTTGAAGATCTCCATCAACTAGGGAACGCTCCCGGATCGAGGGGTAGTATGCGGCAATCGGTGATACGCCTTCTTGCCCTGGGCTGGATGGCACTGGGATTGGGCTGGGGTGTGGTGGGTGCAGCTCTGGGACAGCAGGCGCCAAAGCCGCCGGCTGGGGCCGCGCCGGCGGCTCCGGCTGCGCCGGCAGCTCCGGGCGTCCCCGCTGGCGCGGCGGCCCCCGCCGCGGCGGTTGCGCCGCCGGCACCGGCGGCCGCACCCGCACCAGCGGCCGCCCCGGGTGCCGCCGAACGCCCGGCGAACGGCGGGGACGCGAAGCAACGGTTGATCACCATGGACTTCCAGGATGTCGATATCGCCGTCCTCGTGAAGTTCATCAGCGAGATCACCGGGAAGAACTTCATCGTCGACGAGAAGGTGCGGGGCAAGATCACGATCATCTCGCCCGCCAAGATCTCGGTCGACGAAGCCTACCTGGTCTTCCAATCGGTGCTGCAAGTGAAGGGCTTCACCACCGTGTCGGCGGGCTCGGTGATCAAGATCGTCGGCACCAAGGAAGCGAAGAGCTCCACCCTGGAAACCGTCTTGCCTAGCGGTCGACCGGCACCGACCGACGAATACATCACGCGCCTCATCCCGCTCAAGTTCGTCGACGCCAACAACATGGTGGCCATCCTGCAGCCGCTGGTCTCGCCGGATGGTCTGCTGGCCGCCTACTCGCCGACCAATACGTTGATCATCATCGATACCGCGGCACAGACGGACCGCTTGTCGCAGATCCTGGGGCAACTCGATGTCGAGGGCTTCGAGCAGGGCATCGAGGTGGTGCGTCTCAACTATGCCTTTGCCGGGGACATCGCGGCATTGCTGCAGCAGGTGCTCGGGGACCAAGGCGGTGGGGCGACGGCTGGGGCCCCGGCGACCCAACCCGGCAACGCGCCCGACGCGCGCCTGCGTCGAGGTGCTGGTACACGCCCACCAACGGCGGGGGCGGCCGGGGGAGGAGCCGCGGTCAGCGGTGGCACCACGCCCGAGAAGGCCTTCAAGATCATCCCCGATGAACGCACCAACTCGCTGATCCTGTTGGCCGGCCCACCCGAGATGCGTCGCATCAAGGACCTGATCAGCCGCCTCGACGTTCCGCTGCCGCTGGGGACCGGTCGGATTCACGTGTACTATCTCAAGTACGCCAACGCCATCGAGATGGTCGGCGTGCTCGGTACCCTGGTTGGTGGTGGCGGCGGCGTCGGTGGCATACCCGGATTCGGCGGGGCCGGGCTGGCCGGCGGCCAATTGCTCCGCAACGCCCGCTTGGGAACCGGTGGTTTCGGCGGTACGGCGGGCCAGAGTGGCTTTGGCAGCGCGCTCGGCGGCATCCGTGGCGGTCTCGGCGGCGGCAGCTTCGGCGGCGGCGGCTTTGGCGGAGGTAGTTTCGGACAGAGCGGGTTCGGGAGCAACCGAGGATTCGGGGGCGGCTCGAGCGGTGGCTTTGGTGGTGTCGGGGGCTTCGGCGGGGTCGGGGGCTTCGGTGGGGGCGCCGGCATCGGGGGCGGACAAGGCCAGAGCCAGTTCGAAGGGACTGTTCGTATGACGGCGGACCCGTCAACGAATGCCCTGATCATCGTTGCATCGCCTCAGGACTTCGAGACCATCAAGGACGTGATCGACAAGCTCGACGTCCGGCGCCGCCAGGTCTACGTCGAGGCCATCATCGCCGAGATCTCACTCGACAAGACGCGCGAATTGGGTATCGAGCTCCAGGGTGCGGTGTCGCTGAACAACGGCGTCGGCTTCGGCCGTACCAATCTCAGCGGCGACATCAACTCCCTCCTCAACCCCTCCAGCCTACAGGGCCTCATTCTCGCGGCCGCGAGCGCACAAACGGTCACCGTGAACGGCGTCCAGGTTCCGGCTCAGCAGGCGTTGTTGCGCGCCCTGGAGCGCGACACCGATGCCAACGTTCTGTCGGCGCCCACCATCCTGACGACCGACAATCAGGAGGCCGAGATCGTCGCCGGTCAAAATGTTCCGTTCATCGCCAGCACCGCGACCACCGACGTCAACCTGTCGAATACCTTCCAGACCATTGACCGGCGTGACGTCGGCATCACCTTGCGCATCACGCCGCAGATCTCGGAGGGCGGGAGCGTCCGCTTGGACATCTTCCAGGAGGTGTCGGACGTTCTCAGTACGGACCCGCATCTCGGTCCCACCACGACGATTCGCTCCGCAACGACCACGGTCGTCGCGCGTGACCAGCACACCGTCGTCATCGGCGGTCTCATGTCCGACAAGCAGTCGAAGAGCCAGTCGAAGGTACCATTCATCGGCGACATACCGGTCATCGGCAACTTCTTCCGCTTCAGCAGCTTCATCAACACCAAGCTCAATCTGCTGATCTTCTTGACGCCGCACATCATTCGCACCGAGCGTGACCAACGTGACCTGTCGGTGGAGGAGCGCGAGCGGCTGTTCCGCAAGGTTTTCGAGGACCGCGGGGTTCGTCCACCCAGTTGGGAGGTGATGAATCGGCCCTCATGGGAGTTGCGCCCGTCGCTCGACGACGAGGACAAGCCAAAGACGCCGGAGACCTCGAAGCCGCCAGCTCCGCAGGGCGGGACGGCCCCGCAGGGCGAGACCCTGCGCGAGGAGCCGTTGAGCCGGCGATCGACGGAGCCCGGCGCGCGCACCGCTGCGACGCGTCCGGCGGAGCCCTCTGGAACCAACCGCTACGTATTGCTCGCCAGCATTTGGGAGCAGGGAACGCCGCCGGCGAGCCTGAACACCGACAACGGGTTGCTCGCCTTGGCGGTGCCCGACAACTCGCAGCTGGCCGCGCTGTTCAAACGGGGTGACGGCTACCGCTTCCAGAGCAACGACTACGGTGCTAACTATGAATGCCTGGACGTGTTCGCGACCCCACAAGACGCCTTTGCATCGTACCCGGAAGGCCTGCGGGTGAGCGGCGCGCCTTCAGCATACCTGCATTGGCGCGAGCCCAGCGAATCGGCATCGTCGAACCCCGACAACTGGACGCGGGCGCAATAGAGGTGTGATGGCGGTCGCCGCAAAATCCCTCGAAGCCTTCTTGATCGATCAGGGGAGTGTCTCCGCAGAGACGCTCGAGAAGGCGCGCGAGCGGCAGCGTGACGGCAAGGGGCTGGGCGACGTGCTGCAGGAGATGGGTGCCATCGACAGCACCACCTGGGCCCGCGCCTTGGCGACACACTTCGGGCTGCCGTTCACCGACCAGTTGCCGGAGGACAGCGGCATCCTCGAGCTCATCAGTCCCTTGCCCATCAACTTCGCCAAGCGCTGCACGGTCCTACCGGTGGCGCGCGACGGCGAGAGCGTGGTCGTGGTCACCGCCGATCCGGCCAACCTCGGACCGCTCGATGACGTGCGTTTGCTGTTGCGCAAGCCGATCCGCGTGCTGGTGGCACCCGGATCGGTGATCCTCGATGCGATCAACCGGGTCTACGACATGGCATCCGGGTCCGCCTCCGAGTTGATGGACGGTCTCGACGAGGAACGGCTCGATCTCGTTGCCGGCGACCTCGAAGAGCCGCGCGACCTGCTCGAGTCGGACGACGAGGCGCCGATCATCCGCCTGGTCAACTCGCTCTTGTTCCAAGCGGTAAAGGACCGCGCCAGCGACATCCACATCGAGCCCTTCGAACGCGACCTGGCGGTGCGCTTTCGCATCGACGGTATCCTCTACGACATCATCAACCCGCCAAAGCGCTTCCAGCCGATCATCATTTCACGCGTCAAGATCATGGCCGGGCTGAACATCGCCGAGAAGCGGCTGCCGCAGGACGGCCGCATTCGCATTCGCCTGGCCGGCAAGGACATCGACATCCGCGTGTCGATCGTGCCCACCGCCTTCGGCGAGCGCGTCGTCATGCGCCTGCTCGACAAGTCGTCCACCGTCCTCCACCTGGAGGAGCTCGGCCTGGTGGGCCAGAAGCACGACGCGGTGAGCAAACTGATCAAGCAGAGCCACGGCATCATTCTGGTGACCGGCCCGACCGGCAGCGGCAAGACGACGACGCTCTACGCCGCGTTGTCCAAGATCAACACCACCGACAAGAACATCATCACGATCGAAGATCCCATCGAGTACCAGCTGCATGGCGTCGGGCAGATCCAGGTGAACCCCAAGATCGAGCTGACGTTCGCCAGCGGCTTGCGTTCGATCCTGCGCCAGGATCCCGACGTGATCATGGTGGGTGAAATCCGCGACCTGGAGACGGCGGAGATCGCCATCCAGGCGGCGTTGACCGGCCATCTGGTGTTCTCGACGCTGCATACCAATGACTCCTTCGGTGCCATGACCCGGCTGCTCGACATGGGTATCGAGCCGTTCCTGGTGTCCTCGTCGGTGATGGCGGTGATGGCGCAACGACTGGTGCGGCGCGTCTGCTCCAACTGCCGTGAACCCTACCAGCCCAGTCGCGAGGAGCTCGATGAGCTGGGTATCACGCCGGCGCGGCTGGCTGGACATACCATGTACAGGCCGGGTCCGGGCTGCGCGCAGTGCAAACGCACCGGGTACCGCGGACGCTCGGGCATTCACGAGCTGCTGGTGGTCGACGACGAGATCCGCGCGCTGGTGATGAAGAGTGCGGACGCGGCGGCCATCCGGCGGGCCGCGACGGCCCGTGGGATGAACACGCTCCGCGAGGACGGCGCCGACAAGGTGTTGGAGGGGCTGACCACGGTCGAAGAGATCCTGCGCGTGACGCAGGAGGACCTGGTCTGAGCCGAATCGGGCGGACCGTCCTGTCGCGGTCCGGGTCGGGTCGAATTTTCCTGGACGCCACAGCGTCCGAAGGTCGCGGGCTATGCCGGTATACGCGTACAAAGGACTGAGCCAGGGGGGACGGGCGGTCAGCGGCATCATCGATGCCGATACGCCGAAGAGCGCCCGTCAGAAGCTGCGCGGCAGCGGCATCTTTCCAACCGACCTGGTCGAGGAGCAACGCCAGAAGCTGCAGGCGGTAGCCGAGCGCACCGAGTTCAATCTGTCGCGCTACTTCGAGCGTATCAAACCCCAGGATCTGGCCCTCCTGACCCGACAACTGTCGACCCTGGTCGGCGCCGGCCTCCCGTTGGTCGACTGCCTCTCGGCGTTGATCGAGCAGGTGGAAAGCTCCCGTATCAAGCGTACCCTGTCCCAGATCCGCGAACAGGTCACTGAAGGCACGTCGCTGGCCGACGCGCTCAAGGGGCATCCGCGTATCTTCACCGACCTGTACGTCAACATGGTTCGTGCTGGCGAGGCCAGCGGCTCGCTCGACCTCGTCCTGCTGCGGCTCGCCGACTATACCGAGAACTACGCGCAGCTGCGCGACAAGGTGCGCTCGGCGCTCACCTACCCGACGCTCATGGCGGTGGCGGGGAGCAGCATGCTGCTGTTTCTCTTGTCGTACGTCGTCCCCAAGATCACCAAGATCTTCGACGAGAACAAGGCGACGCTGCCGGTCATGACCACGGTGCTGCTGGCGATCAGCGGCTTTCTGCAGGAGTACTGGTGGCTCATCGTCATTGCCGTCCTCATCGCGGTGATCGCCGTGCGGGTCAGCATTCGCACGCCGGCGGGGCGGCTGCGCTTCGATCGCTACGTCCTCAACATACCGTACTTCGGCAAGCTGCTGAAGAAGGTCGCCCTGGCGCGCTTCGCGCGCACCCTGTCGACGCTGCTCACCAGCGGGATCACGCTGCTGAACTCCCTCGACATCGTCAAGAACGTCGTCAGCAACTCGGTGCTCAGCAAGGCCATCGAAGACGCGCGTCTGAGCATCCGCGAGGGACAGAGCATCGCCCCGCCGCTGAAGAAGAGCGGACTGTTCCCCGCCATGTTGATCCACATGATCGCCGTCGGCGAAAAGAGCGGCGAGCTGGAGCAGATGCTGTCGAAAGCGGCGGATGCCTACGACAATGAGGTGTCAACCTCGGTGTCGGGCCTCACCAGCATCCTCGAACCGGTGATGATCCTGGTCGGCGGCGGCGTGGTGTTGTTCATCGTGCTGGCCATTCTGCTGCCGATCTTCGAGCTCAACCAGCTGGTGCGTTGAATTGGGCCAAGGTGGGTGTTAGCGTTTTCAATCACCTAGGAAATCGGAGGTCTTAGTCATGAAACGGTTGCGCGGCCAGGCCGGCTTTACGCTCATCGAGATCATGGTGGTGGTGTTCATCCTCGGGCTGCTGGTGACGCTGGTGGCACCGAAGATCATCGGCCGGACCGACGATGCGCGGCGGACCAAGGCGCTGGCGGACATCAAGGGCATCGAAGAAGCTTTACACCTGTTCAAGCTCGACAACGGCTTCTATCCTTCCAGCGCGGAAGGGCTCAACGCCCTGGTGCAACGTCCCGCAAATGCGCGCAACTACAATCCAGACGGCTATCTCGACAAGGCCCCGATCGATCCCTGGGGGAACCCGTACGTCTACTTCAGCGACGGCCAGGACTATTTGATCAAGTCGTACGGCGCCGACGGTCAAGAGGGCGGTGAAGGCAAGAATGCCGATATCGACAACCGCAACACGTAGCCGGGGCGGCGCTCGACAGTGTGTACGACAGCCTCACCTCGACCTCGGTTGCTCCGGCTTCACCCTGCTCGAAATCTCGCTGGTGATCCTCATCATCAGCGTGGTGCTGGCGCTCACCATTCCCCGCCTGCGCGATCCGGGACGTAGCGAGCTCCTGGCGCAGTGCCGGCGACTCGTGCTCACCTTCCGCCTGCTCCGCAGCGAGGCCGTGCTCAATGGCCGAACCTATCACCTGAACTACGATCTCGACCAACAGCGCTACTGGGTGACCATTGCCGACCAATCGGCCGATCTCGCCGAGTTCGCCCGCGACATGGGCGCCCTGGGGCGACCGACGCAGCTCCAGAATCCGGTCGGTATGACCGACGTTGTCTTGCCAACTCTCGCGGGAAAGATCGCGCAAGGGCAGATTTATACCGTCTTCTACCCGGACGGCTCGATCGATGCGACCGTGATTCACCTCGCCAGCAGCAAGGAAGCCTACACGTTGTGGCTCAATCCGATGAACGGGCGCTTGCGCATGGACCCCGGCTATCACGAGGTCGAGTACGGCGGCGGATGATCGTATGAATGCCTGTCAACGCGCCAGCCGACGGCGGGCAGGGTTCACCCTGCTCGAAGTCATGGTCGCCCTGGTCGTGATCGCCTTCGCCTTCGTCGGACTGCTCGGGCTTCATGCCCGCAACATCAAGGCGATCGCCCGCGACCAGAACTTCACCCGCGCCACGCTGCTGGCCCGCGAGCTGATCAGCCAGATTCAGTTCCAGGTGGACACCAACGGCGTGCAAGCCCTGGGCGACTCGTCCGGGTCGTTCGAAGGCTACCCGGGCTACCGGTGGGAACGGCAGGTGATCTCCACAGGACTCGACGAGATGCGTGAAGTCGTCGTGCGCATCATCTGGGACGAACGCAATCCGAGCGCCTGCGAAGTCGTCTACTTCGTGCGCGACCCGGCGGTGTGACATGCGCCAGCGTGGCTTCACCTTGATCGAGATCCTGGTCGCCATGACCATCCTCGGCATCATCCTGACCACCGTGTACGGCGTACTGTCCCGCGCGCTGTATGCCAAGAATCACTCCGAGGAACGCGCCGACCTGTACGCCTCGGGTCGCGAGGTGGTGCTCAAGATGGCGGACGAGCTCGAAGGGGCGCTGCCGCCGACGGCGGGGCGCAACATCGGGTTCATCGGTGTGTCCGGAACCGATCGCGTTCCCACCGACGCGGTGCAGTTCGCCGTCGTCATCCGGCGTGTCGTCGGACCCACTGAGACCCGGGGCGGCCGTGCCCTGGTGTCGTATTCGCTCGATCCCATGAAGGACGCGCCGAATCTGTTTGCGTTGCGTCGCCAAGAAGAGTTGCTCACCGATCCGGCCCCGGCGGCCGACAGCGGCGACGACTCGACGCAGAATGCCAACGCGACCCCGCAGCAGCCCGCCGTGCTAGCCGCCTACCTCGCCGACCAGGTCGCCGGGCTGCGCTTCCGCTACCTCGATCCCAGCAGCGGCGACTGGGCGGATAGTTGGGACACCAGCCAGCCTCCAACGAACCCCAACGACCCGGCGATCAGCTTGCCGGGGGCCGTGGAGGTGACGCTCTTTCTCGCCGACGAAAGCGGCGGCGTGCACGACTTCAGCACCATCGTGGATCTGCCGCTCGCCAACCTGCTCCCGACGCCGACATCGTGATCACCAACGAACGCGGCATCGCCCTGATCATCACGCTGCTGGTCGTCGCACTGCTGACCATCACCGTGATAGAGTTCACCTACTCGGTCGAGGTGGATCAGCACATGGCCCGCAACGCATTGAACGGCGTGCAAGCGTCGTTGTTGGCGCGCTCAGGCATCAACCTGGGCGAGGCGTACCTGCTCCACGATCAAGATCGACAGGTGGACGCCTTCACCGAGGACTGGTGTCCGCAGGCCGACGCCGAGGGCCGGGCCTGTCTGATCGACGACGCCTCCGGCCAGTTGGTCCTGCCCGGCAACATGCGCTTGCGCGTCCAAATCATCGACGAGATGGGCAAGCTCAACATCAACGCGACGCGGCCGCCCAACGTGGCGCAATGGAGGCAGTGGCACCAGCAGCGGCAGAGCGGCAATCCGGCCACCGCGGCTTCGAGTCTCTCCGCCGCCACTGCCGCCTTGGGCCGCTTACTCGAGGGGCGTGGAGTCGATCCGCAGATCGCCGACAACATCGCCGATTACTGGGATAACCTGTTCCTCTCCGTCTATGGTGACCAGACCGCACCCGGGACGCCGGCGCAGACGGGGGCGCTGGCGACGCCGACGCCCACCCCCGGCGGTCCCGCGATCAACGCCATGCAGGTGTTCGACTTTCCCTCGCTCGACGATGCCAGCGTCATTCCCGGCATGACCGCGGACGTGATCCGACGCATGCGCCCGGTGCTGACGGCGCTGCCCGGCGTGTTCACCAAAGTGAACATCAACACGGCGCCGCGCGAGGTCTTGCGCGCCATCGTCGACGACGACAGTTGGGCCGACGAGATCATCCAGCAACGACAAGATGCGCCGTTGAACCGTGTGCCGCCGGCGCCCAATCCGCCCGCCGGCCAAGGCGCTCCCGCCTCTCGCTTGGGAACGGCGCAGATGTTGGGGACGACGAGCGTCCATTTTCTCATCCGTGCCAGCGCGATGATCAATCCAAACCCCGTCACCGGATTGGGCGGCATCAGCCGCTCCGCGTCCATGCTCGTCCGCCGTGTTCCCGGTGCGCCTCGGCCGGGGACCACGAGCAGCCAACCGGGAGCCGTGCACTGGACTTTGACCCAGTTAGATTGGCAAAAGGAAGGTGGGGCAGCGCTGTTCCAGCCGCGAACGGATCAAGATCTCGACACGGACGGGCAGGCGACTCCGGGAATGGGTGGGTGACGAGCGGTATGCCGCAACGTGTTCTTGCTTTGGAAGTCGACGCACACGAGATGAAGGCCGCGGTCCTGGAGACCACGTTCCGCGACTATCGTGTCGCCGGCTTCTACCGTGAGCCGATGACCATCGGCAACGGCAGCCTCCCGGACCAGGTGCGCGGCTTCCTCGATCGCCACCAGCTGAACGCGACCACGGTCCTGTCGTCGCTGCCTGGCGATTTGGTCACCCTGCGCACGTTCTTTCTGCCTTTCCGCGATCGCAAGCGGCTCGATCAGACGGTGCCGTTCGAGCTGGAGACGCAGGTGGCGTTCGGCCTCGACGAGGTCGTCGTCGACTACGCCGTCCTGCACCGCGACCGCGCCGGCTGTACCGTGCTCGCGGCGCTGGTGCAGCGCAAGGACCTCGAGGCGCATCTGGCGCTGCTGCACGACGCCGGGGTCGATCCGAAGGTCATCGATTTCGCGCCGCTGGCGACGCTCAACGCCCTGACGCTGCTCGGCAAGGAGCTTCCGGAGACGTTCGCCTACGTCGGCGGCAACCCGCGCCGCGTCATCGTGGCGCTGTTTCGCAATCGCCAGCTCGCCGGCCTGCGGACGCTGGTGGTGGCGCCCCCGGCGCATGCCGAGGAGACCGAGGCCGCGGTGGCCGGCAATGGCCATCCCGTCGGTGGCCCTGAGCAGATGGCGGCGCTCGTCGGCGAGATTCGTTGGACCCTGCTGGCGATCAACGGCGCGCCGCTCGATGACGGGTTGCCGTGCATCGTGGCCGGCGATGGCGTGCAGTTCGACCAACTCGGACAGGCGCTGGGGGCCATTCCAGAGCTGGCGGCGCGCCGGCTCGATGACGCCGCGCTGCGCAACGTCCCGCCGGCCTTGCGTGCCGAGGTGCCGAGCTACATCTCGCCGCTCGGATTGGCGTTGCGCGAGGTGGCCCCCAACGATGCCCTCGGCCTCAACTTCCGTCGCGGTGAGTTCGCCTACCACCGCGGGCAAGAGGAGCTCCGCCGCGCCGTGTGGCGCACCGCCGCCCTGGCGGCGGTGGTGCTCGTGCTGATCGTCGCCAACACGTACATGAGTTACCAACAGCTCTCCAGTCGGCTGGCCTTGGTGGAGGCGCAGATCCGCAATGTCTTCAGCCAAACCTTGCCCGACGTGCACCACATCACCGACGCGCGCAAGCAGCTACAGGACGAGGTCGACGCGGCGCAGAAGCGCCTGCAGGTCCTCTCGCAGGTGGCCCCCGTGGGCGGCGTCACCGCCATCGACGTCATGCGCACCATCACCGGGGCGGTGCCCGACACGATCAAGGTGGACACCGACGAGTACGTCATGGACACCGACTCGGTGCGCATCAAAGCTAAGACCGAATCCTTCGAGGCCGTCGACACGCTCAAGCAGCAGCTCATCAATACCCACTACTTTGCCGACGTCCAGGTGAAGGACGTCAAGACCGCCCAGGACGGTAAGGTCGACTTCCGCCTGGCACTGACGCTCAACAAATACGGTAGCGATACCAGCCCCGCCGCCGGAGGGACCGCTTCGAAGCCATGACGTTCGATCCGCGACAGTTTACGACGTTCTACAATCGTCTGGCACCGCGCGAGCGGTTGCTGCTGGGCGTCGCCGTGGTCAGCCTCATCGTGATCTCGGGATACAGCTTCGTGTGGGATCCGCTGCAGAGCAACAGCCAACAGCTGAACCGCCGCATCGCGCTGAAGGAGAAGGATCTGGCCGAGATGCAGAAGCAGCGCGACGTCTATCTCGACCTCTTGCGTCACATCGAGGCCAACCGTGCCTCGCTCGAACAAGGCGATCCAAATTTCTCGCTGTTCGCCTACCTCGACAACACCATCGGACAGGCAGTCGGCCGCGAACACGTCGCGTCCATGAACCCGAGCGATAAGAACATCGGCACCGAATACCAGGAAAAGCTGGTGGAGATTCGTCTGACCCAGATCAACCTGCCGCAGCTCGTCGATCTGCTCTACCGTGTCGAGAAGGGCGAGCACCCGCTGCACTTCAGCCGCCTGCAAATCAAGAAGCGCACCGGCGACATCTACAACTTCGACGTGACCGCGACGGTCTCGCTGCTCAAGGCGGTCAACTCCTGATGCGGCTCCCGCGCCTGCGACTGCCGTCGCTCTCCTTCGCGTGGCTGGGCGCCCTCATCGGGCGCCGCATGCTGCTCTACGTCATCTATACCGTCGTCCTGTTCGTGGTCTTTCTGCTGGTGACCTTCCCGCATGATTTGCTCGTTCGCCGCGCGCTGAGCAGCGTGAAAACCGGTCCGGTGAACGTCGACTTCAACGCCGTCAATTTCGCCTGGCACAAGGGCTACGAGCTCTCCGGGTTGCGACTCGGCGGCAACGATGAGCAGGCGCCATTGTTGGAATGCAGCCACCTGTGGGTGCGCCCGTCGCTCAGCGCGCTGGTGCACGGCAACCCCTACGCCCTGCAACTCAGCGCCGAGCTCTACGGCGGCAGCGCACAGGGTGACTTCAGCCTGAACAACGGAGCCATCGTCGGCAGCCTGCAGTGGCGCGATCTGCGCCTGAGCCGCTACCGGACACTGACGTCGCTGATCGACGAAGGACAGCTCGAGGGGCGCGTCTCCGGGCAGCTGAACTTCGAGGCGCGCACCGGCAATGCCAACGCCGGTCAAGCCACCGGCGAAATCACCCTGGATGGCGCCACGCTGACCAGTGCCAAGGTGCAGGGCTTCACTGTGCCGGATCTCAAATTCCGGCAGACCAAGCTCAAGTTCGTCGCCCACCCGGGTCGCTTCGAGATCCAGGACTTCAACGCCGCCGGCGACGTCGACGTCCAGGGTTCCGGGCAAATCGCGCTGCGCGAGCCGCTCTCGGAAAGCACGCTGAACCTGCGCGCGACCGTCGAGACCAGCCTGGCGACACCCGACCCGCTCAAGGCCCTCGTGGCACTCATCCCGCGCGCACCTGGTGCCAAGCAGGACGCGCCCATTACCATCACCGGCACCCTGGGTCGGCCGAAGTCGCGCTGAACGCGGCGCGCCGCCGGCGCGCTCGCAGCGCCACCGGGACAACCAGCAGCCACCACACCGCCCGGCCCGAAGCGGACGGATCCAGCGCGCAAGAATCGTTGTCGCGCGCCGGGGGCACGGTCGCAACCGCCGTCGCGGTGGCGGTCGCGGAGCGGGTCGCCGTCGCCACCGCGGTGCTCGTCACCGTCGACGTCGGCGTCACGGTTGGTGTCGCGGTCGCGGTGACCGTCGGTGTCGTCGAGGGCGTCGGCGAGGATTCCGCCAGCAGGACCGCTGGCCCGAGGTTGGAGACTGCCGAGCGATTGCCCGCCGCATCGAACGTGCGCACGGCGAGGAAGACCGGGCCCGGGCTGAAGGGAGCGCGCGGGCGCAGCTGTACGGTGGCCGGTTGCCGCCGACCGGATTGGGTCAGCGGGTTCACGACATCGAGACGCAGCGCCGCGGCAAACTGCGCGTCGGTGGTGAGCGGCTGGGCCGCGTAGCGCACGTCGAGCAGCGCCGGCGCGCCGCAGTAGAGATCGTCGCCCGGCGAAGCGGTCAGCGCCAGGTCGATGACGCCGCCGGGCTCACTGCTGAGGCTCGCCGTGCCGGGCAACACTGCTGCCGGAGCCGTGGCGTCGCGCTCGTAGTTGCTGGTGTGCCAGGCATCGTGATGGTTCTGCCGCCACGGCACGTCGCTGCATTCAGCGCCGCTGGCGTGCCAGACGAACAAGTCGCCCTCGCGCGTGACCGACACGACCTCAAGGCGGCCGTCGCCGTCGATATCCCCAACCGCCGCCGTGGCGGTCATCCAGCCGCTGGTGAACTTCGGCCAGCCAGTCGGCTCGGCACCGTCGATGTTGAAGGCGTGCAGATCGTAGACACCGCTGCCGGCGAGTGCCTCGGGCAGCCCATCGCCGTCGATGTCAGCGACCGCGGCGGAGGTGAGGAACTGCAGATCGGTGACGACGCGCGGGAATGCCGGGCGGAAGTTGCCGGACCCGACGCTGCCGTCGGCGTTCGCCACGTCCCAGACGCTGAGTTGATTGTCACCCGGCGTCTGCCACGCCGGCAGGTTGGCGTCGACCAGCTTGCCGAGGCCGGCCGTCGGCGCGATGAATTGGAAGCCGCCGCCGGGCCCCGCCATTTGCGCCAGCACGCCGCCGCCGAGACCCGGGTACGCCGGCTTGTCGACGGAGTTCGAGTCGGCTCCCAACGCGTCGGCCGCCAGGGTCTTGGCCAAACCAGGCGCAAAGTCACCGAAGAAGGATTGGCCCAGGCCGTTGAAGACGTACGCCGGCCCGAGGAAGGAAAACACCGCCACCTCGGAGCGACCGTCCTGATCGAGGTCGGCAAGCGCCGGAGAGCCGTTGACGCCGGTGCCCACGGTCGGCAGGAGCTCGAGATTGAGAATCGCGACTTTGACCGGCCAGCCGGGCATGAAGGCGTCTGGGTTCCAGCCGTGATCCAGCGGAGTGCTGCCGTGCGCGACGCCGTCGTGGAACAGCGCGTAGGTGCGGCCGTTCCCGCTCGTGAGCACGTTGGCGTTCTGGTACAGCACGATCGTCGGGTTGCGGAACCGGGCGTTGGGTTTCTCTTCGTACTCTTCGTTGACGCCGACCACGACGTCGAGGCTGCCGTCGCCGTCGAGGTCGCCGAGCGAGACGGGGGCGATGATCTTGGTGCCGATGGCGGCGTGCGCGTCCGCCGTGAGCACCACTTCATTGGTGACCGGATCGACGCTCTGCACCTTCGCGGGATCCTTGATCAGCGCCGGCCAGCCGGTGACTGGTGTGCCGTCGGCGTGCCACGCGTAGACGTGCCGGTCGAGTGCGCCGATGATGATCTCGAGCGAGCCGTCGGCAGAGCCGTCGAGGTTGCCGAGCGCCGGGCTGGCGCCGAAGCCGCGCGCCAGGCGGTTCTGATCGGTGTGCCGGTTGGTGCGATCCGGCACCTGTCCATCCTCGGTCAACAGGTCACGCTCCGAACGATGGCTGTACGAGTATGCCGCGAGCGTCGACACCGGGAAGCCGGCGCGGGGCGTGCCGTCGGCTTCCCAGACGTAGAGCTTGCCCTGCACGTCGGCCGCCACCACCTCCGGGCGCCCATCGCCGTCGAGATCACCGACCGCCGGTGCGCCGAGAATCGCCGCAGACGGAGACGCGGGGATCTCACCGCTCCGAAAGGCGGGCGCGTCGCCGTGCACTTCGAGCCCATCCGAATGTACCGGCCAACCGGGTAGCTCGGTGAGCGCCGTGCCTTGATAGGCGTGCACGATCCCATCCGACGTCGCCAGAATGACATCGTCGACGCCGTCACCGTTGAGGTCCACGATCACCGGCGACGCGGCCCCATCCGAGCCGAGTCGCCGCGGCGCGCCACCGACGAGATCCGGATCGCGATGCAGGACGAACACCCGCCGATCCTCGCCGCGGTTGCCGAGGTTGTCGACGACGCGGATGCGCACCGTGAAGGTGAACCGATCGGGATCGGGTTTGCCGTTGGCATCGACGGCGGAGCCGTCGACGCCGTGCGGGAGCCGCGCGGCCAGTTCGCCGAGCGGTACCTGCGCCAACACGCCTTCGGCCGGCGTGCTGTGGGTGCCGGCGCCGACGGCGGCGAAGGCCGACTCGGCTGGTTGGATGCCAGCCGCTACCTCGACGCTGTAGGTGTATGACGTGGCACGGTTGGCGGCGACGCGGCCGGAGATCGCCAGAAAGGCGCTGTCGGGATCGATGACGGCGAACCAGCCCGGGGCATCGATTTCCGCTTCGGGCGGCATCATGCCTGCGGCGACGCGCCGCACCGCGCTGTTGGCGTTGACGCGGCCATAACCGAAGTATTGGTCCCAGCCGGCGATCGACGGGAATCGCTGGCTCATCATGACCCCGGGGAACGGCAAGCTCGTGGCGTAGTTCTGAGGCAGCGGCGGCTGCGCGTCGAAGTTGATGTCGTCGGTTGTGAGAGTGAGCAGCTGCTTGACCTCGTTCGCCGACAGCGGGAAGTCGGCGACGCCGCCGTCACCGGTGGGATAGCGCGTCAGGTGGCCGCGATCGATCTCGTTCAACGCCGCCGCCACGACCAGGCCCGCCATGCCGCTGCTCTTGCCGGTGGCTTCGGAGGAACACGAGGACGACGGAACCGCCATGGCGATGTGGCCGCCGAAATTCGTGCAGCCGTTGAGGTACAGGTAGGAGTGCGGAGTCTGCGCGCTGCCATTGAGCTCCACGAACTTGGTGACCGAGTTCACTTCGACGGTGTGATTGTAGTTGGCCGGATAGTTGTGGTGGTTGGATTCTTCGTCGGCGGCCGAGGCAATAACGACGACGCCACGCCGATAGGCATAGTCGATCGCCGTTTGAGCCAGGCTGGAGTTGTTCAGCGTGCCCAGCGCTTCTTGCACGACGCGAGCGCCGCTGTCGGTAGCGAAGAGGACGCCCTGCGCGAAGTTGTTCACCTCGGCGACGAAGCTGTCACCGACGCGCACCGGCATCACCATGCAGCTCGGGCAAGTGCCGACGTCCCCGATGCCGTTGTTCGCTTCCGCGTTCGAGTCCTCGGCTTCGCCGGTGCCGTGGCCGTATCGCACCTCGTCGAGTGGGTCGTTGTCGTCCTCGAAGAAGTCCCACCCGGCGATGTCGTCGACGTAGCCGTTGTGATCGTCGTCGACGCCGTCGGAGAAGATGAAGATGAGATCCTCGGGATCGAGCATGCCGTTGCCGTTCCGATCCGTCACCCGCGAGTCGCCGGCGTAGTCCTGCATATTGAAGACGCCGTCGCCGTTGCGGTCCCACGGGTCGGCGGTGTTGGTGCTGCCCTCGGGCGGTGGCAGCTCGCCGCGGTTCAAGTGCAGCTTGTTGACCAGATCGGGGAGCTGATCCTGCCAGCGAATGCCGGAGTCGAGCACCGCGATGAGTACATCCGGCCGGCCGGTGGTGACCTGCCAGGCCAGGTCGACGCTGGCACCCTTCACGCCGAAGAGCTCTTGTGGGTTGCCGTCGATCGCCGCCTCGCCGGTCGTCGCGCTGGTGAGCTTCCAGTTGTCGTTGCCGAAATCGTTCGGCAGTGTCGGCGCCGTAGTCGTCGGGAGGAAAAGGTAGCGCGAGAAATCGGTCGGCCGGATGCACGCGGCGGTGGCCGCAGGTGCGTCGCACGGCTGCGGATTGGTTGGATAGGGCATGTCGCCCCAGCAGGGCGCGGCGAGAAACAGCACCACGCTCAGGAGCACCGGCCTGAGGACTCGCATCGTCACCTCCAAGCTGTCGCAGACGCGTTGGCTTACCAGATCCGCGACAGGAAAACAGCTTGCAGCGTTGTCGCAGCTGTGGACTCCGGCGGCGGTTTGCGCTTTCTTAGCGGACCATGTCCGGATGGAAGAGGTGGACTGAGGGGTTCCCGGCCATTACACCGGCCGAGGTGGCGCTGGTGCTGGCGGCGGTGCTGCTGCTCTACCTGATGCCGGCGTTGTTGGCGTGGAATGATGCGCGGCGTCGGCGTCGCGTGCAGCGCGAGCATCTCGCCTTTGCCGCGGCCCAGGCCGCCGCCGCTCAGGCGGCGGCAACGCAGCTGCAATCGACTGCCGTGGCACCCCCGGAAGACATTTCGGTGATGGCGTCCGAGGCGGCCACGGAGGGCCACTGGGAAGCGCCGGTGGGAGAGTCGGTGCCGAGCACGCCAGCTCATGAGGCCGAGGAGACCCGGCCCGTGGTTGCAGCGGTTGCCGAGCCGGCCGGCGAAACGATCTTTGTGCCACCAAGCGCTCCGATGCCGGTCATCCCGGCTGCGTCCGAGCCGGCGCCGCAACCTGCGCCCCCAAGCGCTCCGGTCGTGCCGGCGGTGGTGGCCGGCAGCGACCTGAGCGGGACGCAGCCGCTGGCACTACAGCCGGCCGGCGTCGCGGCGCAGTACTCGGTTCGGTTGGAGGAATTGCGCCAGGCCCGACTCGCCGATTGGCCGCCTGCGGTCATTCGCAAGGACCCGGAGCGTAGCTGCGCCTGGGCTGAGGGCGAGCGTCTCGCCAGCCAACATTGGCGCGTGATCGGTGGGGCAACCATCGGCTCCCCGTATCCGATCCGCTCCGCATGCCTCGGCGCCGCCGACGCCATCGACTCGGTCTACCGGCTCCGCTACCTGCTGTTCCCGGTCTTGTGGCCCGTAGGCGAGGGGCAAGCCGTTGCCCAAGCGGTCTTCGAGATCGATCCCGGCCGCGGCGAAGTGCGCGGGTGGGTGGATGCGCTGCAGCCTGCCGAGCTGAGCGAGGATCATCGCCGCGAAATCGAGGCGTGCGGCGGAAAGATCTGATCCACACAGCAAGAAGGGCTGGGCGGTTGCGAATTCCCTCGTGACAGGCAAGATAGTTTGCGGTAGGGCGTCGTGGTATTGCCGTGGATGGGAATGAGCAGGCCGCTCGTTCCCAAGGTTGGAAGAGCTGGCTTGATGGAGCTGCGTGCATGAACCAGGGAAGCATACTCGTAGCCGACGATGAGGCTGCCATCCGCGAGAGCTTGAGCGAAGTGCTGCGCGAGGAGGGCTACGAGGTCACCGAGGCCGGGGATGGGTTGGAGGCCATCGCCGCGCTGCAGGGGCGTAATTTCGATCTCGTGATTGCCGACCTGCGCATGCCCGGTGCTGACGGCATTGAGGTCCTGCGACGGGCTCGCGAGATCGCTCCGCAAACTCTCGTGATTCTGGTGACGGCCTATGCGAGCTTGGAGACCGCCGTCGAAGCGCTGCGCCAGGGGGCGCATGACTACATCATCAAGCCGTTGATCTTCGAGGATGTGCTCGGCAAGCTGCGACGGCTGCTCGACTATCGCCAGCTGGCCTGGGAAGCGCGAGTGCTGCGTCGCGAGGTCGAGGCGCGGTTCGACTTCGAAAACCTGGTGGGCAAGAGCCGCGCGATGGCAGAGATCGCGACGCTCATCCGCAAAGTGGCGCCGACCAATAGTACCGTGTTGGTGACCGGCGAGAGCGGCGTCGGCAAGGAAGTGGTGGCGCGCGCCATCCATCACTTCAGCGAACAGAGTGACAAGTTGTTTCTACCGGTGAACTGTGGGGCGATTCCGGAGAACCTGCTCGAGAGTCAACTGTTCGGTCACCTCAAGGGGTCGTTTACCGGCGCTACCGCGGCACAGGAGGGGCTGTTTCAGCGCGCCCGTGGCGGCACGATATTCCTCGACGAGATCGGAGACCTGCCGCTCAACCTGCAGGTGAAGCTGCATCGCGCCATCGAGCAAAAGGAGGTCCTGCCGGTTGGCAGCACGACCCCGACTCGAGTCGAGGTCCGCATCATCGCGGCCACCAACCGGGTGCTGAAGGAGGAGGTCACCAGGGGCACGTTTCGCGAAGATCTCTACTATCGCTTGAACGTGCTCGAGATCCACGTGCCGCCGCTGCGCGAACGCCGCGAGGACATTCCATTGCTGGTGGACTACTTCGTCGCCCGGCACAATCGCGACTTGAAGAAGGCGTTCAAGGGCGTCGACAACGCCACCATGAAGACTCTCATGGCACTCCCGTGGAAGGGCAACGTGCGCGAGCTCGACAACGTGATCGAACACGCCATGATCTTGGGCGAGAGTGAGTGGATCACCCTACAGGACTTGCCGCGCTCTTTGGTGGATGACAGCACGACGATCCCGTTCAGCGGGGACTGTCTGCGCGACGCCTTACGCTCGTACGAAAAGACGCACATCGAAACCGTGCTGAAGCGGATGGACCAGGACAAGCGGCGCGCCGCCAACTTGCTCGGTATCAGTCTGTCGTCGCTGTATCGGAAGATCGAAGAGCTCAAGATTGTGATGCACTGAGTCGCGCCGCCGTGCCCGCGGCGTCGCGCGCCATCTCGATCAGCGCATCGATCAGGTCGCCTTTGGTCACGATGCCGATGCACTCGCCGGCCTCGACGATCAGCAGCGCCCCCACCTTGCTGGTGCGCAGCAAGCTAGCGGCTTCCACCACCGATGTAGTGGGCGCCACGGTGACCGGCTGCAAACTCATGACGCCCATCACCCGCAGATGGTCCATCAAGTAGGCACTGTCCGCATGCGAGCCGTCGACGATGCCGGCCGGGCAGCGCTCCCAGATGTCGCGGTCGGTGACAATGCCGATGACCCGCTTGTCGTCGAGCACCGGAAGCCGTCGCAGCCGCGCTTGCCGCATCAGCAACCATGCCTTGCGCAGGCTGTCTGTCGGGCTGACGGTCACGGGGTTGCGAGTCATGTGGTCGCGGACGTCCATTTGCCTCGCATCCGCGGTGAAGCAGGACTTGTGCCGCCGCTCCGAGTGGCGACCCCCCTTTTGGATGCGTTGGGCGTATGCCGGTTGAAGGACCTCGGCGGGTTGCTCGGGCGAGAATGTTCTCAGCTTTAGAAAGGCTGAGCCCGGCGCGGGGCTGAAAAGAAAACGCCCCTGCGGCGGGTGCCGGCAGGGGCGTTTGTCGGAATGGGTGAGCGGCACACCGGGATGTGCCGCTCGCTGATGCGTCTACGGGTTGGGGCCGGCGACCAACACGTTGGTGATCACCGCGTCGCCCACGATCGGGACGTTCGGCGACGTGAAGCTGCCGGCGAGAGCCGAGCCTATGATGTTCCCAGCTGCCAGAGCATCACAAGTGATCGGTGAACCATTGGCCGTCCATGGCTGCGTGCATTGATTCGGCAAGCAGGACGGATCGCCGGTGCTGCACTGGCAGATCGTATCGTCCGCAATGCCATTGGCATTGGTGAACGTGCCCTGTGCCTTGCCCGTGGTGATTGGCAGGGTATTGATCGAGCCCCGTGCGGAGAACGGATCGGAATCGGTGCAGAAGCCCGCCGTGCACGCGCCGACCACGTTGCCGATAGCTGTGCTGTTCAGCAACAGACCAGACCCGGGGCCACCGCTGCCGCTGAGCGTAATCGAGGGCTTGCCGGTGCAAGGACCCGGATTGCAGGACCCGTCTGCATCGTCCTGCGTAAACAGGATGTCGATGCCCGTGGCCCCGGTGCACCCGAGCTCACCCGTGGCTGCGTTGCCGGGACCGTGGATAAAGGCGCACGGCAGTTCGGCAGGACACGGTCCGTCATGGGCGGTATCGCCATTGTTCGAGTAGCCCGGCGTGCAGTTCTGGGCCACGGCGCCTTGCTTCGTGAATGCCGTCCCGCCACAAGTCTTGGCAGCGACGCCGCGCACGCAGGCACAGGCAAGGCCACCGACGTCGATCTGCGGGAAGTGTACCGACGCTGCCTTGACGATCACCGGCACGGCACTGTTCCGTGCCTTGCCGACAGTCAGGGTCTGCGTGCCGGTCAGCGGCAGCGGAATGGTCAGCACGTCGCCATGCACGATGGCGCCGCTGGTGCCGTCCTTGACCGAGATGCCGTCGTCATTCACGACGCCGGGCTTCAGATTAAAGGTGATGTCGGTCTCACTGGTGCAGTTGGCTGCGCAGCCGTCTCCACCCTGAGGGACGCATTTACGGCAGGTTGTGCCGGCGCATTCGTTGTCTCCGGTGCACGGCCGCGACGCGTTCGGGCCACCCTGGCAGACGCCGTCGCCTGTGCACTGACTTTCCGCCGTGCAGTGTGTGCCGGCGTTGCTGCCGCCGAGGCAGGTGCCGCCGTCGTCGCAGTCTTCGCCGCTGTCGGTGTGGCCGTCACCGCAGATTCCGCCGGTGCTGGGACACGCCCCGCCGGGGTTGGTCGCGATGTTGATCGCCTTGAGGATCTCGCTGATGTCGATCTTATTGTCGCCGTTGGCGTCGCCCATCGTGCAGTCGGAAAAGGGCAGCTCTCCGAGGTCAACGCTGATCATCGTGAGCAGGTCGTCCACCGTCACCTTGCCGTCCATGTTGCAATCGCCCGTGCACTGCGCGCGCACAGCCCGTGGAACGAGGCCGAGTGTCAACCCCAGACCCACTACCACGGCAGCCCGACAAGCGCTGCCAAACCACGCTGATTGATCAAATAACTTCATCGCGTCTCCCCTCTGGCCGGTTGCTTCCAATCCCCGGCCTGCGCTGCAGATCCGAGAGAGTCCCTCTCCCATCGTCGACTTCAACAAACTGCAGTCCCTGTTTGCTACAAACCGATGGCCTTCGTCAAGTACGTGTTTCCGTTTTTCGCATTTCCGGCGCACCCTTGATGGTCGTGCGCCGGTCCGTTCCTGGCGCCTCAACGCGGTGTGGCGGGCGTGCCGCCGGTCAACCGGTCGTCAGCTGCTCGGCGGGCTCGGTAGGCTGCAACCGCTGTTCCTGGGCAGCGCTCGTTGCCATCGGGGACGGTGCCGTGTAGCGTGCGCCGCGGTGCTGCGGCTCGGTCAGATGGTTTGCCGGCACATTGCCCTCTCACTAAGGCGTGCCGTGGAATGTGTCGATGCGTCGCGGCACACCGCCGCGCCGCGGCAGGTGCCGGCAAGCGGGCGGCGCGTGCCAATGCCGGCGACGCGAGGCCGATGACCTTCGCCGCCCATGCTTGGTCCGCCCCCCGGCGCACGCTGCTGATCTGCGTCGCGCTGATGGGCTGGATGCTGGTCGTCTACCGGGCCACGTTTGCCGTCTATTTCATCAATGAAGACTTCACCTGGCTGCGGCTCTGTCGGTGTGGTCCGGGACGTGGGTTGTGGACGTTGCTGACGCACGACGTGATGGGCGGACTGTACTCGTGGCGCCCGCTGCTGCAGCTGTTCTTTGCCCTCAACCAGGCCGCCTGGGGGCTCGACCCGCTCGGCTTTCGCGTTGCGACGGTGGCGTGGCATGGCGTCGCGATTTGCGTCCTCTTCGCTATCGGTGACCGCGTTGCCGGACCTACCCGGGCGGCGGTAGCCGCGCTGGTGTTCGCGACCCATCCGTTGCTCGTCGAGTCGATGAGCTGGACCTGTGCCGCGGGTGGGCTGATGGCGACCGCCTTGGCGCTGCTGGCGGTTCTGGCCTACTTGCGTTGGCGGCAGGCAGACGGGGCTGCCGTGTGGGTGGTGCTGCCGTTCGCGCTCGCTTTGGCGACGCAGGAAAGCACCGTGGTCGTTCCCCTGCTGTTGCTGTCCGTGGATCTCTTCCTGCCGGGGGTGGCGCGCAGCGGGCGTCGCCGTGCCGGGCTGTATGGCGTGCTGCTCGCGGTGGTACTGGCGTTCATTGCCGTGCGACGGTGCAGCAGTCCGGCGCGCTTCAACTTCGCCATGGTGGGTCTCGATCCGCAGTACCCGCTCACGGCCATGGGACTGCTGCTGTTCCTAGCCGGCAAGGTGCGGGCAAGCGCGGGGCTGCTGCTGACCATGCCGCCCTCGACGGCGACGGCCGGAATGGTCGCGGTCGTGGGCGCACTGGCGCTGCGGCGATGGTGGCGCGGCCGGCCGCTGGCGCTGTGGGCCCTGATATGGATCGGTCTGGCGGTGGCGCCGTACAGTTTGTTGCTGCTGGGACCATTCGCCCGCTACATGCCCTTGCCGCTGGCCGGCTTCGCGCTGCTGTTCGCCGAGTTGCTGCTGGCGCTGTACCGCAGCATGACGCGATGGAGCCGGCCGGTGGCGGGCGCATGCGCCGCCGCGCTGCTGGTGCTATGGGTCGCGCTGATGGTGCACAAGATCGACGCGGTGCAGGCGCGCTTCGTGCGGCGCGGCGAGTTGACTCGACAGCTGTTGCTCGATCTGTTGCGGGCCGTACCCGATCCGCGTCCCGGCAGCACGCTGGCGTTCTATCGACTGGGGGACCTGCGCATCCGCGACGCGGTGTTCGTCTATGGGCTCGACGATGCCGTGCGGCTCTTCTACGGCGACGATTCGTTGCAGGTCGACTTCCGGCCGCTCGGCCAGCCGACGACGGACGATGCCTATCATCTCTGGTATCACGATGGACGCCTCGAGCGCTTCGCGCCGGAACGGAAGTGACAGGTGCGGCGCGGCGTGTGGATGCTGGGCGTCCTGGTGGCCCTGGCGGTGGTTGCCTACGTGACGCGCCGGCCGTTGCTGACGCGTGTGGGTGGCTTCCTGATCGCGCGCGACGAGCCGCAGCCCGCCGACGCGATCGTCGTCCTGTCCGGGTCCGTGCCCGATCGGATTCTGGAAGCCGTCGATCTGTACCGGGCGCACCTGGCGCCGCGCATCATCCTGACGCGCGAGCCGCCGTTGCCCGGCGCGGAGGCGTTGCGGGCGCGCGGCGTAAGCCTGCCCGAGCACCACGAGCAGAACCTCAGCATCGCGCAGCAGCTCGGCGTCCCGGCCGACGCGGTGGTCGTGCTCCCGACGCCCGTGTCCAGCACCCTGGCGGAGGCGCACGAGGTGGTGCCGTACTTGCGGGCGCAGCACATCCAGTCGATCCTGCTGGTCACCTCGAAGCTGCACGCGCGCCGCGCCCGCATGACGTTCCGCGCCGTGGCGGCGGGCGGCGTGAGCATCTCGATCTGCCCATCGCGCTACGATCCGTTCGCCGCCGACACCTGGTGGCGCAGCCGCGTCTTCGCGCGCCGTGTCGTCATCGAATATGGCAAGCTACTGAACTACCTGGTCATCGACCGGTGGCGGAGGATGGGTGATGGGTGAAAGGGAGGAGGAAGAGATGTCATTAGACGCGGCGGGCCTGCGAGCCGCGATTCAGCCGATCTACTTGCGCGTTGCGCCGGCGGACATTGCGCTGGTGAAGTTCCTGTTCGAGTCGTACGAGGAGGTCGCCATCGTGCGCACCGTCGACCGGCACACCGCGATCATCGTGGTGCTGGCGGTGGCGGACTTTCTCGGCGACGCGCGCGCCGTCCTGCGCGAGCTGCAGGACCGCATCGACTGCATCGAGGTCGAGGCGCCGCGAACTGATGTCGACGACTGGCTGATGCGCGAGATCGACGGGTGAGCGTGCTCGCTTACGGCTCACCGGCCGCTCTGCCCGATGGATACTTACGTTACCCGCGCTTCTCGACCCGCCGCCATGCGCCGGAGGATAACAATCTCGAATGGGTCACGTCCGGGCATCCGCTCCTCGACGCGCTGCGCCGCGGCGACGGGCTCGCGGGCGCCAACGAAGTCGATCCAGGTGCGAGGGCTGGCGGGACTTCCATCGGGGGTAGCTCGTTCCCTTGGCCCCAAGCAATAACTGCGGTAGGGGAGAACCATGAAGCACTTGCAGCGAAGGTGAAGGCGATCATCGGACCACCGGCCATGAAGCAGGCTTTGCCGGCGAATGCGTCGACATTGCTGTCGTCAGTTAGAGGGCCGCAATCTGCAGGAGACAGAGACTCCTCACCTCGAACGCGAGAATCTTGCGGACCTCGGGCTGACTGAGCGGCCGAGCTTTCTGCACTGGACGAAGGACTGACCCGATGAGCGAAAGGGTCGTCGTTGGGGCGGTCGAGGCGCTGGAAGACCTTGGACTCGCCGCGCCGGTGAAGATCCAGGCCGTATCGTGACGGCTCTCTACTTGCCGTCCGCATCCTTCGCCGCTTCCTGCGGCTCCCGCGGCTTGCCGAACATGTAGGCCACGCCGATGCTGAGACCGTAGAGCACGAGCAGCGGCCCGGCCATGAGCAGTTGCGAGGCCACGTCGGGGCCTGGGGTCAGCATCGCGGCGACGATGAAGATCACCAGGATGGCGTAGCGCAGGTAGCTCAGCATCATGGTGTGGGTGACGAAGCCCAGGCGCGCCAGAAAGAACGTGATGACCGGCAGCTCGAAGGTCCCGCCGAAGGCGAGCAGCATGCGCGAGGTGAACGACAGGTACTCGCTGATCCGAATCTCCGGGTTGACGCTGATGGTCTCGTACTGCTCGATGAAGAAGCGGTAGCCCACCGGCAGCACCATGGCGTAGCAGAACCACGCCCCGGCGCAGAAGAAGAACGTGCCGAAAAAGACGAACGGCCGCGCGTAGCGCTTCTCGGTGGCGTACAGCCCGGGCGCGACGAACTGCCAGATCTGGTACAGGATCACCGGGCTGGCGAGGAACAGCGCCGCGATCAGCGAGACCTTGAGCTTGGTGAAGAAGGCCTCGACGACGCCGGTGCCGATCAGATGCACCGACGAGGCCTCGGCACCGCTGCCGGCGTTGAGCGCCAGCAGCGGGCGGGTCAGCAGCGCGAAGAGGAGGTCGGCGAAGTTGTAGCAGGCGATGAAGCCAACGGCGATCGCCAGCAGCGACTTGATGAGGCGCCAGCGCAGCTCTTCGAGGTGCGCCGTGAGGGGCATCTTGAGATCGGCCATTTACTGCTCCGGCGGCTCATGATCCTTCTTCTCCGCGGCGTCCGTTGCCGAACCAGCTGCTGCAGCGGGCGCCGCCGTGACCGGCGCCGGTTTCGGCGGCAGCGGCTTGGTCATCGCAGCTCGCGCTTCCTGGTCGAGCATGACTTGGGCGTTGTGCAACTCCTCGCTCAGCCCGCCGGTGGCGCGCCGCAACTCGCCCATCGCCTTGCCGAGCATGCGCGCAATCTCCGGCAACCGGTCGGGGCCCAGCACGATGAGTGCGACGACGAGGATGACGAGAAGCTCGGGGGTGCCGATGCCAAACATGCGCGTGCCAACGATCGCGTTGACGCTAAAGTAATTGATTGGGGCTGTCAAATCAGACTGGGAGACGACAGGCCCATCGACAAGAGACTGGCAGATGACAGACTGGCAGACGACAAGACTGGCCGAGGACAGACCGGGAGAGTCAGCGGGAGTCTGGCCGTCTATTGTCCGTCCGTCATCTGACCGTCCGTTGTCCATTCTCTATCTGGCAGCCGCCGCCGCCAATTGGTAGAGTCCGTGCGATGGCGGACACCGGCGTGGTCATCGATCCGCGCTATCTCGAGCACGACACCGGTGCCGGGCATCCCGAGCGTCCGGACCGCGTCGGCGTGCTGCTGCCGATGGTGCAAGAAGTTGCCGCGCGGGTCATCGCCGTCGCGGCGCGCCCGGCGTCCGGGGATGAGCTGGCCTTGGTGCACGACGGGGCCTACGTCGACGAAGTGGCTGCCACGCAAGACGCGCGACCGTGGTACGCCTTCGATGCCGACACGCCGACCTCGCCGCGCTCGTACGCGACGGCGTGCCTGGCGGCCGGCGGCTTTCTGGCGTTGCTCGACGCCGTGATGGCGAAGCGGGTCGACAACGGCTTCGCGTTCGTGCGTCCCCCCGGCCATCATGCCGAACGACGGCGCGCCATGGGCTTCTGCCTGTTCAACAACGTCGCGGTCGGTGCTGCCTACCTGCGGCAGCGCTACGGGTTGCGCCGCATTCTCATCGTCGATTGGGATCTGCACCACGGCAACGGCACCCAGCACATGTTCGAATCCGATCCCAGTGTGCTGTACGTGTCGACGCACCAGTATCCCTACTACCCCGGCACCGGCGCGATCGACGAGGTCGGGCAGGGCGACGGCGAGGGGTTCACGGTCAACCTGCCGCTGCCGGCGGGCTGCGGCGACGCCGAATACGGTGAGGCGTTCACGCGCATCATCGCGCCGATCGCGCATCAGTATGCGCCGGACTTCGTCCTCATCTCCGCCGGCTTCGATGCGCATGCCCGCGACCCGCTCGGCGGCATGCAGGTGACCGAAGCCGGCTTCCGGGCGATGACACAAGCGTTGCTCGCCGTCGCCGCCGAGCACGCGCAAGGCCGCTGCGCGGCGATCCTGGAGGGCGGCTACGACCTCAGCGCCATCCGTGCGTCGTCCAAGCAGGTGCTCGCCGAGCTGGTGGGCGCCGCGGCTCCGGTGCCGCCGCCAGAGCGGTCCAGCCGCGCCGCGGCGTTGATCGACCGCATCCGCGACGTCCAGGCCGAGTACTGGAAGCTGTAGACCGCTGTGAGTCCTGGCCAACTTGGTCAGCGTGTCGGCGTGCGTAGGGCGTGCTTCTACCGCAACTCTGTGTCAAGTAAGCGCGCCGGGAGGTGAGTGAAGGACCTATGGGCCAGTCGGTTTGCCGCGGGTGGCGTTGGCCGCTCCGGCGCGGCGGAGACCACGAACTCGTACCGACGCGCCCGCGCCGCCTGCATGGATGGGTGCGGCGATTGGATGACGTGATGGTGTCCGCGCACGCAGCAAGAAAGGCCGAAGGCCGAGTGACGGACATTCGCGAGTCCAAGGCGCCTCCCACCGTGCTGCGGGTCCCACTCTGGGCGCGAGTCCGGGTAGTGGCGATGAGCGTGGGGTTCGCAGCGCTCGTGGCCGGCTGTGCGACGCCGATCGGGGTGAAGCGCATCAGTCCGCAGGACGCCAACCGTACGATCACCGCGAACGTGCTGACCACCGGGGCACCGAGTGAAGCGGCGCAGGAGTACCTCGAACGGCACTTGAAGGCGCGCATCCCAGAAGCGTGTGCCGCTGTTCACGGCGGTCATCTTGGTGAGCAAACCGCCCTGGCCATGTCCGTCGAGCGGCTGCCGTTCGTTACGGAAGCGATCTTCATCTGCACCCCGCACCGCGCCAGCTTTCTGGCCGAGAACTTCCTCGGCAAGATTGCGCGCCGGCTGGTCACCTTTCCGGCAACGTTGACCAAGGCGGGCATCGAGATGGTCAAGCTCAACCCGGGAGGCGCCGCACAGACCGCGTGGCACCTGCCGACCGCGATCGACAACATGGACTGGTCGAACCCGTTCCTCAAGACGCTGGCCGCGTTACCCATCGATCCCCGCGTCGAGGCGCATTCCATCGTTGCCGTGCAAGGTGATGGTCCACCGGAGCAGGGCGACGATGGTGTGGTCAAGTACACCAGCGCCCATATCGACGGTGTCGCCTCCGAGCTGATTGTGCGCGACGGCCACTCGACGCAAGCCACGCCGGCGACCATCGAGGAAGTGCGCCGCATTCTGTATGAGCACCTGCATGCGGGCGGCGCCGGCAATGCGATCCCGGAGGGAGTTGAGCGGAAGACCCAGGAATCGTCCACGCCGCCGGGGGGCCAGTGACGGGATGAAAGGATACTGCGCACGTGAGGCGAGGTGATCCAGAGCGTGCGCGTTCAGGAGGGAAGCCAATGGCGCATCCGCATATGCACTACGATCCGGAAGGCCCGATCAAACGGCTGCGGGAGATTTGCCTCGCCCTGCCGGAAGCCGCCGAGAAGGAGGCGTGGGGCGAATGCACCTTCCGCGTCGGTGGCAAGATGTTCGCCATGACCGACAACCATCACCACGGCAACGAGCACGTCTCGGTGTGGGTGAAGGCGCCACCGATGGCGCAGGAGATCCTCGTCGGCGCCGACCCCAAGCGCTTCTTCAAGCCGCCGTACGTCGGCCACAAGGGATGGGTGGGGGTCCGCCTCGATGTGAAGAACGTCGACTGGCTCGAGCTCGCTGACCTGCTGAAGGACAGCTATCTCATGACGGCCCCCAAGCGCCTCGCGAAACTGCATGGCCCTACAGCCAGCGAGGTTCCCCCAGCTGCTGAGTCGCGGGCCAAGCGCTCGAAGACGAAGCGGGGCGGTCTCCCCAGATGACGACCACACGATCCGGGGTGGTCGATCGCGCCGAGCCAAGCGGGCCCGCCGCTGCGCGCTGCCGGCCGAGGTGTGGGCGATGAAGACCGCAATGACTGTCATCGCTCGCCTGTTGCTCATGCTGGTGACCCTCGGCCTCGCGGCGTGGGCGGCGGCGGCGCTGTATCTCGGACCGCCGCACGCGACCGTGTCGGCGGTGGGCGTTGCGGGCGTCGGTCTGGTCGCCGCCGTGGCCACGGTGCGGCGACGGGTGAGATGGTGGCCGCTGGCGCTGTTCGCCGCTGCCTTCGTCGCCTTCCTGATCCGCTGGCACGGCGTCCAGCCCTCCAACGACCGCGACTGGCAGCCCGACGTCGCGGTGCTGCCGTTCGCCACCTTCGACGGCGACCTGGTGACGATCCACAACATCCGCAACTTCGACTACCGCAGCGAGACCGATTACACGCCGCACTACTACGACAAGACGTTCGACATGCGCCAGCTCGACAGCGTCGATTTGATCGCCGTGTATTGGATGGGTGACGCGATCGCGCACATCATGGTGAGCTTCGGCTTCGCCGAGCACGACTTCGTCACCGTGTCGATCGAAACGCGCAAGGAACGTGGCGAGTCGTACGACACCATCGCCGGCTTCTTTCGGCAATACGAGCTGATCTACATTGTCGGCGACGAACGCGACCTGATCCGATTGCGCACGAACTATCGCAAAGATCCGCCCGAGGACGCGTATCTCTACCGCACCAATGCGCCGCCCGAGAACGTGCGGCGGTTGTTCCTGAGCTACCTGCAGAAGATCAACGAGCTGAAGGAGCACCCCGGCTTCTACAACACGCTGACCACGAACTGTACGACCAACGTGCTCATGCACACCAAGGTGAATCCGGGCCAGCACGCCTATTCCTGGAAGGTCCTGCTGAGCGGCTACGCGCCGCTCTATACGTACGAGCTTGGCCGACTGGATACCAGCCTACCGTTCGAGGAACTGCGGCGGCGTTCGCACATCAACGCCGCCGCCCATGCCGCGGACCAGGCTGCCGACTTCTCGCAGCGGATTCGCGCCGGTTTGCCGAAGCCGGCGCCAATGCGTTCGAAGTAGCGGAGGACCCATGAAACGCTTCAGCATCGCAGTCGGCCTGTACCTTGCCATCCTGGCTGTTCCGCTCGCCGCCGAGGAGCCCTCCGCGGGTGCGCCGGCGAAGGCCGAGGTGCAAACGCGGGAGTCGCAGGCGGCGATGACGCCGGCACGCGCCCTCGAACGGTTGCGGGAGGGCAACGCCCGCTTCGTGTCGCACGCGATGAAGCGGCGCGACTGGTCGGCCAAAGTCGCGGCCACAACGTCCGGACAGTTCCCCTATGCGGCGATCCTCGCGTGCATGGATTCGCGCGCGCCCGTCGAGGTCGTCTTCGATCAAGGCCTGGGCGATGTCTTCGCGGTCCGCGTCGCCGGGAACGTGGTGAACGACGACGAGCTCGGCAGCCTCGAGTACGCCGTCAAGGTGGGCACCAAGCTCATCGTCGTGCTCGGCCACACCAGCTGCGGCGCCGTCAAAGGCGCCATCGATGACGTGCAGCTCGGCCACCTCACCGGCCTGCTGGCCAAGATCCGTCCCGCGGTTGCGGCGGCGAACTGCAGCAGCTCGAAGGATGAAGCCTGTGTCACCGCGGTGGCCGAGCGCAACGTGCGCCAGTCGATGCAAGAGATCCGCGACCGCAGCCCCTACCTGAAGAAGTATCTCGACGCGGGAACCGTCGGCTTGATCGGCGCCATGTACGACGTCGCGACCGGCAAGGTGACGTTCCTGGAGAACTGAATATCTTCGGCCCATTTGGACCATCAAGTCGGAGGTTGCTGGCGGTTGCCCTTCGTTCCAGGCGCGTCACGATCGCGATCGGATCGCCGGTGATCGGCAGCAGCACGCAGGGCGACGTGCGTCGCTCCGACGCGATGGCGATCGCGTCCGTGGTTTGGAAGTTCCGGTCGGTTTGTGGTACACGCGGACGATGATGACGAGCATGAGGACGATTGTCTTGGGGCTGGGGGTGGCGGCGGTTGTCGCCGCGGCGCCGGCGTGGGGGGAATCGCTGTATGCCGCTGATGGGGCTGCGGGCAATCCGTTGACCAAGCTGTATATCCTCAACCCGACGAACGGCGGCGCGCTTGCCGTCGTCGGTCCGATCGGCTT
>Ga0335082_10000802_pt1 | contig 32776 bp, 29 predicted proteins | sample Lox_Sample_41_FD_206718 | JGI IMG/M metagenome (GOLD analysis project Ga0335082, IMG submission 206718) | Soil microbial communities from Loxahatchee National Wildlife Refuge, Florida, United States - Lox_Sample_4.1 | ecosystem: Environmental > Terrestrial > Soil > Wetlands | place: USA... | reverse complement strand
CTCGGGAACGGGGACGCGCGTGTTGCCGGGAGGGGCGTCCGGGGGACTCTTCAAGAGCCCGGCTCGGAGATCGACTTCATGCGCACGCTCGCCGCCGTGGCGGCAGCCGTCTCGCTCGTCGCCTGCAGCAGCAGCAACAACAACACGACGCGACCACCGACGAGGGGCGCGTGCCCGTGATCGCGGGAGTCCCCTACGGCGGGTACTTCCGCGCGGCGATCCGCGACGCGGGAGGCGCAGTCCTCGGCTGGGCCCTCCCCGAGACGGCGAGCGGACTGGACACGGTGAACGTCGACCTCACGCCGTTCGCCGGCCAGCGCGTGACGCTCTCCTTCGAGTACCGCTCCAACGCCTACGGCGTGGCCGCCAGGGTGGACGACGTCTCGGTGGTCTCGTCCGCCAATCCCGGCGTGAACCTCGTCCAGAACGGCGGCTTCGAGACCGGCGACCTCACCGGCTGGGCCGCGAGCGACGCCGGCGAGCCCACCGGGGTCGCGAGCGCGTCCTCGAGCCTGGGCGGCCTCGACGTGCAGCGGTTCTTCTTCACGGTCCCGGGGAAGGCGTGGGCGCGCTGGGCCGACGTCTTCACGAACCCGGGCGGCATCGCCGTCTCCACGCAGGCCGTCTACGCCTCGAACCTGGGCCTCCGACGGCGCCGGCATCCTCTACGAGACGCCGGGAACCTCCGGCAAGGCGCTCACGGAGTGGGACGGCTACCAGGGCGGCCGCGACATCGGCTTCGCCCACGGCAGCGGCACCCTGCTCTTCCGATCGGCCACGGACCCCTCCATCTTCGACGGGAGCGAGCTCGTCTACGTGGTCCACCCGCTCACGGTCCCGGCGGCGAAGAGCGTCGTCCTCCTGCACTACGTCGTGCTCAGCGGGGAGAACACGGGCCTGGCCTCGCCCAGCACCACCACGAGGGCCTCGTCGGTGGACGCGGCGCTCCAGGCGATCGTCGCGGGCGTCCGCAGCGATCCCCAGTACCTCGACGGCCTCACCGCCGATCAGATCGCCGCCGTCGCGAACTGGTAGAAGCGTTCGCTGGCGCGCGGGACGGGCGGCACTGGGCCCGTCCCACGCCCTCCCGCGCCGCCGGAGCCGTGGTAGCGTCCCGCGCGATGCCCGTTCTCCGTCATGGGGCGTGCGCCTTCGCGCTCGCCCTCGCCTGCCGTCCGTCCGGGCCGGCCGGGGCCCCTCCGGCGGCGCCACAGGCGGTCGCCGGGGACGCGCTGTCGGCGCCGGCGACCACCGCCTCCGAGCTCGGCGCGACGGCGCTGGCGTCGCCCGCGAGCGCGCCGCCAGCCAGCACCGCGGCGGCCCCCCTACCCCTCCGCTCCGCCACGGCGCTGGAGCCGGCGGCGCGCGTCCCGCTGCAGCCGGGCACCGAGGCGATGGTGGTGGACCCCGCCTCCCGCTTCGAGATCGAGCTGGGCGCGGCACTCCCGGACGCCCGGCTGGTGCTGCTCGACGCCCAGGACGCCGTCGTGCCCTCGACCGGCTCGCGCGAGGTCGGCGCATCGACGAAGCTCGCGCTCGCGCCGACGGCGCCGCTCACGCCCGCGGCGCGCTACCTCCTCCGAGTGGACGGTGCGGCGACGCGAGAGGTGCACGACGCACAGGGCCGGTCGTATGCGCCGCTGGTCGTCCCGCTGCTCGCGGCCGGCACGCCGCCCGCGCCGGAGCAGAAGGCGAAGGGAAAGCGGAGGGGGGCGCGGAGGTGACGCGCTCGCGCGCCCTCGCCGTGCTCCGGTCAGTTCACGGTGATCGTCAGCAGCGCTGTGGTCGTGGTGCCGGTCGTACCTGTTGCGGTCACAACGTAGCTCGTCATGGGTGACGCAACGGTTGGCGTACCCGAGAGGATGCCCGTGGCGGTGTCGAGGAGCAGGCCATCGGGGAGCGGGGGCGAGACGGCGTAGGACGTGATCGGGCCGCCGGTGCTCCAGGGAACGTTGCTTGTGACGGCGCCGCCGTGGGCGTAGGTGACAGGATTCGTGGAGTACGCGAGTCCGAAGACGGTCGCGATCCCGGGCACCCGTCTCGGGGTCAAGGCGGGCACGGTTCCTTCGCCAAGCTGACCCTCGGCATTCTCACCCCAGGCCCAGAGAGACCGGTCCAGACGAATTGCGAATGTGTAATCGCTCCCGGCGGACACCGAGGCAAACCCGGAACCGATCAGTGTCGGTGTGAGCCGCTGCGCGTTGGTGCCGTCGCCGAGCTGGCCGACGAGGTTGTCCCCCCACGCGTAGAGCGAACCGTCCGACTTCACCGCGACCGTGTGCCGATCGCCAGCCGTGACGCTCACGAAGCCGGTGCCGACGAAGGTGGGCACGTGGCGCTCGACCGTCGAGCCGTCTCCGAGTTCACCCTCGTTATTGTAGCCCCAGGCATAGAGCGAGCCGTCCATCTTCACCGCGACGGTGTGCTGCTGGCCTCCGGCGACGGAGGCGAACTCGGAGCCGATGAGCGTCGGCGTGAGCCGCTGTGTGGTAGTTCCGTCGCCGAGCTGCCCGTGGTCGTTCCCCCCCCAGACGTAGAGCGAGCCGTCCGTCTTCGCCGCGACAGTGTGGAATAGCCCGGCGGCCACGGAAGCGAACCCGGTACCGACGAGAGTCGGAGTGTTACGCGGCGTGGTCGTACCGTCGCCGAGCTGCCCGTAGTAGTTGAAGCCCCACGAGTAAAGTGAGCCGTCGCTCTTCACGGCGAAGGTCCTCGCCCACCCCGCCGCGATCGCAACGTATCCGGTTCCGATGAGCATGGGAGTAGCCCGCGCGTTGGTCGAGCCATCGCCGAGCTGCCCGTAGTAGTTGGAGCCCCAGGTCCACAACGAACCGTCTGTCTTCAAACCAACCGTGTGGTCGTAGCCGGCGGCAATGGATGCGAATCCCGAGCCGATGAAAAGGGGCGTGTATTGCGGATTGGACGAGCCGTCTCCCAGCGCATAACCGCCGCTTCCCCAGGCGTAGAGCGAGCCGTCGGGTCTCAGCCCGACCGCGTATCCCACGCCAGCGACAACAGAGACGAACTCGGAGTCGACCAGAACGGGGGCATGACGCTCGGTGGCAGAACCATCACCGAGCTGGCCGCGGCTATTGTCCCCCCAGGCGTAGAGCGACCCGTCGGTCTTCACGGCACATGAATGCTCAGCGCCCGCGCAGGCCGAGGCGAAGCCGGAGCCGACCAATTCGGGCCTATAGGCAACGCCGCTGGACCCGTCGCCGAGCTCGCCACTGGCGCCGAAGCCCCAAGCATAAAGAGAGTGATCCCACTTCACCGCGATGGTGTGGAAATCCCCTGCGGCAACAGAAGCAAACCCGGACCCGATCGGTGTCGGCGTGAGCCGTTGCGCAGTGGTTCCGTCGCCAAGCTGGCCGACCATGTTATCCCCCCAGGAAGAGAGCGTACCGTCTGTCTTCACGCCGACGGTATGCCGGATGCCGGTGGCGACGGAGGCGAACCCGGAGCCGATCAGTGTCGGCGTGAGCCGCTGCGTGGTCGTTCCATCACCGAGTTGGCCGTAGCCGTTGTCCCCCCAGGCATAGAGCGAGCCGTCCGTCTTCACCGCGATGGTGTGGTATTGGCCGGCGGCTACAAAAGCGAACCCGGAGCCGATCAGCGTCGGGGTGAGCCGCGGCATCTTGGTGCCGTCGCCGAGCTGGCCGTAGTCGTTGCGCCCCCAGGCATAGAGCGAGCCGTCCGTTTTCACCGCGACGGTGTGGGCGTCCCCGGCGGCAACGGAGGCGAATCCAGTACCCACGAGAACCGGAACGCTATGCGATGCGACAGTGCCGTCGCCGAGTAGGCCGAGTTGGCCACCGGAGTTGTCGCCCCAGGCGTAAAGCGAGCCGTCCGTCTTCACCGCAACGGTATGGAATGCCCCGGCCGCTACAGAAGCGAACCCGATACCGACGAGACCCGGAGCGTTGCGCTGCGTGGTCGTACCGTCGCCGAGCTGACCGGCGATGTTATTTCCCCAGGAATAGAGGGTACCATCCGTCCTTACCGCGACCGTGAAGTCGAGGCCGGCCGCGACCTGCTTCCAGGATCCGGTGCAGTCCACGATGACGTCGCGAATGTCGGCGTTCCCGACCGTCCCGGAGCCGTTGAGGACCGTGCAGTTCTGCCCGGCCGGTTGTGCCTTCACCGTGATCCCGTAGCCCGCTCCCGTGGCAAGGGGCCCCGGGAAGACGAACGACGTTGCGCCCACGTCGATCGCGCAGTCTGGCGCCCCGGGAGTCGTCAAGACGAGGCCACTCCCCGTCAACCCCGAGACCGTGCCGCTGATGAAGTACGTTGGAACGAACTGGAGGGATGGTGTCTGCGCCACGACCACCTGGCCGGTGCCCGCATCGACCGTCGCAGTGAGCGTGCCGGTCCCGACCGAACTGGAGATGACGGTGAAGAACGCAAAGCCCGAATCGCTGGTCGTCGCGTTCACGGGCATGATGGTCGCCATGCCCGAGTACGCGAGCGCCACGGTCGCACCTGCGATGGGCCGCCCGAGGCGGTCGGCCACGCTCACCGCGACGCTCGCGGCCGTGCTTCCGTCTGCGGGGACGGAAGCCGGCATGACGAAGACGGCCGACATCGACGCGCTCGGCGGCGCCACGGTGAAGGTGACGTCTCTCTGCAATACGAATGTACCGCCGCTCCCGCTCACCGAGGCTGAGATCGTCTGAGTGCCGGCGACGAGCGCTCTCACGGTACCAGTCGCGGTGCCGTCGGCTGCGGTGGGCCCGCCGGGTTGCCAGAGGCTCGCAGACCCCGTTGACGACAGGGTCACGCTTTGGCCCTGGACCGGGTTCCCGTACTTGTCCCCGATGGTCGCCACAAGAACGATGGGCGTTCCGTCGTCGGGAGTGGTCGGCGGGATTCCGACGAGCGTCGACCCCGCCGCGCTGGGTAGGCCGGCCACGAACTGGACTGATGGCGTGGAAAGGATCGGGATGCTCCCCGGCAGGAGTCCAGTCACGGTCCGCAGACCGGCAACGGTCGAGGAGAACGAGACGACTGCCTTCCCAGCCACGTTCGTCGTGCGCGACGGGATCGCGTCCGACGGGAAGGTGCTTTGGAACATAACCGCCACGCCGGAGACGAAGTTGCCGAACGCGTCCCGCACGGTGACGGTGAGGTTCGCGGTGCCACCCGCCGGGAAATAAGGTTTCGACACCGTAAGGTCGCACAAGGCCGGCGCCGGATCGCTCGCCTCAATGGCGAAGCCAGTGCTCGACGCGCCGGCGAGGCCACTCGACGTGGCGGCGAGCGTGTAGCCGTTGCCGGCCTTGTCCACGGACACCGCGGCGAAGGTGGCCGAGCCGTTCACGGTCGCGGCTGCGGAGCCGCCGGAGAGCGTTGCCCCCGACGTGCCGCCGGCGAGCGCGAGCGCCACGCTCTGCGTCCCCGAGGTCACCACGTTCCCGAACGCGTCCTGTACGGCGACCACCACCGGCAGGACGAACGGGGCCCCTGCCCTCCCGCCGTAGGGCTGCACGGCGAAGGCGAGGCGGGAGGCTCCTGCAGGAATCACGGAGAAGCTCGACGAGGTCGCCGAGGCGAGCCCGGCCGAGGTCGCCACGAGCTGCCAGCCGGGCGCCGCCTCGTTCACGGTGAGCCCGCCGAACGTGGCGATCCCGCCGGACGCGGCGGCGGTCGCGGTTCCGTGAAGGGTCCCGGCCGGCACGACGGCCAGCGAGACGTTGGTGCTCCCACCGGTCAGGTTCCCGAACTGGTCCAGCACGTCCACCACCGCTCCGAAGGGCGCGCCGGCGGCGACGCTCGCGGGCGGGCCCGCGCCGAACGCCAGCGAGGCCGGAGCGCCGGCGACCACCGTCACGCCCGCGACCTGAACCACGGGCACGCCGCCCACGAAGGCCGTGACCGATCTGGATCCAGCGGACGTCCCCTGGATCCGGCCCGTCGCCACCCCATCCGCGCCCGTCAAGCTGGCCGGCTGGGTGACCGTGTCGCCGACCCCGGTCGAGGAGAGCATCGCGGCGACGCCTGGCACGGGATTGCCAGACGCGTCGCGGACAGTCACCGTGACGACGGCGCCCGGACCGCCGGCGGTGATCTGCGCCGGCGACGCGGACACCGTTGTCGTGACGACGCTCGGGGCGCTCGCGACCGTCACCGCTACGACAGCCGAGACGTTGTTTCCCTCGTTCGACTCCGGCACTGCGTTGGGCGCGTCGGCGATGGCGCCGAGGTAGTACGTGCCCGCAAACCCGCCCGGCACTGGCAGGCTCGTGCTGCCCGCGCTCGACGCGCCCGCGGGCAGCCCAGCTACGTAGCGGCGGCCGAGGTACAGGTCGCTCGTCGTGATGGTCGCGTCGTTCGAGAGGTAGTAGTGGACGTAAAAGGGCCCGGCCGCGCCGCCCGTCGCGGTCACCGTGTCGGTGACCGTCATCGTGCCGCCCGACGTCGCGGCGGCCGGCGCGCCGAACGCCGTCATCGACAGGTCCGGCAGCCCGACGGTCACCTGGTTGCCAGCGAGCGCGTTGTTCGTCTCGTCCGACTCCGGGACGGCGCCGGGCGCGTCGGCGATGGCGCCGATGTAATAGCTGCCCGAGAGCCCGGCCGGCACCGTGAGGCTGGTGCTGGCGCTGCTCGTCGCCCCGGCGGCGAGCCCCGCCACGTACCGGCGGCCCACGTACTGGTCCGCGGTCGTGATGGCGGCGTCGCGGGATAGGTAGTAGTGGACGTAGAAGGGCCCGACACCGGCGCCCGTCGCCGCGACCGTGTCCGCCACCGTGAAGGTCCCGCCTGTTGCGACAGCCACGGGCGACGCCTGCACCGCGGTCATCGTCAGGTCGGGCGCCGTCACCGAGAACGGGATCGCCACGGAGCCGTTGTTGGCCTCGTTCGATTCCGGCACCGCGTTCGGGGCATCGGCGATGGCTGCGAGGTAGTAGGCCCCCGAGAGGCCGGTGGGCAAGGTCAGCGCGGTCGTGCCGCTGCTCGAGGCGCCTGCTGCGAGCCCTGCCACGTACCGGCGGCCCACGTACTGGTCCGCCGTCGTGACGGTCGCGGACCGGGACAGGTAGTACTGGACGTAGAACGGTCCCGCCGCGCCACCCGACGCCGCCACGGTGTCCGTCACCGTGATGGTCCCGCCCGACGGCGCGCCGGACGGCGCCCCGAACGCCGTGATGGTCAGGTCGGGGGGCGTCACCGAGAGCGGAATGGCCGCCGAGCCGTTGTTGGTCTCGTCCGACTCCGCGACCGCGTTCGCCGCGTCGGCGATGGCGGCGAGGTAGTAGGCCCCCGAGAGGCCGGTGGGCAACGTCAGCGCAGTCGTGCCGCTGCTCGAGGCGCCGGCGGCGAGCCCGCTCACGTACCGGCGGCCCACGTACTGGTCGGCCGTCGTGACGGTCGGCGCCCGGGACAGGTAGTACTGGACGTAGAACGGTCCGACCGCGCCGCCCGACGCAGCGACCGTGTCCGTCATCGTGATCGTCCCGCCCGAGGGCGCACCGCTCGGCGCCGCGAACGCCGTGACCGTCAGATCCGGGGCCGCGGCCGCGGTGGCGGGCACGACCAGCGACGCAAACGCGAGCCAGCAGGCCAGGTGTCTCAACGGCTTCCCCCTCGACCGAGGTGCAGCGCGGGATGGCGCGCCGCGAGGTCGCATGGATGTCCCGGAGCCATGCCTGCACGAAGCCCCCGAGGGGGTCAATGGCCTGCGTCACGCACGGGAAGTGCGTGTAGGTTTCGACGCAATCACGGAGGGTTAGGGTGCGCGGCTTTTTGCCGCGCCTCAACCCCGCTCCAGCTCCCCGAGCACCGGCCGGTCCGCCTCGCAGAAGTCGTACGTCGCGAGCGTCCCGGCGCGCGCCCACTCGATCGCGGCGACGCCGAGCGGCCTCGGCTCCTCACCCTCGGGCAGCTCGCAGGCGTAGAAGGCCAGCTCGACCTCGAGGTCGGGGTAGCGGTGCGCGTGGCGCAGGAGGAGCCGGCCCACCTCGATCGCGCACCCCAGCTCCTCGCGGATCTCGCGGCGGAGCGCGTCCGGCTCGGACTCGCCCGGCTCCACCTTCCCGCCGGGGAACTCCCACTGCCCGCCCCGCTCCGCGCGGTCGTGCCGCCGGGTGATGAGGATGGCGTCGCCCCGCCGGGCGACCGCCGCGACGACGCGGACCTTCCTCACCGGAGATCGAGGGCCAGGAGGTCGCCGCCGTTCGAGAGGACGTAGGCGCGCGAGCCGTTCACCGCCGGCGACGCGTTGACGCCGGTCCCGGGCTGGAGGACGCGCAGCCGCCTCCCGCTCGCCAGCTCCAGGAAGCGCAGCCCGCTCGTGCCCGCGGGGACGAGCAGCCACTTCCCGGCGATGACCGGCTCGCCCGCCGGGGTCCCGTCGAGCGGCGTGGTCCAGACCACCGAGCCGTCGGCGGGCGACAGCGCCTCCACGGTGCTGGGGGTGACCGCCACGACGAAGCCGCGCCCCACCGACACGCGGGTGACCTCCTTGCTGACGTGCTGCCACACCGGCTTGCCGGTCGCGGCGTCCACCGCCACCACCGCACCCGAGTACGCCGCCGCGAAGAGCCGCCCACCCTCGAGCTGGATCGAGTCCACGTCGAGGTAGTCGCCGGACGGGGCGATCTGGCGCTCCCAGCGCGGCTTCCCGGTGGCGCCGTCCAGCGCGGCCGCGAACCCGTCCGAGAAGGCGCCGTAGACGACGCCGCCCTCGGCGATCACCGACGCGGCGCCGCGGACGGTGAAGCCCTCGTGCCGCTCCCGCCGGTGGTGCCACTTCCAGGCGCCGGTCCGGGCGTCCACCGCGAAGATGGTGTCCTCCATGCTCGCCACGTAGACGGTGCCGTCGGCGACGGCGGGGCGCGTGCCCAGCTCCTCCTTGGCGTCGTAGTGCCACCGCTGCATGCCGCTCGCGGCGTCGAGGGCGTACAGGTGGCCGTCGTCGCTGCCGACGTAGACCGCGTCGTCGTCCACCCGCGGCTGCCCGCTGAAGGCGCCGGCCGCCTGGAACTCCCACGCGACCGAGCCGTTCTTCCGGAGGGCGTGGAGCCAGCCGTCGCGCGTCCCGGCGATCACGACCCCCGTCTTCGGGGAGACGGCGGGAGCGGCGGGCTCGAGCGGCTGCCACTCCAGCATCGAGGGCGCCACCAGCGGCCGGTGCCAGACGACGGCGAAGATCCGGCGCGGGACCGGCGGCAGCGCGGTGCGGAGCCCGGGGACGCTCGCCAGCGCGAGCGCCAGGGCGAGCGCGCGCGCCACCTACTTCGCCCCGAGCTTCGCGAGCCGCTCCGCGGCCTCGCCGGTGAGGGCCGACTCCTTGTGGGCGTCGGCGAAGCCGAGGAGGATCTTGCGGGCCTCGTCCACCTTGCCGGCCTGCGCCAGCACCCGCGCCCGCTCCAGATCGGCGCGATCGGCGTAGGCGGGCGCCTCCCTGGCAAGCCGCTCGAAGGCCTGGGCGGCGGCGTCGAGGTTGCCCTTCCCCTCCTCCGCCAGCCCGATGCCCTCGTGGGCGGAGAACGCGAGCGAGTCGCCCGGGCCGCCCTGGACGAGGTACTCGCGGTAAGCGGCGAGCGCCCCGTCGAGGTCGCCGAGCCTGAGCTTGGCGTCCGCGAACGCGAGCGTGGCGGTGTGGGCCGCCGCGGTGCCGCTCCAGCCGCGGCGCACGCGGTCGGCGGCCTCCGCGACCGCCTGCTGCTTCGCCTGCTCGGTGGCGTAGAACGGTCCGGGGAGTCCGGGCAGCGGGACCGACGAGATCTCGCCCGCCATGGCCTTCATCGCCTGCGAGAGCGCCGCGCCCGCCGCCTCCGCGTTCTGGGCCCGCATGGTGGAGACCGCGGTCGCCACGACGACCACCACCACGGCGGCGGCGCCGAGGAAGACCACCTGCTTGCGATGGGCCTGAACCCAGGTCGCCGCCTGCCCGGCGGTCATTTGGAACCTGTCCGGCGCCTTCATCTGCTCGCGGTCTTTGTGGGTGATCGTGGAGGGGGTCGCCATGGGTCCTCTCGGCGCGGATCCGCGCGAAAAACCGAAGCAATCTAGGCGTCCGCCCGGGGATGGTCAAGCGAAAGCCGGCCAAGCGCTGCGAGCGCAGGGGCAGGCGGATGAGCCTGCCCCGGAGCGAGCGGGGGGCCCGGGGGGGCGCGAGGTCCGCACGCGAAGCAGGGCGGACCGAGTGGCCCCCCGTATCACCGGCGCGAACGGCGCTTCCGCTCGCGGAAGATGAGCCGCATGGGCACCTCCAGGCCGAACGCCTCGCGGAACCGGTTCTCGACGAAGCGCCGGTAGGGATCGCCGATCGCCTCGGGCCGGCTGCACTGCACCAGGAACGTGGGCGGCGCGTACGCGACCTGGGTCACGTAGAAGAGCTTCACCGGGTGGCCCTTGGCGAGCGGCGCCGGGTGCTCCTCCTGGATGGCCCCGAGCAGCTCGTTGAGCTGCGGCGTCGGGAAGCGCGCCCGGTACTGCTCGACCAGCCGCGTGGCCTTGTCGAGGACGCGGGTCACGCCGCGGCGCTCCTTGGCCGAGACGAAGACCATCGGCGCGTACCGGACGAAGGGGAGCCGCTTGTGCAGCTCCGTCCGGTACCAGTCCTGGGTCGCCCCCTCCCGCTCGGCGATGTCCCACTTGTTCACCACCACCACCAGCGCCTTCCCCTTCTCGACCACGATCCCGAGGAGCCGCGCGTCCTGCTCCACGCCCGCCTCCGTCGCGTCGAGGAGGCAGGCCACCACCTCGGCGTCGTCGATGGCCTTCATGGCGCGGACCACCGAGTAGGCCTCGACCTTCAGGGCGACGGAGCGCTTCCGCCGGATGCCGGCGGTGTCGGTGACGACGAAGCGCTGGCCGCGGTGCACGAGCGGGGAGTCGATGGAGTCGCGGGTGGTGCCGGGGATGTCGGAGACCACGAAGCGCTCCTCGCCGAGGAGCGCGTTCACGAAGGTGGACTTGCCCACGTTGGGCCGGCCCACGATGGCGAGCCGCACGTCGCCGCGGGGGCGGGCCTCCTCCTCGACCTCGGCGGGCTCCTCGACCTCCTCCGGCGGCGGAGGGGCCGGCGCGATCCCGAGCTTCGCCACGACGGCGTCGAGCAGGTCCTGGATGCCGCGGCCGTGCTCCGCGGAGACGGCGTGCACCTCTCCGAACCCCAGCTCGTAGAACTCCGCGAGCGGCACCTCGCCCTCGGCGTGCGCGCTGTCCACCTTGTTCACCGCCACGAAGAGCGGCTTGCCGGCGCGGCGCAGGAGCTCCGCCACGGCGCGATCGACGCTGGTGAGCCCCTCCCGCCCGTCCACCACCAGCACCACCGCCGCCGCCTCGTCCACGGCGAGCTGCGCCTGCTCGCGCACCTGCGCGATGAGCCGGTCGCGCGACTCGGGCTCGAACCCGCCGGTGTCCACGACCGAGAGCGGCCGGCCGTCCCAGTCGAGGTCCGCGTAGTTCCGGTCGCGGGTGACCCCGGGCACGTCCTCGACGATGGCGGCGCGGCGCCCCACCAGCCGGTTGAAGAGCGTGGACTTCCCCACGTTGGGCCGGCCCACCAGCGCGATCAGGGAGCGCGTCACGGGTTGAACCTCTTCACGGCCGCCTCGTGCTCGGTCCAGCCCTCGTCCACCTTCACGGTGAGCGCCAGGAACACCTTGCAGCCGAGGAGCCGCTCGAGGTTCTCCCGCGCCCGCGTCCCGACGGCCTTGAGCATGGCGCCGCGCTTCCCGATGACGATCCCCTTCTGCGACTCGCGCTCCACCCAGATCACGGCGGAGATCCGGACCAGGCCGCCACCCTCGCGGCGCCCGGACTCGTCGAACTCCTCCACCTCCACGGCGCAGGCGTAGGGGATCTCCTGCCGCGTCTGGAGCATCACCTGCTCGCGCACGTACTCCGCGGCGAGCTGGCGTTCGGCCTGGTCGGTGAGGACGCCGGCGTCGAAGAGGGGCGCCTCCGCCTCGGGCAGGTGCACGGCCAGCGCCGCCACCAGCCGGTCCACGTTCTCGCCGGTGAGCGCCGAGAACGGCACGATCTCCGCCCAGGCGTGCAGGTCCTTGTAGGCGTCGATGACCGGCAGCAGCGTGGGGCGCGGCGCGCGATCCATCTTGTTGATGCCGAGGACGGCCGGCTTCCCGCGCCGGGCGACCTCCTCCGCGATCCAGCGCGTCGCCTCGCCGATCTCGACCCGCCCCTCGGGCCCGGTGCCGGCCTCGACCAGCATCAGCACCGCGTCCACCTCGCGGAGCGTGGAGAGCGCCACCTCGACCATCCGCCGGTTGAGGGCGCCCCGGGCGCGGTGCAGCCCCGGCGTGTCGAAGAACGCGACCTGCAGCCCCTCGGCGTTGTGGACGCCGAGGATGCGCGTCCGCGTGGTCTGCGGGCGCGGCGTGACGATGGCGATCTTCTCGCCCAGGATCCGGTTGAGGAGGGTGGACTTGCCCACGTTCGGCCGGCCGACGATGGCCACGAAGCCGGCACGGAGCGGGCGCTGCGGGTTGTCGGGCATTGGGAGGTGATCGCGCCGCGGCCTCGCGGCGCCGGGGTTCGAGGCTGCGCCCTACGGCTGGGCGCCGCGCGTGATGACGACCTGCTCCAGCTTCACCTTGGCGTTGCCGGCGCGGGCGATCTTGGGGACGAGGTCGCCGCCCTTCACCACCTCGCCGAAGATGGTGTGCCCCTTGTCGAGCCAGGGCGTCGGCACCTCGGTGATGAAGAACTGCGAGCCGTTGGTGTTGGGGCCGGCGTTGGCCATGGCGAGCAGGCCGGGCTTGCCGAACTTGTTGTCCGGCCCGATCTCGTCGGCGAACTTGTAGCCGGGGCCGCCGGTGCCCGTGCCCAGCGGATCGCCGCCCTGGATCATGAAGTCCGGGATGACGCGGTGGAAGCTGGTCCCGTCGTAGAGCCGCGCCTTGGTCTTCTGCCCGTTGCGCGGATCGGTCCACTCCCGCGTGCCCTCGGCCAGCGCCAGGAAGTTCTCCACGGTCTTGGGCGCCTTCTCCGGGAGGAGCTTCACGACGATCTCGCCCATCGAGGTCTTGAACGTGGCAAAGATGGATTCGGCCATGCTTCCTCCGCGCGCGCCGCCGGGGCGCGCGCCTACTTGCAGGTGGGGGCCTTGCCGGTGATGACGACCTTCTCCAGCCGGGTGCGGGAGTTGCCCGCCGCCGCGATCTTCTGCACGAGGTCGCAGCCGCACACGCCCTCGCCCAGGTGCACGTAGCCGCAGATGCCGGTCTCGCACGACCGCGGGTCGAGGTGCGGCGTCGGCACCTCGGTGATGAAGAACTGCGAGCCGTTGGTGTTGGGGCCGTGGTTCGCCATGGCGAGCTGGCACGGCATCGCGAACGGATGCGTCCCGGCCTGGAGCTCGTCGGCGAGCTCGAAGCCGGGGCCACCCATCCCGAACGGGCGTCCGTCCTTGGTCCTGGTCTCCCCGACGGCGGCGCCGCGGGTGAGCGGATCGCCGCCCTGGATCATGAACCGCGGGATCACGCGGTGGAAGAGCGTGCCGTCGTAGAGCGGCTTCTTCTCGTCCGCCCCCGTCGCCGGGTTCTTCCAGGCCTTCTTCCCCTCGGCCAGCTCCACGAAGTTCTTCACCGCGTTGGGCGCCTGCGCCGGGTCGAGCTTCACGCCGATGGTTCCGGCCGAGGTCACGAAGACCGCGTACTGCTCCTTGGGCTTCGCGCCGGCCGGGGCGGGCTGCGCGAGCGCGGCGTTCGCGAGGAGCGCCGCGGCGGCGATCACGAGGGGTCTCGTCATATCCGCCGGATGCTAGCCGCGGGTCCCCGGCGCGGCAAATGGAAAGACGTTCCCCTCAGCCGCCGCGCCGGCGCGTCCCCTTGCGGGCCGGACGGGGAGCGGCCTTTCGCGGCCGCGCGGCCTTCCGCTGGCCGTGCGCGGCCGGCTTCCGGCGGCGGGGCCGCGCGGACGGCTCGCCGGGCGCGGCCGGAGCCGCGCCGTCGCCCGGGGGAGAGGCGTTCCCGGGGAGCTCCGCCACCTGCCCGTCCGCCGGCTCGGCCCTGGGCAGCGGCTCCGGCCCGAACCTCCTCCCCAGCGCGTCGAGCGCGAGCTTGGCGGCGGCTTGCTCGGCGTCCTTCTTGGAGCGGCCCTCGCCCCGGCCCATGATCTCGCCGCGGAGGTCGGTCTCCACCTCGAAGACCTTGGAGTGGTCCGGGCCGTGCTCCGCGACCACACGGTAGCGCGGGGTGGCGCGCAGCCGGCTCTGCGACAGCTCCTGCAGCTGGGTCTTGTAGTCCCGATCCAGCGTGCCGGCCGTGGCGCGGGCGAAGGCGTCCCCCAGGAAGCGGTCGATGACGGCCAGGACGGCGCCGAACCCGTCCGCGAGGTAGACCGCCGCCACCACCGCCTCCATGGCGTCGGCGAGCAGCGACGACTTGTGCCGGCCCCCGGTCAGCTCCTCGCCGCGCCCCAGCCGCAGCAGGCTGCCGAGGTCGATGGCCCGCGCCATCCCCGCGAGCCCCTGCTCGTCCACCACCGCCGCCCGCATCTTCGACAGCTCGCCCTCGCGCGCGTCCGGGAAGCGCTCCATGAGCCGGTGCGACACCGCCAGGTCGATGACGGCGTCGCCCAGGAACTCGAGCCGCTCGTTGTCGGTGAGCCGCGCCTCGCGGTGCTCGTTCACGAAGGACTTGTGCGTGAGCGCCGCGAGGGCGGTGTCGGCGTCCGGAAAGGGCCGGCCCAGCCGTGCGGCGAGCGCCGCGACGGGATCTCCCGGGTCCCCTTCCCCTGCCGCGGCGGGCGCCGCTGCGGCGCCGGTGGGTTCGCGATCCTCGCCCATGGTCCCCACGTTCCTCCTCAGGCGCGCAGGCGCGCCGCCAGCTCCTCTGCGAGCGCGTACGGGTCCGCCTGCCGCGCGGCGATCCGCGCCGCGACCTCGTCGAGCCGCCCCCGCTCGGCCTCGAGCCGGGCCACCGCGCCCGCCAGGAGCCGCTCGCGCAGGAGCGCCAGGAACCCGGCCCGCGCCCGGGCCGCCTCGCGCACCTGCTTCAGCCCGCTCTCCTCGAGGTGCGCCCGGTGCGCCTCGATCGCCGCGGCCAGCTCCACGATTCCCTCGCCCTTCACCGCCACGGTGCGCACCACGGGCGGCTCCCAGCCGGCGTCCTCGGGCGGCGGCTCCGCTCCGCCGTCCGTCATGCGGTGCGCCGCGTCGTGGTCGAGCGCCGGGCGGACCGCCACGATGCGGCGCAGCTCCAGCATCGACTGGAGATCGCGGACGGTCCGGTCGGTGCCCTCCCGGTCGGCCTTGTTCACCGCGAACACGTCGGCGATCTCGAGCACCCCCGCCTTGATGGCCTGCACGTCGTCGCCCATGCCGGGCACGGCCACCACCACCACGGTGTGCGCCAGCTCGGCGATCTCGATCTCGTCCTGCCCGACGCCCACCGTCTCGACCAGGATGAGGTCCTTCCCCATCGCGTCGAGGACGTGGACCATCTCCGCGGTGGAGCGCGACAGGCCGCCCAGGTGTCCGCGCGTGCCCACCGAGCGGATGAAGACCCCGGGATCGGTGGCGTGGTCCTGCATGCGGATCCGGTCGCCCAGGATGGCGCCGCCGGAGAACGGGCTGGTGGGATCCACCGCCACCACGCCGACCGTCTTCCCCGCGCGCCGGTAGTGGCCGATGAGCCGATCGGTGAGCGAGGACTTGCCCGCGCCCGGCGCGCCGGTGAGGCCGACCACGTAGGCGCGGCCGGTCCGCGGGAAGATGGCCCGGAGCCACGCCTCCGCCTCGGGGAGGCGGTCGTCCAGGTCGCGCATCAGCCGCGCCGCGGTCCGCACGTCGCCGGCGGCGAGCCGCTCGACCAGGGACGCCATCAGTACGCCGCCGCCTCGGGCACGAAGTTCGCGACCAGGATGGCCGCCGCCATCCGCCGCGCCGCCCCCACCGGCTGCCGCGCCGGGTCGAGCTGCCGGTAGATGACGTTGCCGTCCTGCACCTGGTCCACGAGGATGAGCAGCCGCCAGCCGCCCTTCTCCTGCGTGAACACCGCCTCGAAGTCGGCGCGCTTCAGGACGCGCGCGGCGCCGTACGGCTTCCCGTCGATGTCGGTCCCGACGTACCGGACCTCGTCCGGCCCCGCCTCCTCGACCACCACGTTCATGACCCAGACCTCGCCGGCGTGGGGCATGAGGTGGTGGGGCAGGTCCACCCCGCCGCCGCTGGACGCGGCGACGTCCACGGCTCCGACGGCCGGCGTCGCCGCCGCGTCGGGCGCGCCCAGCGCCAGCGCGACGACCTTGTGCGTCCCCGGGAAGTCCGCGAGCTCGAAGCGGTCGGCCCAGACGTCGCCGGCCGGGCCGATCACCCGCCCCTTGAAGCGCGTCCCCATCTCCCGCGTCGCCACGAACCGGTAGCGGGTGCCTCCGTGCTGGAACTCCTGGATCAGCTCCACCATGGCGTTCGGCGCGAGCATCGCGTCGCGGCCGAACACCTGCGCCAGCGCGGCGAGGGTGAGCGCGTTCCGCGGCGGCGGCGTCGCCTCGACGGCGCCTCCCCCCTGCCGCGGCACGGGCGGGGGCGTCTGCGCGGCGCCCGCCGGGGCCTGCATCTGCGCCACCGAGGAGGCGAGGAAGATCTCGACGTCGGTCGCGGACTGGAACTCCTGCAGGGCGAGGGGGGGGAACTCGCGGGCGACGTCGAAGGGCCGGCCGCCCACCGGCGCGACGCGCGACACGCGCACGCCCTCGGGGCCGCCCAGCAGCTCGAAGGCGTGCGAGGGGGTCTTCACGACCGCGCGCACCGCCATCCGGTCGGGGTCGAGCGACGCCTCGAGCCGCAGCGCCCGCATGCGCAGCCCCACCTCCTGCAGGGCCGTGGCCCGCTGCGCCAGCGCGGCGGCGACCGCCTGCTCCAGCGCCTGCACCCGCTCGTGCTCGTAGAAGTTCACCTCGCCGAGCGCCGAGAGCGGCGCGTCGGCGAAGCGCAGGTGGTCGTGCCCCGACACCACGAAGCGCGCCCGGGCGATGGCCTGGCCGGTGGTGGGGTGGAGGAGCCGCTGGAACCCGAGCTCGCCCTCCAGCGTCTCGCGGTCCGCCGCGAGCCGGACCGGGACGCCCAGGGCCGAGAGCTTGCGAGACGCGATCTGGTTGAGCCGCTCCCGCGGGATCTTGCCGATGATGGTGTGCTCGCCCTCGCCCATGCCCTTCCGTTCGCCCGCGCAGCCGGCGCCCCCGGCCGCCCGGGCCGCCGCCCGCGGCCGGGAGATTATCTCAGAACGCTCCGGCTGATGACGATCCTCTGGACCTCGCTCGTCCCCTCGCCGATCTCGCAGAGCTTGGCGTCGCGGAAGTGGCGCTCCACCGGGTAGTACTTGGTGTAGCCGTAGCCGCCGTGGATCTGGATCGCCTCGCTGGTCGCGCCCATGGCCGCCTCGCTCGCGAACAGCTTCGCCATCGACGCCTCCCGCGCGAAGGGGCGGCCCGCGTCGGCCGCGGCGGCGGCACGGCGCACCAGGAGGCGCGCCGCGTCGATCGCGGTGGCCATGTCGGCGAGCTTGAAGGCGATCGCCTGGAAGTCCGCGATGGGGCGGCCGAACGCCCTGCGCTCCTTGGCGTAGGCGCGGGCCGCATCGAGCGCCCCGTTCGCCAGCCCGACGGCCAGCGACCCGATGGTGATCCGGCCCCGGTCGAGGATGTGGAGGGTGTCCACGAACCCCCGATCGACCTCGCCGAGGCGCTGATCGTCGGGGACCTCGACCTCCTCGAGGTGCAGCTCGGCGGTGTCGGAGGAGCGCATCCCCAGCTTGCCGTGGAGGGGCCGCTGCCCGAAGCCGCGCGCGCCCTTCTCCACCACGAAGGCGGTGATCCCCTTCTGCGCCTTCCCGGGCGCGGTCCGGGCGAGCACCACGAAGACGTCGCCCACGCTCCCCTGGGTGATGAAGGTCTTCGAGCCGTTCAGGATCCAGCGGTCGCCGCGCCGGACGGCGGTGGTGCGCATCCCGGCGGCGTCGGAGCCGCTCCCCGGCTCGGTGAGCCCCCAGGCCGCGAGCCGCTCGCCGCGGGCCAGCGGCGGGAGCCAGCGCCGCTTCTGCGCCTCGTCCCCGAAGCGCAGGATGTGCCCGGTGCCGAGGCCGTTGTGGCTCGCCACGGTGAGGGCGAGCGACCCGTCCACGCGCGCGATCTCCTCGACCACGGTGGCGAGGGCGAGGGCGCCGAGGCCGGCGCCGTCGTATTCCTCGGGCACGGCGATCCCCATCAGGCCGAGCGGCCCGAGCTGCCGGACCGCGTCCCAGGGGAACGTCTCCTCCTCGTCCCAGCGCCGGGCGTGCGGCGCCACCTCGCGCTCGCAGAACTCGCGCACCGTGCGCTGGACGTGCCGGAGGTCCTCGGGAAGCTCGAAGTCCATGTCAGTCGCCCGTGAACACGGGCGGTCGTTTCCCGGCGAAGGCGGCGAGGGCCTCGAGCCGGTCCCTGGTCCGGAGGCAGTCCTGGTAGAGGCGGTTCTCCAGCTCCAGCGCCTCCTCGAGCGGGAGGTGGAACCCGCCGTCGATGGCGCGCTTCGCCTGGCGCAGGGAGACGGGAGCGTTGCGCGCCACCCGCTCCGCGAGCGCCAGCGCGACCTCGGCCAGCCGCGGAGGCGGCGCGAGCTGGGAGACGAGCCCCATGGCGAGCGCCTCGGCGGCGCTGGCCCGCCGCGCCGTGAGCACCAGGTCCTTGGCGCGCGCCACGCCCACCAGGCGGGCGAGCCGCTGGGTGCCGCCGCCGCCGGGGATGATCCCGAGCGCCACCTCCGGGAGCCCGAGCTGCGCCGCGTCGGAGGCGACGCGGAGATCGCAGGCCAGCGCCAGCTCGAGGCCGCCCCCCAGCGCCGCGCCGTTGAGCGCGGCGACGAAGACCTGCGGCGCCTCCTCGATGGCGCGGAGCGCGCGCCGCAGCCCGCCGTGGAAGCGGTGGACGTCCTCCGCCGACATCCCGGCCCGCTCCTTCAGGTCCGCGCCCGCGCAGAACGCCCTGTCGCCGGCCCCGATCACCACCACGCAGCGCAGCGCGCGATCGGTCGCCGCCCGCGCCAGGAGCCGCTCCAGCTCGGCGAGCATCGCCATGGAGATCGAGTTCCGCCGCGCCTCCCCGTCGATGGTCCAGATCTCGACGTGGTCCCGGCGGTCGATCCGGAACTCGGCCATCACGCCTCCGCGCGCGCGCCGAGCTCGGCCTGGAGCGCCTTGCCCGGCAGCTTCCGGCCGACGAGCCGCTCTGCCAGCGCGCCGGCCGCGACCAGCTTCCTCCAGTCGACCCCCGTCTCGTAACCCATCCCGTGCAGCATGTACACGAGATCCTCGGTGGCGAGGTTGCCGGCCGCGCCGGGCGCGTAGGGGCATCCGCCCAGGCCGCCGATGGAGGCGTCGAAGGTCGAGACGCCCTCCTCCAGGCCGACGAGGACGTTGGCGAGCGCCGTCCCGCGGGTGTCGTGCATGTGGAGCGCGAGCTTCTCGGCCGGCAGCGTGGCGAGGAGCCGGCGGAGGAGGTCCCGGGTCTGGTTCGGCGTCCCCACGCCGATGGTGTCGCCGAGCGAGACCTGGTGCACGCCGGTCGCCGCCAGCCGGGCCACCACCGCCGCCGCCTGGCCCGGATCGACGCGCCCCTCGTACGGGCATCCCCACACCGTCGAGACGTAGCCGCGGACCGGCAGCCCCCGGGCGATCGCCGGCGGGATGACGTCCTCCAACGCCCGGAACGTCTCGTCGATCGACTTGTTCACGTTCCGGCGGTTGTGGGTCTCGGAGGCCGACAGGAACACCGCGGCCTCGACGGGTGGGTGGCCCGAGCCGGCCTTTGCCAGGGCGCCCACCAGGCGCTCCAGGCCCCTGGCGTTGGGGACCAGCACCACGTACGACAGCCCGGGGACGCGCGGCAGGCGCGAGGTCACCTCGGCGGCGTCGGCCAGCTGCGGGATCCAGGCCGGCGACACGAAGCTCGTCGCCTCGATCCGGCGGAGGCCCGCGTCGGCGAGCGCCTGCACCAGCGCGAGCTTCTCGTCGGTGGCGAGGGAGCGCGCCTCGTTCTGGAGACCGTCCCGCGGCCCGACCTCGTAGACGGTGACCCGCTGCGCCATCCTCGAATCCTAACGCCCGGGCGACCCGGCAACCGCGGAATCCCGGGCGGGGAGGGACGCGGTGCGCGAGGCCCGCGCCGCGATTAGGACGACGGCTGACGGAGGTCCGCATGTCCCGCCTGCCCGCGTCCCTGGTCGTCCCCGCCCTCGCGCTCCTCGCCGCGTGCCACCGCGCCGGCGGCTCCGAGCCGTTCGGCACGGTGGCCGTGGACGAGGTCGACCGGCTGGTCCAGGCCGGGTCCGCTCGCGTGTACGACGCCAACGGTCCGGACACCTACGCCGAGGGGCACGTCCCGGGCGCGACGCTGGTGGCGCACGGCAAGGTGGACCCGAAGCTCCTCCCCGCGGGCAAGACGGTGAAGCTGGTCTTCTACTGCATGAACCCGCGTTGAATGGCGAGCCACGAGGCCGCCCGGCGGGCGGTCGAGCTCGGCTACACCAGCGTGTTCGTGATGCCGGACGGGATCCAGGGCTGGCGCAAGGCCGGGAAGGCGGTCGAGACCGGCGCGAGGTGAACCGGATCTCGACCCGACCCCGACCGCGACCTCGGACCCGACCGCGGCCCGTCGCCCGAGCTCAGGGCAGGACCTGCAGCCCCCCGGGCCCCGCCGGCCGCGGCTCGGCCTCCGGGCTCCCGCAGCCGTTCCCCTCCGCCTTCCCCGCCGCCTCGGCGAGGTGGGTGTGGATCTTCATGGAGCAGAACTTCGGGCCGCACATGGAGCAGAACTCGGCCGACTTGAACGCCTCGTGGGGCAGCGTCTCGTCGTGCTTCGCCCGGGCCGTCTCCGGATCGAGCGACAGCCGGAACTGCTCGTTCCAGTCGAAGCGGTAGCGGGCGCGGCTCAGCGCGTCGTCGCGCTCGCGGGCGCCGGGTCGGTGCCGGGCCACGTCCGCGGCGTGCGCCGCGATCTTGTAGGCGATGATCCCCTGCCGCACGTCGTCCACGTCGGGGAGCCCCAGGTGCTCGGCCGGGGTCACGTAGCAGAGCATGGCCGCGCCGTGCTGCGCGGCCACGGTCGCGCCGATGGCGCTGGTGATGTGATCGTAGCCGGGGGCGACGTCGGTGACGAGCGGCCCGAGCACGTAGAAGGGCGCCTCGTCGCAGAGCTCGCGCTCCCGCTCCATGTTCATGGGGATCTGATCGAGGGGCACGTGGCCCGGCCCCTCGATCATCACCTGCACGCCGTGCGACCAGGCCTTGCGGCACAGGTCGCCCAGGACCTTCAGCTCGGCGAACTGCGCCTCGTCCGAGGCGTCGGCGAGGCAGCCGGGGCGCAGCCCGTCGCCCAGCGAGAAGGTGACGTCGTGGCGCTTGAAGATCTCGCAGATGGCGTCGAAGTGGGTGTAGAGCGGGTTCTCGGCGCCGTTGGCGAGCATCCACTGCGCCATGATCGCGCCGCCGCGGGAGACGATGCCGGTCACCCGTCTGGCCGCCAGCGGGACGAAGTCGCGGAGGACGCCGGCGTGGATCGTCATGTAGTCGACGCCCTGCCTGGCCTGGGCCTCGATGACGTCGAGGAGCAGCCGGGGCGTGAGGTCGGCGGCCTCCTTCACGTGGACCAGGCACTCGTAGATCGGCACCGTGCCCACCGGGATGGAGCTGGCCCGGATGATCGCCTCGCGGATCTGGGGGATGTCACCTCCGGTGGAGAGGTCCATCACCGTGTCGGCGCCGTACTTGAGGGAGATGCGGAGCTTCTCCAGCTCGTGCGCCACGTCGCTGGTGACCGCGCTGTTGCCGATGTTCGCGTTGATCTTGCAGGTGGCGGCGACGCCGATGCCGATCGGATCCAGCTCGGGGTGGTTGACGTTGGCGGGGATGACCATCCGGCCCCGCGCCACCTCGGCGCGGATCAGCTCGGGCGCGAGGCGCTCGCGCGCCGCGACCCGATCCATCTCCTCGGTGACGACGCCCTGCCGCGCCAGGTGCATCTGCGTGACGTTGGGCAGCCCACGCCGCTTCGCGATCCAGTCCGCTCGCATGGGGACTCCTGCTCGAGTGGGAACCGGGCGGAAGCTAGCGAGCACCCGCACCGAAGTCAACGAACGCCCGGGCCCTTCCCGAACCGGGCGGTCCTCGTGGGGTGCCGGCGCGCCGGACCGACTACCGCAGCGCGCGGAAGGCGCTCCGGCCGGCGTACCGCGCCGCCTTCCCCAGCTCCTCCTCGATGCGGAGCAGCTGGTTGTACTTGGCGATGCGGTCGGTGCGGGAGGCGGAGCCGGTCTTGATCTGGCCGCAGTCGCAGGCGACGGCGAGGTCGGCGATGGTGGTGTCCTCGGTCTCGCCGGAGCGGTGGCTCATGATGCTGGAGTAGGCAGCGCGGTGCGCCATGCGGACCGCCTCCAGCGTCTCGGTGAGCGAGCCGATCTGGTTCACCTTGACCAGGATCGAGTTCGCGACGCCGCCGTCGATCCCCTTGCGGAGCCGGTCCACGTTGGTGACGAACAGGTCGTCGCCGACGATCTGCAGCTTCCCGCCGAGCCGGTCGGTGAGGAGCTTCCAGGTGGCCCAGTCGTTCTCGTCGCAGCCGTCCTCGATGGAGACGATGGGGTACTTGGCGGCGAGCTGCGCGTAGAACTCGACCAGCCCCTTCCCGTCGAAGCTCTTCCCCTCCCCCTCCAGCTCGTACTTGCCGGTCTTGGCGTCGAAGAACTCGCTCGCGGCGCAGTCGAGCGCCAGCGCCACCTGCTTGCCCGCCACGTACCCGGCGCTCTCGACGGCCGCCATGATCACCGCCAGCGCCTCCTCGTTGGAGCCCAGGCTGGGCGCGTAGCCGCCCTCGTCCCCCACGCCGGTGGAGGCGCCCTTCTTCTTCAGCACCGCCTTGAGCGCGTGGAAGACCTCGGCGCCGCAGCGGAGCGCCTCCGCGAAGGAGGGCGCCCCGAGCGGCACCACCATGAACTCCTGGATGTCCACGTTCGAGTCGGCGTGGGCCCCCCCGTTCAGGATGTTCATGAGCGGCACCGGGAGCGTGCGCGCGTTGGTGCCGCCGACGTACCGGTAGAGCGGGAGCTGGTGCGCCTGCGCCGCCGCCTTCGCCGCGGCGAGCGAGACACCCAGGACGGCGTTGGCGCCCAGCTTCGACTTGGTGGGCGTGCCGTCCAGCTCGACCATGCGCGCGTCGAGCGTCGCCTGGTCCGAGGCGTCCATCCCGACCACCGCCGGCGCGATGAGGTCCACGACGTTCGCCACGGCCTTGCGGACGCCCTTGCCGAGGTAGCGCCCCTTGTCCCCGTCGCGCAGCTCCAGGGCCTCATGCTCGCCGGTCGAGGCGCCCGACGGGACCGCGGCGCGGCCGACGTCGCCGGTGCCCACCGCCACCTCGACCTCGACCGTCGGGTTGCCGCGGGAGTCGAGGATCTCGCGGGCGGTCACGTTGATGATCTCGGTCACGGTCGTCTCCTCGGGGCGCGGCGGCGTGCGCAGGGTGGGTGAATGTGCCCGCCCGCGGCCCGGCCCGTCAACGGGATTCCGGTCTGCCCGGCTGCTTGATCCCCGCGCCAGGCGGCGTTAGAGCCCGGCGCGGAGGGAGGGAACCCATGGCAGGCCTGCTCGCAGGGAAGGTCGCGGTGGTGACCGGCGCGGGTGGAGGGATCGGCCGGGAGCACGCGCTGGCGCTCGCCCGGGAAGGGGCGCGGGTCGTCGTGAACGACCTCGGGTCCGACCGGCATGGCGGCGGGCGCGGCGCGGAGACGGCGGATCGCGTCGTCGAGGAGATCAAGGCCGCCGGCGGCGAGGCGGCGGCGAGCTACGACTCGGTCGCCACCCGGGAAGGTGCCGACGGGATCGTCTGGACCGCCCTCTCCCGCTTCGGCCGGATCGACGCGCTGGTGAACAACGCCGGCATCCTGCGCGACCGCACCATCCTGAACATGAGCGAGGACGACTTCGACCGGGTGCTGGACGTCCACCTCCGCGGCACGTTCCTCTGCACGCAGACGGCGGCGCGCGCGATGCGCCTCCAGGGTCAGGGCGGCCGGATCGTCAACACCACCAGCTTCTCCGGCCTGCTCGGCAACTTCGGCCAGGGGAACTACGGCGCGGCGAAGGCCGGGATCTACGGCCTCACCCGCGTGGCGGCGCTCGAGTTCCAGAAGTTCGGCGTGACGGTCAACGCCGTCGCGCCGGTGGCGCTCACCCGCATGACGAGCGACCTCGCCATGATGAAGGGCGCGACCGAGAAGGACCTGGGGCCGCAGTTCATCGCGCCGGTGGTGGTGTTCCTGGCGAGCGACCTCGCCGCCGGCCTCACCGGCCAGGTGGTGGGGGTGCAGGGCGGGCGGATCTTCCTCTACCGGATGGAGACCACCGAGGGCGCGGAGCGCGACGCGTCGAAGGGGCCCTGGGATCCGCGGGACATCCACGCCGCATGGAAGCGGATCGCCGGAGAGTGACCGGGCAGGAGTCGCGCCCCCGAAAAAAACAGGCGCGAGACCCGGAGGTCCGCGCCCTCGTGACGGCGTTCGCCGCTGGCGAAGGCCGCCCCACTCCGAAGCTAGCCCGAGTAGTCGATGATGACGACCCCCCGGTCGCCCGGACGGTCGTCGTCCGGCTTCCGCTCGGGGGGGCGGTCGGGGATGCCGGGGACGGGCAGCTCGACCGCGGGGCGATCCTCGTGACCCCGGTCGCGTTCTCGCCGCTTGATCTCCTCGATGACGTAGGCGTCCAGCATCTCGGTCTCCCGCGTCGTCCTGCGGCCCTCGAAGCTGCAAACCGCGTTCCCGGCTTCGTTCCCTCCCTCGTTCTCCCATTAACGACGGACACCGCACATGCCAATTCACCGCGCCCCGGATCGGTTCCGCCTCTTCACCGATTCTAGTACACGGGACCCGCGTGGGTCCAAACGGCGCCCTGGAGCATCGCGTCACGAGGCGCAACCGGTGCGCCCGCCGCTCGTGGACCGTGCGCGCGCTGCGCGCCCGCCCGGCAGGGAGCGCCGCCGCCGGACACCCACACCGGGGCCCTACCGCGCCTTCTTCTCCGCGCGCGCCTTGAAGGCCGCCAGATTTCGCGGCAGCGAGACCCGCGAGAGCTCGTCGCTCACCCGGTCGATGACCGCCTGGGGGACGAACGGCGGCTTCGAGACCTGGATCTCGACGGAGTAGCGCGCGCGGGTCTTCTCGCCCTCCGCGGCGAGCTCCCAGGAGCCGTTCGACACCTTCATGAGGTCGCCGCCGACCAGCGACCAGCTCAGCTTGCGCGGCGCCTCCTCGACGTGTCGGAGCACGTACCGGATCTTGCGGATGCCGAGGTCCAGCTCGTACTCCACGTGCTTCTCGTCGGTCGCCTCCCTCACCACGCGGCACCCGTGGAGCCCGGGCACGAACTCGGGGTAGCGCGCGTAGTCGGTGACCACCTCCCAGAAGCGCTGCAGCGGAGCGTCGATCAGGACTTCCTGCGTCGCGGCGTTCGCCATGGCGACATTCTACCGGTGGGGCGAGCGGTCCGCAGGGCGTTGCGCGGCGGGCCGCTCGCCGGCCTCACCCGCCGCCGCGAGCGGCGGGCGCCTCGCCGGCCGAGAGCCGCTCCAGGAGCTCGCGCGGCATGCGCTGCAGGTGGCCGTCGAGATCCACGCAGGCGTGGACGGTGTGGCCGGTGGCGAGCTCCTCGCCCTCGCGCAGGATGCGGTAGCCGAACCGGGCGGAGGCGCGGCGCGCCTCGACCAGCGAGGTCTCCACCACCAGCAGGTCGTCGTACCGCGCCGGGGATCGGTAGCGTACCCCCGCCTCCACCACCGGGAGGTGCAGCCGGTGCCGGGCCTCGAAGTCCCGGTAGCGCATCCCCTTGGCGCGGATGAACTCGTTCCGCCCAGCCTCGAAGTAGCGCAGGTAGTTGGCGTAGTAGACGACCCCCATCTGATCCGTGTCGCCGTAGATGACGCGGATCTCGATCGGGACCATGGCGCGGTGGCCTAGACGGCCTCGATGCGGATGAGCCGCGACGGCGCGAGCGTCGACGGGAACCGGTCGATCTCGGCGATGGCGGCGCGCAGGTCCGCCTCGCGCGCCACGTGCGTCACGATCACGAGCGGCACCGGCGCGCCCTGGTCGTTCTGCTCCCGCTGCTGCACCGCGGCGATGGAGATTCGCCGGGACGCCAGCGTGGCCGCGGTCCGCGCCAGCACGCCCGGCTCGTCCTTGACCGAGAAGTGCAGGTAGTAGGCGCAGCGGACCTCGTCGTGCGGCCGGAGCGCCACCAGCGGCCTCGCGGGCGGCAGCGGCACGCGCCCCGGGCTCCCGGAGAGGATGTTCCGGGTGAGGTCGATGATGTCGGAGACCACGGCGCTGCCGGTGGGCATGGCGCCGGCCCCCTGCCCGTACAGCATCGACGGCCCCAGCGCCTCCGAGTCGAGGACCACCGCGTTCATGGCGCCGCGCACGCCGGCGAGGAGCGAACCCGCCGGGATGAACGCAGGGTGGACACGAGCCTCGATCTGGTCCTGGCCGGCGGCGTCGTGCGCGCCGGGACCGCAGCGGCGCGCCACCGCGAGGAGCTTCAGCGCGTAGCCGAACTCCCTCGCCCAGCGGAAGTCCTCCGGCGAGAGGGCCATGATCCCCTCGGTGAGGACGTCCGCCGGCGCGAGCCGCGCCCCGAAGGCGAGCTGCGCGAGGACGCAGAGCTTCTGCGCCGCGTCTCCGCCGGAGACGTCGAGCGTGGGATCGGCCTCGGCGTATCCGAGCCGCTGCGCCTCGGCGAGGGCCTGCCCGATCGGCTCGCCCTTCTCCGCCATGGCGGTGAGGATGAAGTTGGTCGTCCCGTTGACGATGCCGTGGAGCGAGCGGATCCGGTCGGAGGCGAGCGACTCGCGCAGCGTGCGGATGATGGGGACGCCGCCGCACACCGCCCCCTCGTAGTACACGTCGACGCCCTTCTCGCGGGCGAGGCGGAAGATGTCGTCGCCGCGCGCGGCGAGGAGGGCCTTGTTGGCGGTGACCACGTGCTTGCCGTGCTCCAGCGCGCCGCGGACCAGCTCGTAGGCCTGGTCCACGCCGCCGATCAGCTCCACCACCACCGCGACGGCGGGGTCGTCGAGCAGGTCCTCGACGCGGGTGGTGAGCAGGGCCCGATCCACCTCCAGCGGGCGCTGCTTGCCCGCGTCGCGCAGCGCCACCTTCCGCACCACGATGCGCGCGCCCAGGCGCGCCTCGATGTCGCCGGCGTGGCGCCGGAGGATGGAGAGGACGCCGCCCCCCACCGTGCCGAACCCCGCGATCCCGATGCCCACCTCGCGCATGCCTACCTCGCCTCCACCCGGTACGCCCGCAGCACGGCGCGGACCTGGGGCGTGACCGCTCCCTTCACCACCGAGAAGGTCTCGATGCGGACCGGGCCGACGCGCGGCGCGTAGGTGATCTCGTTGACGTAGTCGGTGGTGGGCCCGGCGCGGTTGTGGGCCCGCACCCGGACGCAGCCGGCGAAGGTGCCGGCCGGGGTCGTCACCTTCTCCCCCACCGCGGCGATCTCGTAGCGCTCCGTCGAGCTGACCGAGACCACCGACGACCAGCCCTTCCCCGGCTCGATGGGGGCGCAGAGCAGGCGCCGCACCCGGTCGTGGAGGCAGTCGGGGTCGGCCCGCAGCTCGCCGCGCTCGCTGTCGTGGTAGTAGCCGTCGGAGTCGCGCGAGACGATCCGGACCGTGCGGGACACGCCGCGCCGGTCCGCGGGCAGCGCCGGCGTCTCGTCCACGTAGGTCCACTCGTTGCCGACGGCGAGCGGGAAGAAGTCGGCCGGCGCGCCCGCGGCAGCCGGGGCCGCCGCCGGGGCGCCCGGATGCGCGCACGCCGCCGCGAGGGCGGCGAGGGAGATGGCGATGGTGGGCCTCATGGGCGCCGCATCTTAGCCGGAAAGCCCGCGGCGCGCGCCTCGCCGGGTGCCGTCAGCGCCGGGCCGCGCCCCGGGCCTCCGACGCCCGGGACTGCATCTCCGAGAGCGCCTCGTGTGCCGCGCGCCGCACCCGCGGATCCGGGTGCCCCGACTCGAGCGTGAGCAGGTAGCCCTCCGCCTCGGGCCCTCCGATGTCGCCCACGATGCGCGCGAGGCGCGCGGCCATGGCGGGGTCGCCGCGCCGGGACAGGTCGATGATGGGCCCCACCGCCCGCGGATCGCGGATGCGGGCGAGCGCGCCGACGGCCGCGTGCTGCACGGAGGGATCGGGATCCCTGAGGCGCTCCAGGAGCCCCGGCACCGCGCCGGTCGCGCCGCGTTCCCCCAGCAACCGGACGGCGCGCGTCCGCACCCGCGCGTCCCGGGACGACAGGTCCGCGACCAGGGCGGCCTCCCCCTTCCCCGCCTCGGCGAACCCGAGCGCCAGCCCGGCCGCCGCATCCCGGGCAGCCGCCTCCAGGGCGGCGTGGAACGCCTGGGCGGGTGAGGTCCCCTCCAGCGCCTGCGCTCCGACTCCGGCCTCGCGCACCGACTCGCCCGACCCGGGCGGCCCCGCCGGCGCGAGCTCGATCTCGAGGGCAGCCTCGAGGCGCGCCTGGCCGCCCGCGGCGGGCACCACGCGCAGGGCCGTCAGGGTGGCGCGGGCGTGGTAGACGCGGCCGCGGCCGCCGCCGAGGCGGAAGCCCGCGCCGGCGAGCCCCTCGCGCACCGCCGTCTCGACGGCGCCGCGGTCGATGCCCGCCTCGGCCATCGACGCGGCGTCCGCAGGCTCGGAGACCCGCACGGACTCGATCGAGACGGTGCCGCGCCCGCACGCGGAGAGCACCGCCGCGGCGACGACCGCCGCCGCAGCGCCGAGGAGGGGTGCGGCGCCACGCGCGCGGATGACGGCGCTCGGCATGAGGTCTCCGCCCGCGCTCAGGCGCCGGGCGATCCTCCCTCGCCGCCCTGCGGCTCCGTGGCCGGCGGAAGGGGCGCCGCGCGCTCCGTGGCAGGAGGCGCACCGTCCTGGGCCGCCGGCGGCGCTGCGGTTCCCGCGGCTGGGGTCCCCGCGGCTGCGGTCCCCGCGGCGGAGGCCTCGCGGCCGCGCCCGCGCCCGCCGCGGCGGCGTCGCCGGCGCCTGCGGCGGCGGCCGCCCTCGGTGCGAGCATCCCCCGCACCTCCGGGTCCGCTCTCGCCCGCGCCCTCGCCTGCCGACCCCTCCGCCTCCGGCCCTTCCTCCGCCTCGTCTCCTTCGTCGCCTGCTTCGGCGTCGTCGGCCGCCGGGAGCTCCGGCAAGGACTCCGATGAACCTTCACCCGCCGGCAGCTCGACGGGCAGGGGGGCGTCGGCGCCCTCCCCTGGCCCCTCGGCGTCGAACGCAGCGACGACCTCGGAGCGCGGCTCGCGCCGCTCCCGGCCCTCGCGCCGCTCCTCGCGTCCCTCGCGTCCCTCGCGCCGGTCGCGCTCCTCGCGGCGCGCGCGCCGGGCGGCCTCCTCCAGCGTCGCCGCGTCCGCCGCCGCCCGGAAGAAGGCCTCGTCGATCTCGGGCACCACCACCGGGACGGTGCCGACGCCCGCGTCGGCGAGCGCCTCCGCGAAGGCCTCGCCGCACATCAGGAGGACCGGCAGCTGCCCCGCGGCGCCGGCCTCGCCGCGCGCGTCCCGCTGCGCGTCCCCGGCCGTCACCACGATGCCGATCTGCGCGCCGTAGTGGCCGAGGTCCCGCCGGACGTCGTTCACGTCCCGGCGGCCGGCGTCGGCGTTGTTCCGCAGCACGCGGATGCAGTGGCGGACGTCCGTGATCCCGAGCTTCCGCCGGCCGGTGAAGATGACGTGCTCGCGCCCGCGCTTCGCCACCTTGAGCTCCCGGAAGCCCCAGCGCTCCATGAGGCGGGCGGCCACGTGCTCCACCGTGGGTCCGTCGCACTCGCGCATCCGGCGGCGCAGCGCCGCCAGCGCCGAGCGCCGCAGCTCCTGCGCCGTGGCGGCTGCCCTGGGCACGGCCTGGGCGGCGGCGGGCTCGCCGGGCTCGGGCTGCGCCACCAGCGTGACGGCATCGCCGTCGAGCTGGAAGAGCGGCATGCGTCCGGAGGTCTCGCGCCGCCGGTTGTCCTCGGCGAGGGCGGCCTGCAGCGACGAGGTCTCGCGCACGAAGGCGTCCGGCATGAGGAGCCGCTCGGCCCCCTGCGCCGCGATCTCGGTGAGCGAGAGCGGGCGGGCCGCGCCGGCGAGGATCTCGTAGGCGACCTCCGCGGGCGGCGGGAAGCGCTTGCCGCGCCGCTCCTCTCCCTCCTCGCGCCTCCGGCGTCCGGTCTCGCTCCGCCCCGAGGAGCGCGCCATGTCGCGCGACGGCACGGGGTGGCGCTCCCGCCCGCGGTACGGCACCTCGTCCTCGGCCGGGAGCTCGACCATGCCGTCCAGCCCGGCGGGGTCCTCGTCCAGCCCCCACTCGACGAGCGCGAACGTGCCGGCCTGCACCGGCAGCAGGCGGCGCTCCAGCCTCGGGAGCCGGCAGTGCGCCGCCAGCTGGTCCGCCATGGTGTCCTCCGGGACCTTCCCGACATGGTCGAGCAGGTTCTCCCGGACGGCGAACTCGGCGATCTTCTTGAAGTGGAGTGGCTTCCCCTCGCGCCGCAGCACCTCGAGGGCGGCTTCGGTGAAGGTCATGAAAATCCTTGGAAAAGGTCGAAAGAGCGGGGGCCGCGGGCGGCCGCGCCTGGCGGGCGGCGTCGGCCCTGGGAACGCACATCTTCGTACCCGGGCCCGTCGCTGTCAACGCCGAATACAGGTTGAAATGCCCTGATTCCGCGATGATTGTTCGCCTCCCATGATCCGGATCCGCGTCGGCGACGCCTGGAAGCACGACCCCGGGCTCCGGGCCTCGCTGCGGAGCGCGACGCGGCGCGCCCACGCCGAGGCGGCGCGCCGCATCGTGGACGTCCTCGCGCTCGAGGTCGACGGCGTGGACATCGCCGCGGGGCGCACCGAGGGCCCGCTGCTCCCTTCCCTGGAGGCGCTGCTCCGCGCCGTGGCCCGGATCGTCTCCGGGACCCCGCAGGCGTCGGTGCCGTTCGAGGGGGGGGACGTGGAGCTGGTGCTGTGCCGCCGCGGCGGCAGCGCGCTGCTCACCGTCGTCGCCCCGGGCCCGCCGTCGCGCGTGCTCGCCCGCGACGTCGAGGTGGACGTTGAGGCCCTCGCCGCGGCGGCGCTGGAGGCGTCGGCGGAGCTCTGCCGCGATCTGGCCGGGGTGGGCCCGGCGGTGTCGCGGGGCACCCGGCGCCTGCGGGATGCGGCGAGGCGCCTGCGAGCTGCCGAGGTCGAGCCCCGCGCCCGTCCGCGGCGGCCCGCGCGGCGCGCCGGGACTCCGGGTCCCGCGGCGGAAGCGGCCGGGGTCGGGCGACGCCGGCCGCGCGGGCTCGCCGCGGTCGAGCGGCCGTCGTCCGTCTCCTGCTCGGTCGAGCTGCACGACGACGAGGGGCTCGTGGAGGCGTACGCAGGCGGCCGCGCGGACCTCGGCTCCCTCCTCGCGCCGGGCGTGACGACGCTGACGGTCGGCGCCGTCGAGGCCGCGCGTCTCACCGCCCCGCCGTTCCTGGTGGTGCGCGATCTGGCCGCCGCGGCGGCGCGCCTCGCCCGCGCTGCCGGTGCGGGGGAGGCCCGCTTCGAGGCCGAGATCGTCCACGCGGGACGGGGCGGGGTCCGGCTCTCGCTCGACCTCCTCCACGGAACGCTCGCCGCGGGCCGCGGCCCGAAGCTGCCCTGCCCTCCGCTCGCGCTGGCGCGCGCCGCGCTGGGGGCGGCCCTCGACCTCGCGGGCGCGCTCCGCGCCCGGAACCCGCGCCAGGGCGAGAACGCCTACGTCGTCGAGCTGGAGGCCGCGGCCGCGGAGGGCCTGGCGAGGGTGGACGAGATGGAGGAGGGAGACCGGGTGGACGCCGGCGCCGGCGGCACATCCGCCCCCCCGCCGAGGCCGGTGCCCCAGGAGCCGCTCGGTCCCGGCCACCTTCGCCGGCTCGCGTTCCGCCGCACGGTGTCCCTCGACGTCGGCGCGCCGTCCGGGCAGGGCCTCCTCGCCTGCGGGGCGCTGGCCGTCGCCGCAGGGGCTGCAGGCATCGCCGCGCTGGACGCGGCGAGCGGCGCCATCGCGTGGCGCGCCGGGGGCTGCAGCTTCGCCGCCGCCGTTCCAGGCGGCGTCCTGGCGGTGCGGGGAACGGCGCTGGAGTGCCTGGGCGCCCGCACCGGCCGGCTCCGCTGGACGCGGGCGCTCCCCGGCGGCGCGCCGCGCGCGGCGCTGGCGCTGGCGCGGGGCCCGCTGGTGCTGGTGGAGGCGGCAGCCCTCACCGGGATCGACCCCGGCTCCGGCCGCACCCTCTGGCGCTTCGAGCCACCCGCCGCTGCCCGCGTCGCCGCCGCGACGTTCGGAGGCCTGGCGCTCGTCGCCGCCGACACGGGGGCTCTCTACGGTCTCGACGCGGCCGGCCGGCCGGCCTTCCGGATCCAGGCCCCGGGCGCGATCCTGTCCGCGCCCGCCATCGCCGGCCGGCTCGCGCTCGTCGCCGCCGAGGCAGGGCCAGTGGCGGCGATCCTCGCCCTGGACCCCGCGGCCGGCCGCCGCGCCTGGGAGGCGCCGCTCGACTTCCTCCCGACCGCGCCGCCCATCGCCGCGGGAGGGCACCTCGCCGTTCCCGGGACGCTGGGCGGCGATCCCGTGGTCGCGGCGCTCTCCAGGGACGGCCGGCCGCTGTGGACGGCCGCGCCGCCGCTCTCCGGTCCGGTCGCGATCGCGGCCGCCCCCGGCGGCGGGGGGGGGGGGCGGGGGGGCGGGGGGGGGGGGGCCGCGGGGCGCGCCCCGCGCGGGCGGCGCGGGGGCGTGG
>Ga0335082_10000801_pt1 | contig 32778 bp, 33 predicted proteins | sample Lox_Sample_41_FD_206718 | JGI IMG/M metagenome (GOLD analysis project Ga0335082, IMG submission 206718) | Soil microbial communities from Loxahatchee National Wildlife Refuge, Florida, United States - Lox_Sample_4.1 | ecosystem: Environmental > Terrestrial > Soil > Wetlands | place: USA... | reverse complement strand
AGAGCGCCAAGGCGCAGATGGACCGCGTGCGCTATCTCGCGATGCGCATCCCGCAGAAGCAGTCGATCGTGATCGCGGAGCACGCGGCGGTGGTCGACCGGCTCGTGGCGCGCGACGCAAAGGGCGCGGCCGAGGCGATGCGCGTCCATCTCCGCGGCATCTTCCGCACCATCGAGATATTGACCGCCGAGCGGCACGCCTATTTCCTTGAGGGGCGGCCTCGCGGCCACGCCAAATCGACATCGGGCTGAATTCCAGCCGATCCACGGGAGGAGACACAGCATGACCTTCAAGCCCACGCGTCGCGCCGTCGTCGCCGGAATCGCCGGCTCCATGGCCATGAATGTCCGCGCCTTCGGCCAGGCGCTGCCGAGCTCGCCGGTCACGCTCAACATCGTCGACGTCGCCGGCAATCTCGCACTCACCCAGGTCGCGATCGAGAAGTACCGCGACAAGAATCCGAAGCTCGTCTCCAAGATCAGCTTCGCGAAGGCGCCGGCGCCGGAGCTGCCGGGCAAGATCAAGGCGCAGCAGGATGCGAACCGCGTCGACATCGACGCGGTCTTGACGGGTATCGACGCGCTCTCAGCGGGCGTCGACCAGAAGCTCTGGACGCCGATCTTCCCGCAATACGCCGCGAAGCTGCCGAAGCTCGAGGAGATATATCTCCCGGGCGCGCTCAAGATGCAGGGCCTCGCCTCGAACCAGGGCGTCTGCATCGTCTTCTGTCCCGCGGGTCCCGTGATGGAATACATGCCCGACAAGGTGAAGCAGGTGCCGAGCACGGCCGAGGAGCTCCTCGCCTATGCCAAGGCCAATCCCAACCGCTTCATCTACGCGCGTCCCGCAAATTCGGGCCCCGGCCGTATCTTCATGATGGGGCTCCCCTACATCCTCGGCGACAAGGACCCGCACGATCCCGAGAAGGGCTGGGACAAGACCTGGGCCTATTTGAAGGAGCTGGGACAGTACATCGAGTACTACCCCTCCGGCACCGGCGCGGTGATGAAGGAGCTCGGCGAGGGCTCGCGCGACATGACGCCCTCGCAGATGGGCTGGGACATCAATCCGCGCGTCCTCGGCGTCGTGCCCAAGGAGGCCAAGGTCTACTTCCTCAAGGGCTATCACTGGGTGCTCGACGCGCACTACATGTGCATCCCCAAGGGCGTGGCGCCGGAGAAGCTCGCGGTGCTCCTGGATATGCTGAACTATCTCCTCTCCAAGGAGGCGCAGGCCACGACCTACGACCTCGGCTACTTCTATCCGGGCCCGGCGGTGAAGGACGTGCCGCTCTCGATGGCGCCGGAGGATAGCCAGAAGGCGATCAAGGAGTACGGCCGCGAAGAGTACGCGAAGGCGATCGACGCGGCGCCGCAGGAGCTGCCGCTGCTGCCGGACAAGCTCGTCTATGCCTTCGACCGCTGGGACAAGGAGGTCGGCGGCGGCAAGCGGAAGTAGGCCGGCCACAAGCAGCGATGGCCACGGCAGCACGCGACTACCGGGAGCTGCGGCTCGAGCGCATGAGCCGCAGCTTCGGTAGCGTGAACGCGCTCCGCGACGTGACCCTCAGCGTGAAGCGCGGGGAGTTCATCGCGCTTCTGGGGCCGTCGGGCTGCGGCAAGTCGACGGCGCTCAACTGCCTCGCGGGGCTCCTGACGCTCACGAGCGGCAGCATCTGGCTCGACGAGACCCGCATCGACCGCCTGAAGCCGGAGGAGCGGGGCTTCGGCATGGTGTTCCAGAACTACGCGCTCTTCCCGCACATGAGCGCGCGGAAGAACGTCGCCTTCGGCCTCACCATGCAGGGCCGCGGCAAGGCGGAGCTGGAGCGCAAGGTCGACGAGGCGCTCGGAATCGTCCGGCTCGGCGAGCAGGCGGAGAAGCTCCCGGGACAGCTCTCGGGGGGACAGCAGCAGCGCGTCGCGATCGCCCGCGCGATCGTGATCGAGCCGCCGCTGGTGCTGATGGACGAGCCGCTCTCGAATCTCGACGCGAAGCTCCGGCTCGAGATGCGCGCGGAGATCCGACGCATCCACGACGTGATCGGCTCCACCACCATCTACGTCACGCACGACCAGGAGGAGGCGCTCTCGCTCGCCGACCGTATCGTCGTCATGCGCGACGGCGCGGTGCGCCAGGTGGGGACGCCGGAGACGCTCTACGCGGCGCCCGCGCATGCGGATGTCGCTGATTTCATGGGCTATCGCAACATCGTCCGCACCCGCGCCGAGGGCGGCGCGAGCGCGGTGCGCGTCGCGATCGGCGGCGCCTCGATAGCGGCGACGCCCATCGGGCCCGTCGCCGGCGGCGCCGCGGTGGTCGCGATCCGCCCGGACGATCTCATCCCGGTCGCGGACGGACCCATCGCCGTCACCGTCGAGAGCGCGCAGTATCACGGCCGCGAGTTCTACTGCTCCGGCCGCACGGCGGATGGGACCGAGCTCTTCTTCCAGTGCGAGCAGCGCGTCGCGAAAGGCGATACGGTCCGCCTCGCCGCCGATCCCCGCCGCGTGCTCGTCTATGGGGGAGCGGCGTCGTGACCGAAGGCGAGCGCCTGCCCCTGCGGCAGCGGCTCGCGCTTCGCGGCCTCGACGGCGTCAGCTTGCTCGTCCTCCCGGCCGCGCTCTTCATCCTGCTGCTTTTCGTCTATCCCTTCCTCTACGGCTTCGTGCTGTCCTTCCAGCCGAAGGCCGGGGACTGGATCGCGAACTACACGAAGTTCTTCTCCGATCCCTTCCTCTACGACACCATCGCCGCGACGATGCGCCTGGCGCTCCCGGCGACGCTGATCAACGTGCTCCTCTCGGTCCCGGTGGCGCTCCGTGTGCGGCGGATGCGGCGCCGCCGGCTCCTCACGACCATCCTGGTGGTGCCGATCACGCTGGGCACCGTGCTCATCGCGGAGGGCCTCCTCAACTATCTGGGCCCGCGGGGCTGGCTCAATCACGTCCTGCTGCTTTTCGGCCTCACCGACGGCCCGGTCCGGCTCGTCCACAACTACACCGGCGTGATGCTCTCGCTGATCCTCTCGGGCTTTCCCTTCACCTTCCTGCTGACGCTCTCCTACATCACCGGCATCGATCCCTCGCTGGAGCAGGCGGCCTCGACCTTGGGCGCACGGCCGCGCTCGCGCTTCCGCCACATCCTGCTGCCGCTCCTCGCTCAGGGGCTCGCGATCAACTTCTGCCTCTCCTTCGTGCAGACCTTCTCGGTCTTCCCCTCGGCGGTGCTCCTGGGCGCGCCCGCGGGCGCCACGCGCGTCATCTCCATTGCGGCCTATCAGGCGGCCTATGAGCAGTACGACTACTCCATGGCCTCCGCGATCGCGATGATCATGGGCTTCGTGCAGCTCCTGGTCGTGACGCTCGTGCTCGGCGCGCGCGGGTTCCTCTATCGCGGCGCCGCCGGCGCCGGGAAGGGCTGAGCCCGATGGAAAAGCGCGAGCCCATCGGCGAGCGGCTCTGGTCCCTGGCGATCTGGGCCCTCGTCATCTTCTTCATCGTGAACTTCCTCGCGATGATCGCCGCCGTGCTCGTGAGCTCCTTCAGCACGCGCTGGCTCGGGACCTGGCTCCCGCCGGACTACACGACGCGCTGGTACGTCTCGGCCTGGAAGGAGTTCCAGCTCGACGACGTCCTCGTCGTGACCTTCGAGGTCGTAGGCGCGGTCGTGCTGCTCTCGGGCCTCCTCGGCGTCCCCGCGGCCTATGCGCTCGCGCGCCGGGAATTTCCGGGCAAGCGCTTTATCGTCCTGCTTTTCCTGCTGCCGCTGCTGATTCCGCCGATCACCTTCGGCATTCCGCTGGCGACCGTGCTCTATCAGACGGGCTTCGCGGGCCAGCTCTCCGGCGTCATCATCGCGAACCTCGTGCCGACCGTGCCCTTCGTCGTGCTCGTGATGATCCCCTTCGTGGAGCAGATCGACCCCCGCATCGAGGCGGCCGCCCGCGTCTTCGGCGCGGGCACCGGCCGGCTCTTCCTCCATGTGCTGGTGCCGCTCCTCGCGCCAGGCATCCTCGCGGCGCTGCTGCTGGTGCTCGTGCGGACCATCGCGATGTTCGAGCTCACCTTCTTCACCGCCGGCCCCGGCAGCCAGACCCTCGTCGTCGCTCTCTATTACGCGGTATACGCCGCCGGCGTCCGCGCGGGGCAGTCGATCGACGCCATGGCCGTCATTTACATGCTCACGACGCTCGTCTGGCTCCTGATCGCCCTCCGCTTCGTCGACCCCACCCAGATCGTGACGCGCGCCAAGCGCGAGGCCGCGCATTGAGGAGCTTCATCAGCGATTCCCGAACGCCTGCGTCACCGTCGTGATGAGCGCGTCGTGCTCCTTGAGGATCGTCTCGTGGCCGGGGTTCCAGGGATGGGTCTCCGCGAGCGGCGGGTTGCCCTTGGCGGGCGCCACGTCCGCGCGCACGGAGTAGGCGCCGCGCACGCGCACGAGCTCGGCCTGCGCGACGCGCGTCAGATACCAGTTCGCGAAGAGCTCCGCCGCGTGCGGATGCGGCGAGCTCGCGAGCAGCAGCATCGGATAGTTCGTGAAGGGGAGACCCTCGGGCGGATAGACCGGCGCCAGCGGCGCGCCCTGGCCGACGCGGATCGGGTAGTCGTTGAGCGCGGAGGTAACGGCGATCGCGACCTCGCCGCGCGCCGCCGCCAGGACCACCGCGTTGTAGGCGCTGAAGAGTCTCGGCTCCTGCGCCACGAACTTCTTGAGATAGTCGCCGCCGAGCCTCACCTGCATGAAGTCGTAGACCATCCAGGCGGTGCCGCCGATGGTGATCGGCGAGGTCGCGATCTTGCCCTTCCATTTGGGATCGAGCAGGTCCATCCAGGTCTTCGGCGCCTCCGCGGGCTTGACGAGGTCGGTGTTGTATATCGCGTACATCAGCGAGCCCGAGGCCGCATACCACCAGCCCTCGATCTTGGAATTCGCGGGATATTTGTCGCCTGCCGGCGGGTTCCAGGGGCGCGCGAGCTTGTCGTCCATGAGCTGCTGCGCCAACGCCTCGTCGGTGATGAGGGCGACGTCTCCCAGCGGCTTTCCCGCTTGCGCCTCCGTGCGGATGCGCTCGTAGAGCCGGCCGGTGACGGCGGAGATCACGGAGACCTTGATGCAGGAGAACTGCGCCTCGAAGGGCTTCACGATCTCGCGCTCGTCGGCGTCGCTCTGCGCGGTGTAATAGGTGACCGCGCCCTCGGCGCAAGCGGCCTTGACGAGATCGGCGGTGCCGACGCTCTCGCCACCGACCGCCGGCGACTGCGCGGAGGCGCCGGTCGCGGCGAGAGCGAGAAAAGCTCCCAGCAGCGCCGCGCGCGCGAGAGGAGTGGTGCTCATGATGCCCTCATGCTCCCTTGGAATGCTTAAGCCGCATGATGAGATTGCCGAACTGGTCGACCTCGACGCTCGCATTCGGGCCGATGACCCCCGTCGATTCGGCCTCCTCGATCAGCGCGGGGCCCGGGATGACCGCGCCGGCACGCAGACGCGCGCGGGCGTAGACGGGCGTCTCGACGAAGCCGCGGGCCTCCTCGAAATAGGCGGGACGGCGCTCGATAAGCGGCTCGCCGCTTCCGCTCTCGCCGCCGGCGAAGCGGATTTCCTCGACTGCGGGCGCGGCGATCATGCGCGCGCGCCAGGAGACGACCTCGACCGGCACGGCGCCGAGCGTGCGGCCGAAGCGGCGCTCGTACTGCAGATCGAAGGCGCGGCGGAGCGCCGCCTCGTCGCGGCGCTCGACCACCGCTCCGTCGAGCGGCACCGTCACCTCGAAGCCCTGGCCCACGTAGCGCATGTCCGCCGACAGCTCGAGCGCGATCTCCTCGTCGCGGAGATCGGCCTCGCGCAGCACGACGCGGCCGCGCTCCGCCAGCTCCGCGATGACGCTGATGACGAGGGGCCAGTCGAGGCCGTCGACGGCGGCGATCAGGCTTCGCGTGTATTCGACGCTGCGGGGCGCCACCAGCATTCCGATCGCGGAGGCGACGCCGGCGCCGCGCGGGAAGATCACCTCGCTCACGTTGAGGAGCCGCGCGATCTCGTAGGCATGGACCGGCCCCGCGCCGCCGAAGGCCACCATCCTGTAGCGGAGGGGATCGGTGCCGGATTCCGCGATGTGCACCCGGGCGGCCGTCGCCATATTGTTGTCGACGACGCGCGCGATGCCGTTCGCGGTCTCGGTGACGCCGAGGCCGAGCCGCTCGCCGAGCCGCTGCAGCGCCGCCGTCGCGCGGGCGCGGTCGAGGCGCATGCGTCCGCCGAGGAAGCGCTCTGCGGCGATGTAGCCGCGGATGAGGTCCGCGTCCGTCACCGTCGCCTCCTCGCCGCCGCGGGCGTAGCAGGCAGGACCCGGAACCGCGCCCGAGCTTCGCGGCCCCACCCGCAGCAGGCCGAGATCGTCGACATCGGCGATGCTGCCGCCGCCGGCGCCGATCTCGATGAGCTCGATCACGGGAAGGCGCAACGGCAAGCCGCTCCCTTTCTTGAAGCGCTGGAGCCGCGCCGCCTCCAGCTCGTGGCTGCGATGCGGGAGGCCGTCGTGGATGAGGCTCACTTTTGCGGTCGTGCCACCCATGTCGAAGGCGATCACGTCCTCCCAGCCTGCCTGGCGCGCGAGGAACGCCGCGCCCATCGCGCCCGCCGCCGGTCCCGATTCCACGAGCGCGATCGGCTGCTCGCTCGCGGCGCGCGCGGTGGTGATGCCGCCGTCCGAGAGCATGATGAAGAGCGGCACGCCCAGGGATTTCTCGAGCTCAAGGAGGTAGCGCTGGGCGATGGGCGCGATGTAGGCGTTGGCGACGCAGGTGGAGAAGCGCTCGTATTCCCGCACCTCCGGCGCAATCTCGGCGGAGGTGCAGACCGCAATTCCCGGGCAGACCTCCAGCACCAGCTCGTGCGTCCGCGCCTCGTGCACGGGGTTGCGATAGCTGTTGAAGAAGGCGATCGCGATCGAGCGCGCGCCCGCTTCTTGGAGCCGCCGTGCCGCCGCACGCACGCCGGCCTCGTCGAGTGCCAGCACCACCGCGCCGTCGGCACCGATGCGCTCGCTCACGGGCAGGCGGCGCTCGCGCGGCACCAGCGGCTCCGGCCGCTCGAGCTGCAGGTCGAACGTGTCGTAGCGCAGCTCGTTCCCGATCTCGAGCACGTCGCGGTAGCCCTCGGTGGTGATGAGCCCGACGGCCGCGCCGCGGCGCTCGATGAGCGCGTTGGTGACGAGAGTGGTGCCGTGGACGACGCTTTGCGCCTTCGCGGGAAGGGCGTCGAGCCCGTCGAGGATGGCGCGGCGCGGGTCCTCCGGCGTCGTGAGGAGCTTGTTGAGGCTGAGAGTGCGGGTCTCGGCGTCGTAGAGAGCGATGTCCGTGAAGGTGCCGCCGACATCGGCGCCAGCGAGAAAGCGCGTCATAGGCCGTAGATCTCGCGCGCGGCCTGCTCGGAGATCCGGCCCGCCTCGAGGTCGGCGCGAACGGCCTCGCGGTCGCGCTTTCGGGGATCGCCGAAGCCGCCGCCGCCGGGATAGCGCACTCGGAGACGGTCGCCGGCGGCGATGGGGCTCTTGCCCTTGAGCGGGAAGCCGCTGTCGTGGCCGTTCCAGACGACGGAGGAGGACGCCCCGGCGTGGCCGCCGAGCACGCCGCGGGCGGGATGGAATTTCCGCTCGACCAGCAGCGAGAGCGTGCCGCCGCGCGTTCCCGTGAGCTCGACCTCGACGTCCTGGCCGAGCCCGCCGCGGAATTCCCCGGGGCCGCCCGAATCCTGCGCGAGCTCCTTGCGCCAGATGCGGAGCGGCGAGGTCGCCTCGATGATCTCCATGGAGCCGCAGACGACGTTCGAGGGGAAGCAGGTGGCGGAGAGCCCGTCCTGCCGCGCCCTGGCGCCCATGCCGCCGTTGATGAAGAGGATCGAGGTGTAGCGCTGCCGGTTCTCGCGATAGCCGGAGACGAGGACGCGCAATGTCGGCGCGCTTCCGGATTCCGCGACGATCCGCTCGCCCAATACCGGCGCCAGGGCCTCGTAGATCGCGGCGGCGAGGCAATGCCCCACGAGCTGGCGCGCATGCACCGGCGCGGGGAAGCGCGGGTTCAGGATCGAGCCTTCCGGCGCCGTCACGTGGATCATCCTGTAGGTGCCCTCGTTCCGCGGCGTGCCGGGATCGAGGGCGCATTTCACGGGATAGCAGGAATAGGCCTCGGTGTAGTTCATGACGGTGTTGAGCGCGCGGCCGACCTCGGGCGAGGTGCCGGCGTAGTCGATGAAGAGCTCCTCACCGCGCTTCTCGATCGTGATGGCGATGTGGACGGGCTCCTCGCCGGTGCCGTCGAGGTCGAGCGCGCTCTTGTAGGTGCCGTCGGGGATCTTCGCGATGAGGCCGCGCATCGCGCGCTCGGTGCGCGCGCAAATCTCCCGGGAGATCGGCGCGAGGTCGTCGATGCCCTCGCGCTCGATGAGATCGCGCAGGCCCCGCGCGGCCGTCTCGCCCGCAGCAATCTGCGCGGCGATGTCGCCGACCACCTGCTCCGGAAGCCGCACGTTCGCGCGGATCATCGCCTGCAGATCCGGATTGGGCTTGCCCTCCTGGAGGTAGAGGAGGGGCGGGATGCGGATTCCCTCCTCGTAGACCTCGCGCGTGTCGGCGGACCAGAGCGTGCCGCCGATATCGGCCATGTGGGCGATGCTGCCGGTCCAGGCGACGAGCCGTCCCTGCGCGAAGACCGGCGCCAAGATGGTGATGTCCGGGAGATGCCCCGAGGTGAGCCAGGGGTCGTTGCAGATGCCGACATCGCCCGGCCGCCACGCCTCGGCCGGCCGGATCGAGAGGAAATGGCCGAGCGTCCGTGACAGCGTCATGTTGAAGGAGGGGATGCCGATGGTGTTCTCGGCGATCGCGTTCCCGGCGGCGTCGAAGATGACGCAGGCGAAGTCGTTGGACTCCCGCACGATCGGCGAGAAGGAGGTGCGCCGGAGCGTTGCCGCCGACTCGTCGGCGATCGCGATGAGCCGCGTCCACACGACCTGCAATGCCACGGGATCGTCGACGATGGCGCGGTTGCGCGGCGGTGCCGGGACTGTTCCCATAAGTGCCTCGGGAGAAGGTAGGGGAGGGGAATCATGCCGATGTCTCGCGCCGGATCAACCGTCCCGCGATCACCAGCAGGAGCAGGAGGGTGGATTGTATCAGCGCGAGCACGGCGACCAAGCTCGTGGACCCGCGCTGCCAGAGGTCGAACATGATGAGCGAGAGCACCTCGGTGTTGGAGGTGTAGAGGAATAGCGCGGTCGCGAGCTCGCGAAACGACAGGACCAGCAGCAGGACCATCGCCGCGAGGATGCCCGGCCAGGAGAGCGGCACCACCACGCGGCGGATCGTCTGGAGGAACCCGGCTCCCGCGATCCGCGAGCTCTCCTCGAGCTCGGGATGAATCTGCACCAGCGAGCCCGCGATCGCGCGCACGCCCTGCGGCGAGAATTGCGAGACATAGGCGAGGATGATGATCCAGAGTGTGCCGTATATGCCGATGGGGAGGCTGATCCAGGACCAGAGATATCCCAAGCCGATGATGAGGCCGGGGATCGCCACCGGCAGCATCGCGACCGTGTCGAGGGCGCGGCGGAAGGGAAGCTGCGTGCGGTAGACGGCATAGGCGACCGCGAAGTAGAGCAGGCCGCCGATGCCTACCGTTCCCAGCGCCACCAGCAGCGAGTTCGCGAGCGCCTGCTGCACCACGGGATCGCCCGCGGCGACGCCGAACTGCTTCAGCGAAAGCTGCGCGGGATCGAACACCTGCGCGAGGGTCGAGAAGAAGAGGCTCTTGCGCAGCGCGATCAGCAACAGCGCCGCAAAGGGCAGCAGCACCACGAAGAGCAGATAGGAGAAGCCCAGGATCGCCAGCGGCCAGCGCGCGCGTCCGAGCGCGATCCTTTGGGGGCGCAGGCCCTTGCCCGCGACGGTGACGAAGCTCCGTCGTGCGAGTACGCGGCGCTGCAGCAGCACCAGAGTCACGGTCACCGCGAGAAGCAGCACGCCGAGCGCGGAGGCCTGGTTTACCTTGGGCGGGGCGAAGCCGATGAGCTCCCAGATACGGACCGAGAGGAAATGAATGTTCCCGGCCTCGCCGAGCACGGCCGGGATCGCGAAGAGCTCGATCAGCAGCACGAAGACCAAGAGCGCCGCCGAGAGCAGGGCCGGGAGAACCAGCGGCAGCGTGATGCCCGTCGCGACCCGCCAGCGCCCGGCACCCGAGAGCGCGGCCGCCTCCTCGAGGCTCGGGTCCATGTTGCGGAGCGCCGCCGCCACAAAGAGAAATACATAGGGCGCGTAATAGATCGCGAAGACGAAGCCGATGCCGCCGAAGCTGTAGATGTCGAGCCGCAGGGGGAGATCGACCGCACGCAGTGCGATGTTGAGGATACCGCTGCGGGGCGAGGCTAGAATGTCCCAGGCGAAGGCGCCGACGAGCGGCGGCACCATCATCGGCATGATCGAGACCGTCTCGAGGAGGCGCCGGCCCGGCACGTCCGTGCGGGCGGCGAGCCAGGCGAGACCCGCTCCGATCGCGGCGGCACCGGCGGTGCCGATGAGCGCCGCAGCGACGGTCGTGCCGAGGAGGCCCGGGAACCCGCCCTGGGTCAGCACCTCCGCGTAATTGCGGAGCGTCAGGCCCGCCCAGTCGAAATGGAGCGCGCGCGGCGGCTCCGTGAGCAGCGAGCCCGCGACCAGCACGCCCACGGGCAGGACGATGAGGACGCCCAGGAGGAGCAGCAGGCCGCCGCTCGCGAGGCGCTCCGGCCTGATCTGCACAACCTCGGCGGGCGCGGTCACGGCGCGTCGGTTCCGAAGGAGGAGGGGCGCGTCGAAACACGCGGATTCTGGCCCATCAGCGTCGTCTCGCCTCGCCAGCTCCGATCAACGGCTGCGCCTTTTTTTCGCTTTCAAACGGCTGTCAGAATTGTTAACAGCGTGACTTGGACTGTCAAGACGAGCGGGGCAAATCGATGGGGTCGAAAGACGAGAGCAAATCGAACGAGCGAGCCTGGCACGAGATCGTGCTGGAGACGTTGAAACGCAACCAGATAAGGCTCGCGCCCTATGTTCCCGACCGCGTCCTGACGCCGCTCATCAAGGCTCTCCATGCCGATCCCTTCTTCACGACCTTCTCCGCGGCGCGCGAGGAGGAGGCGCTGGGCATCGTCACTGGCGGCTGGATGGCGGGGATGCGCGGGATCGTGCTGATGCAGACCAGCGGCTTCGCGACGCTCCCGAACGTGCTGGCCTCGCTCGCCGTGCCCTACCAGATTCCGCTCCTCATGATGATCTCCGAGCGCGGCACGCTCGGCGAATTCAACATCGGCCAGGTCATGGTCTGCCGGACCATGCGGCCGATCCTCGACAGCCTCGCGATCGAGCACCACACCATCACCCGGCTCGACGAGCTCGAGTTCATCGCGGACCGCTCGATCAAGCAGGCGATCGCGACGCAGTCGCCTGTGGCGCTCATCCTGTCGCCGCTCCTCACGGGCGGCAAAGTCTTCACGCATTGAGGCCTGCGCCATGACCACTGCAAGATCCCTCTCCGGCTCCAACGAGCGCAAGGTCATGAACCGCTTCGATCTGACGAAGCGCCTCGTCGGCAAGCTCAAGCACGAGGAGGCCGTGATCGGCGGCATCGGCAACACCAATTTCGACCTCTGGGCCGCGGGCCGCCGCCCCCAGAACTTTCACATGTTCGGGAGCATGGGCCTTGCCGTACCGATCGCGCTCGGCGTGGCGCTGGCTCAGCCCGCGCGGCGCGTGATCGCGCTCGAGGGTGACGGCTCGCTCCTGATGCAGCTCGGCGTCCTCTCGACGATCGGCATGCTGAAGCCGCGCAACCTCACCGTCGTCGTGATGGACAACGGCATGTACCAGATCACGGGCGCGCAGCCGACCGCGAGCGCCTCTGCCGCGGATTTCGTGGCCATCGCGCGCGGCTCCGGCATCGCGCAGGCGGATTGGGCGCTCGACGAGGCCTCCTTCGAGGGGCTGGTCGAGCGCGCGCTCGCGGCGGACGGTCCGAGCCTCATCGCGGCCCGCATCGACAACAAGCCCTCGGACGCGACCGCCGAGCGCGACCCCGCGCAGATCCGCGACCGCTTCATGCGCGGCATCGGCGCCAAGCAATAGGGAGAGCCTCGTCATGACGATCGATCCCGCCGCGCTCAAGCGCTTCACCCGGCCCCAGGGCATGCCGTTCCGCATCGGCAAGATCGGCCACGTCGTGCTCAACGTCTCGGACATGGAGCGCTCCGTCCGCTTCTACACGGAAGTGCTGGGCTTCAAGGTCTCCGACGTCTATCCCGAGGAGATGGTGCCCGGCGGCATGGTCTTCATGCGCTGCAACGCCGACCATCACGGCGTCGCTCTGGTGGGATCGATGAAGGAGCGCTCTCCCAACGTCGAGCTCAACCACATGGCCTTCGAGGTCGCGACGCTCGACGAGGTGCTGCGCGCGCGCGATTACCTCCGCAAGCATGGCGTGCAGATCGATTTCGAGGGACGCCGGCGCGCGGGCGTGCAGATCGCGGTGGAGTTCCGCGATCCCGACGGCCACCGGCTCGAGATCTACTGGGGCCTCGACCAGGTCGGGAGCGACGGCTACGTCCGTCCGGCCTCCGAGTGGAAGGGAGCGAAGAGCCTCGAGGCCGCGATCGCCGATCCCGTCCGGGGCCAGGACACGACGCTGCAGGACCCGACGCTCCTGAAGCGCGGCGGATGATCGGCGGAAAAGCCATCGTCTCATTATTCGCGGGGGCTGTCCTCGCCCTGGCTACCGCGCCCGCGCTCGCGGCCGAGGATTCGGAGCCAAAGTACGAGGCGATGGTGCAGCGCCTCAAGGCCGGAGAGCTCGACGTCGACTTCGAGGCGCTGCGGATGGCGTACACGCGCAGCGACTACTACACCGCCACGGACGACGCCGAGCTCGCGGCGCTCCGCGGCACGATGTTCCAGGCGCTCTCCGCGGGAGATCTCGCGACGGCCGGCGAGCGCGCGCAGAGAATTCTCGATCTCGTCTACGTCGACATCGACGCGCATTTCGTTGCGGGGGTCGTCTATCGCCGCACCAATGACGACGCCAAGGCGGAATTCCACCGCACGGTCGCGATGGGGCTCCTGGAATCGATCCGGGATTCCGGAGACGGCCGGAGCATGGAATCGGCCTTCGTCGTGATCTCCTCGGACGAGGAATTCGCGCTGTTGCGGAGCCAGGGTCTGCAGCCCAAGGCTCGATCCATGATCCGCGGCGACGGCCGGGCCTTCGACGTGATCGACGCCGCCGACGAAGCCGGCCACAAGGGGCGGCTCTATTTCAACGTCTCGATTCCGCTGGGCCAGGCCTCGCCCGAGGCCAAGCAGCCCTCGGACAACTAGCGCCGCTCGCCGCCGGCGGCATGGAGCCGCGCGATGCTCGCGACCGTCCGCTCGACCTCCTCGTCCTCGAGCGGCGGGCGGCAGAGGACGCGGTTCCAGCACAGCAGCAACTCCGCCGCGACGGCGGGATCGACGCCGTGCCAGAGCAGATGTCCCGCAAGCGAGGCGATCGTGCTGTTGCGCGCGCCTTCCGCGACCCCGCTCCGCACGAGCGCGCGCCAATAGGCTGCGGAGTGGCCGCGGCCGCCCTCCGCGCCGGAGGCAAGGCGCAGCAGCCAGATCGGCATGGGCGCCGGCTTCAGGACGTCCGGCGCATGGCCCTCGATCCAGCGATAGGGCCTCCCCGAGGGATGGATCGATGGCGGCGCCACCACCATGCCGCCCTCGGCGCGAAGGTCGATGCCCGGCGCCAGCGCCGCGCGGTTGCGGAGCCCCTGCGGCGGATAGGTGAAATAGAAATGGCGGCCGCCGCCTCCGGTCTCGGCCTCGACGGTCGGCTCGAGCGCGCCGTGACGCTCCTCGAGCGCGCGCAGGCTCTGCGACCCATCGTGCTTGGGATCGATGTCGAGCACCGCGAGATTGGAGATCGCACCGGTGACGATACCGACGTTTGCGTCGGTCCAGCGCTTGAACCAGCGCTCGATCTCCGCTTCCGAGGCGCGGCGTGTCTGAAAGGCCTCCCAGCGCAGCAGCGGGACCTTCTCGCGCGGTCTTATGGGGATCACCGACCAGCCGCGCCGTGCGTAGGAGAGCGCGGCGTCGCGGATCGGGCTTCCCGCCATCGAGCCCTCAGGTTTCGCGGTGCCAGTTTGCCCGCACGAAGTAGGAGTTCTCGTCGAACTGCACGTGCAGCTTGCCGCGGAAGGCGCGCTTGATGGCCTTGCCGATCCGGCTCGGCAGATGCGTGTCGGTGGTGCTGATCACGAGCTCGTCCGGGCCCTCGGAAATCGACATGATCCGGTTGAAGGGGTGCTCGCGCCGCGCTGTCTGCTCCTGATTGCGCGCGATCCGCATCATTTCCGCCTTGTTCGCCGCGACGAGCGGCCCCGCGAGCGTGATGATCCCCGCGGGAAGGCGGTCCTTCACCCTGTGGCACGCGGGGCAGAGCACCTCGCGGGCGTCGATGGCGCGCTGCGCCCATTGCCAGCGTCCCCCGTGAAAGACCGCGCCGCATTGGCGGCAGACCGCGGGTTCCGCGATCTTGCGGGCGGGCTTGTAGGGGTCGAGCAGGTGGTCCCACTGCGCTCTCCCGAAACGCCGCTTGCGGGCGAATTTCTTGGCTTGGGACGCTCTCGCGCTTTTCATTCGATCCTCCTGGCCGGTACCGCCTTGAGATTGCGGATCGGACGGCCGACCGCCTTGACATGGGTCAAGGCCCGGCGACGTCAAGGATGAATGACGATCGGGGTGCCGTCCAGCACCGCCTCCGCGATCTCCTCGATCTCCTCGTCGTTGACGGCGATGCAGCCGTCGGTCCAGTCGACGCCGCGGAACAAGGCGGCAAGCGCGCCCATGCCATTGGGAAGGCCGTGGATCATAATGTCGCCCCCCGGCGGCACGTGCCGCGCCGCTGCCCGCTTGCGGTCCTGGGCGCTCGGATAGGAGATGTGCAGGGAGAGGTGAAAGGCGCTGGCGTAGTTGTGATAGTCGATGACATAGCGCCCCTCCGGAGTGCGGCGATCTCCTTGGCGCTCCTTCGCGCCGGCCGGCTGGACGCCGAGCGACACCTTGTAGGTCTTTATCGGCTTGCCGTCGCGCAGGAGCACCAGTTCGCGCCGCGCCTTGAGCACCTCGATCGCGTCGGCGGTGGGCAGCAACTCCTTGGCATGGGCACCGGATGCGAGGGCGACGCCGAGCGCCGCCGCAAGGCCCGTCCTAATCGCCTGCATGTTCGCCCTCTCAGCGGAAATAGCGGTAGTGGCCGATGATTTTCCAATTCAGCAGTACATCCTCGAGCCGCGCGCCGGCGCCGATGTTGTGCACGATCGCATAACCGACGCCCTCGGGCGCGGGTACGTCGCTCACGAGACCCACATGCAGGAGACCGCCGCCGAGGTCCCAGGCGACGACATCGCCCGGCCGGTACTCCTCGTGCCGTGCGCTCACCGGCAGGGATTTGCCGTGGCGCGCGAAAAACGTCATGAGGTTGGGGACGCGTCGATGGTCGATGTTGGGGTCCGGCGCGCTGAGGCCCCAGCGATGCGGATAGGCCGCGAAATCCCGCAGCATGTCCTCGTGGACTTCCCTTTGCAGGTCGACGCCCGCCGCGCGAAAGGCGCGGACGACCACGTCGGAGCAGACGCCGCGGTCGCGCGGGGGATCGCCGTTGGGATAGGCAATGCGGACGTAGGCGGGGTCGTAGCTCCGCGTGTAGGCGGTCTGCTCGAGCGCGGCATGCGCCGCGCGGAGCGCGGGAGGCTCCGTCTCCGCATGCGCGGAGACGCTCAGGACGAGCAGGGTCAATAGGCTCGTCCTCAGTAATGTGCGCACGATCCCACCTCCGATGCCCGATCCGAGGAGGGCACGAGTCTCGGCGGGCAATGGGGCAAATCTATGGCGCGGCTGAGACGCCCGCGCCAAGGAAGCCGCCATCGACGGCGAGCACGTGGCCCGTGACGTATGAGGCCTCGTCGCTCGCAAGGAAGACCGCGCCCGCCGCCACCTCCTCGACGCTGCCGTAGCGCCCGAGCGGCACATGCTTTGCCCAAAGGCTCCGCTCCGCCGGCGAGTGCATGGCCGCGACGAGCGAGGTCTCGATGGGCCCCGGCGAGATGACGTTGACGCGGATCTTATGGCGTGCGAGCTCCACCGCCATCACCTCGCTCATGGTGACGATGCCGCCCTTGGAGGCGCCATAGGCGGCGCGGCCGAGATTGCCCCGATGCGCGGAGACGGAGGCGAGATTGACGATGGCGCCGCCGCTCGCCGCCGCCATTTCCTTGGCGACGGCCTGGCTCATCAGGAACGTGCCGCGCAGATTGACTGCGAGGATGCGGTCGAAGACGTCGATGGGCGTCTCCAGAAAGGCGACGTTGCGGCCGATGCCGGCGTTGTTGACGAGGATGTGGACGCGCGGGAATTCCGCACGGACGTCCGCCACGAGCTGCATCACCGAGGCGGGATCGCTCACGTCGAGCGTGTGGCGCAGGAGCCGTGGCGTTCCGGTCTCGACCAGCGTCTTTTCCGCGATGGCGAGGTCGGCCGCTATGACGGTGGCGCCCTCCGCGACGAAGCGCTCCGCGATCGCGGCGCCGATGCCGCTGGCAGCGCCGGTGACAATTGCAACCTTGTCCGGTAGCCGCATGGGGTCCTCGCGTCGCTGGGGTGGCGGGCGAGCCTAGCAGAGGCCGGTCGGCCTCCCAAACCCGGCAGAGCGGTACCATGTTATTCGGGAGCCACCGGGGGTAACCATGACCGAGACGCAAAAGGCCGAGACGCCGCTGCAGGCGAGCGCGCGCTACCGCTCGAACCTGCAGGGGGAGGTCGACAGCGCCGCGCTCTACCGGGCACTTGCCGAGGCAGAACAGAATCCGCAGATCGCGGAGGTCTATCGCCGGCTCGCCGCCGTCGAGGAGGCGCATGCGGCGTTCTGGCGGACGCAGATAGAGCGGGTGGGCGGGCGGCTGCCGCAGCTCCAGGCGGGCTGGCGGACCCGCATGCTGATCCGCCTCGCGCGCTGGTTCGGGCCGACCTTTGTGCTCCCGAGCATCGCTACCCTCGAGCGCGCGGACGTCACGCACTATGACGCCCAGCCCGAGGCGAGCGCAGGCGGCCTTCCCGCGGCCGAGCGCTCGCACGCGCGGGTGGTGGGCCTGCTGGCGGAGACCGGGCAGCAGCCGATGTCGGGATCCACTCTCGCGCGGCTCGAGGGCCGGCACCGCAGCGTGGGCGGCAACGCGCTCCGCGCCGCCGTGCTCGGCGCCAACGATGGGCTCGTCTCGAATCTGAGCTTGGTGATGGGCGTGCTGGGCGCCGAGGTGTCGGAGCGCACGATTCTGCTCACGGGCCTCGCGGGGCTGGTCGCCGGGGCCGCCTCCATGGCGATGGGCGAATGGCTTTCGGTCATGAGCTCGCGCGAGCTCTATCAGTCCCAAGTCGCGATCGAATCCCAGGAGCTCCAGCAGAACCCGGCAGAGGAGGAGATGGAGCTTCGCCTCATCTATCAGGCCAAGGGCTTGCCGGAAAGCGAGGCGCGGGCGCTCGCGAAGCGTCTTCTCGCCGACCGCAGCACCGCCCTCGACACGCTCGTGCGCGAGGAGCTGGGGCTCGATCCGCAGGAGCTCGGCGGCTCGCCCTGGACCGCCGCCGCAACCTCCTTCGGGCTCTTCTCCCTCGGCGCGATCTTTCCGGTGCTGCCGTACTTCTTCATGACCGGAATTCCCGCGGTGGTCGCGAGCGCGGCGCTCGCGGGTCTGGCGCTCGCGACGACTGGGGTCGTGACATCCTTCTTCACGGGCCGCGGCCCGCTCTTCTCGGCGGTCCGCCAGCTCGCGATCGGCTACGGCGCCGCCGTCATCACCTTCGCGATCGGCCGGCTCGTGGGGGTGAGCCTCGGCGGGTGAGGAGCTACATCCGCCCCGGGAGGAAGAGCGCGATCTCCGGCACGGCGATCAGGATCACGAGACGGACGATGTCGGTCGCGACGAAGGGCAGCACGCCCAGGAAGATCGTCGCGAAGCTCACGTCCTTGACCACGCTCTTGATCACGAAGACGTTCATGCCCACGGGCGGGTGGATGAGGCCGAGCTCGACGGTCATGACGATGATGACGCCGAACCAGACGGGGTCGAAGCCCAGCTCCGTCACCACGGGGAAGATGATGGGCACCGTCAGGATGATCATGGCCATGGCGTCCATGAGGCAGCCCAGCACCAGATACATCCCCATGATGAGCGCGAGCACCCCGTAGCGGCCGAGGCCGAGACTCGTCAGGAACAGCGTCACCTTCTGCGGCACTTCCGTCACCGTCAGGAAATAGCCGAAGAGAAGCGCGCCGATGAGGACGGTGAAGACCGCGGCGGCGGTGCGGGTCGCCTGTAGGAGGGAGGCGCGGATGTCCGCCCGCGAGAGCCTGCCGCGCAGCACGCTCAGGAGGAAGGCGCCGCTCGCGCCCACGCCCCCGGCTTCGGTCGGCGTGAAGAGCCCGCCATAGAGCCCGCCGATGACGAAGGCGAAGAGCAGAAGCGCCGCCCAGACGTCGCGAAGGCCGAAGAGCGTCTCCCTCCAGCTGCTGGCCGTGCCGCGCGGGAGGAAGCCGGGCCTGAGCGCGCCGATGAGCGCGACGGTCGCCACGTACATCGCCATCGCGAGGATGCCCGGCAGCACGCCCGCGATGAAGAGCTTGCCGATGTCCTGCTGCGTGATGAGGCCGTAGACCGCGAGCACGGTCGAGGGCGGCAGCATCGCGCCGAGCGTGCCGCCCGCGGCGATCACGCCCGTCGCGAAGGACTGCGGATAGCCGTAGCGCCGCATCTCGGGATAAGCGACGCTCGAGAAGGTGGCGGCAGTCGCGACGGAGGAGCCGGAGATCGCGGCAAAGCCCCCGCAGGCGACGACGGTGGCGATCCCGAGCCCGCCGCGGAGATGCCCCACCATCGTGTTCGCGGCGCGGAACAGCTCGCGGCTGATGCCGGACGCCGAGACGAAGGCGCCCATCAGAATGAACATCGGGATGACGCCGAAATTGTAGTCCGTCACCGTCCGCATGGAGGTGAGGCCGACCTGCTTCAAGGCGGGACCGCCGCCGACGAGATAGCTGTAGCCGGTGACGCCCACCAGGCCCATGGCCATCCCCACGGGGACGCGCAGCAGCATGAGCGCGAAGAGCGTGATGAAGCCCGCGATCGCGACGGTGTCGGGGCTCATTCCACGGGCTTGACGCGAAAGCCCCGGCCGATGCTCTCGGGATGGAAGATCAGCCGGTAGGTGCGGATGGCGATCAGCAGCACCGCGGACACGTCGCCCGCCCATGCCACGGCAAAGAACGGCCAATTCGGGAGGTTGAGGTCGAAAGTCACGACATGCGCATCGTAGGTATCGCGCACCTTGTCGAAGAGCGTGTATGTCTGCACCGTCACCACGAAGAGCAGTACCGAGGTCGCGAAGACGTCGATGTAGCGTTGCAATCGCGGCCCGACCGCGCTCCAGACGAGGTCGACGGTGATGTGCGTGCCGCGATAGCTCGTGGCGGCGATCCCCCAGAAGATCAGGATGCCCAGCAGCAGCCGGCCGAAATCGTAGCCGTCGGGGATCGATACGCTGAAGAAATAGCGCAGCAGCACCGAAACGAAGACGTCGGCGGCGACGATGCCCACAAAAGCCGCCGCGACCATCTCGATCGCGTCGATGAAGCGGTCCATGCGGTTCCGCCGCCCGCGTCCCTCCTGGGACTCGGGCTGCGTCGCGGTCACGGCTCTGCCGTCGCTCAATAGAGCGCGTCGTATTTCTTGAGGCTAGCCTTGAGCTCGGCCATCGCGGCGTCGGGATCGACGCCGGCCTTGCGCGCGCCCTCGGCCCATTTCGCCTGCAGCGGCTCCGCGGCCTTGCGCCATTCCGCAAGCTGGTCGGGCGTAAGGGCATAGACCTCGTGCCCCGGCTCCGCCTTGATCTTGGGCCGTCCGGCCGCCTCGAAATCGGCCCAGGGTGCCGCGATCTTCTCCGCCCACTCGGTGGTGCAGTGATCGTCGATCACCTTCCTCTGCGCCGCGGACATGCCGTCATAGGTCTTCTGGCTCATCACCCAGACGAAGGTCGTGACGTAGAGCTGGGCATCCATGTGAAAATTGACGACCTTGTCGATGCCGAAGAGGACGATCGAGCCCCAGGGGAAGGTGATGGCATCGGCGACGCCGCGCGCAAGCACGTCGCGCGCCTCGGGCGCCGAGGCCTGCACGTTGGTGCCGCCCAGAAGCGTAACGAAGGCGCCGATCGTCGCGTTCGCAGGCCGCACCTTGAGACCCTTGATGTCCGCGGGCACCAGGATCTTCTTGTGGCTGTGGAAGGTGCCGGGGTCGTGGACGAAGGCGAGGCAGAAATGCACGTCCTTCATCTCGCTCGCAGCGTATTTCCGGTACCAGGCGTCGAGCGCGGAGCTCCCGCCCTTGGCGTTAGCGACCAGAAAGGGGAGCTCGCCCGCGGCGATGACGGGGAAGCGGCCGGGCTGGTAGCCTGGATTTACGTAGGCGAAATCGGCGATGCCGTCGCGCGCCATGTCGTAATGGTCGAAGGCCTTGCCGAGCTGCTCCGACGGAAAGATCGTGGACTTGATGGTGCCGCCGGAGGCCTTCTCGATATCGGCGGCCCAAGCCTGCAACGCGGGCTGCAGCGGATGCGCGGGCGGAACCCAGTGCGACAGCTTGAGCTGCACGGTCTTGTCCTGCGCAAGCGCCGTGGCCGAGGTCGCGAGCAAGCCTGCCAGGCAAAGCCCGAGAATGCGCCGAATCATCTGACCCTCCCTAAGGGCCGCGCGACGCGGCCTCGTTTGTTGGTGTACCAAACGATTCTTAGCGGAGCGGAGCGCTTCCTACAATTCTCTCGTGAGGCGAATTCCGATCGCGGCGGATCGGTCAGGCGCCGGCGGGGGCGGTCTCGAGCGGCCGGCCGGGCTCGGCGCGCTTACCCACCTGCAGGACCACCGCCGAGGCGATGAGGCAGAGGAAGCCGGAGATCATGAAGGGGCTGGTGTAGCTGCCGAAGTAATCGTGGAGGATGCCGGCACCCGCCGCCGCGACCGAGGAGCCGACCTGATGCACCGCCGTGATCCACCCGAACATCATGCCTGCGCGTGCAGCGCCGAAAGCATTTGAGGCGAGCCGCACCGTCGGCGGCACGGTCGCGATCCAGTCGAGCCCATAGAAGATTCCAAAAAGCGTCAGGCCGAAGAACGAGAAATTGAAGACATAGGGCAGAAAGAGCAGCGAGGCGCCGCGCATCCCATAGTACCAGAACAGGAGGTAGCGGCTGTCGTAACGGTCCGTGAGCCAGCCCGAGCCGGTGGTGCCCACGAGATTGAAGATGCCCATGAAGGCGAGCATCCCGGCGGCCGTCACCTCGGCAACGCCGTTCTCGACGCAGAACGGGATCAGATGCGTGCCGATCAACCCGTTGGTGCTGGCGCCGCAGACGAAGAAGCTCGCGGAAAGCAGCCAGAAGTCGCGGGAACCGAGGCCCGTTCCAAGCGCTGAGAGCGCCACCATGAAGGGGTTCTGCGGCGGCGTCGCCGGCGGCTCCGCATGCGTTGCATCGGCGCCGTAGGGCTTGAGATCGAGATCGCGCGGTTGCTCGCGCATCAGGAGCCACACCACCGGGATCATCAGCACCACGACCGCCGCCACCAGCACGACCGCCCAGCGCCAGCCCGACCTCTCCGAAATCGACGCGAGCAACGGCAGGAAGATAAGCTGGCCCGCGGCCACGCTCGCGGTGAGCGCCCCCATGACGAGGCTGCGGCGCTTGCTGAACCAGCGCGTGGCGACCACGGCGCCGAGCACCAGCGCCGCGAGCCCGCTGCCGACGCCGATCACGACCCCCCAGAGCAACACGAGCTGCCAGGCCGCGGTCATCACCAGCGTGAGCGCCAGTCCTACCGCCATGATCGCGAGCGCAAGCGCGGTGGTGAGGCGCACGCCGATCCGGTCCATGAATGCCGCTGAGAATGGGCCGAGCAGGCCGTAGAGCAACAGGTTGAGCGCGACCGCAAAGGAGATCGTGGAGCGCGACCAATGGAACTCGCCCTCGATCGGCACGATGAAGACGGTCGGCGCAGAGCGCACGCCCGCCGCCGCCAGCAGCACCAAGAACGACACGGCGGCGACGATCCAGGCGTAGTGAATTCGTCCGTGTGCAAGCCGCGCGATGAAACCCATCGACCTACTCCGCGCCCCTCTCAGATGTATGGACACAACTCCAGGTTAGGCAGCCTCGAGGCGTTACAACCCAATTACATCGTGAGCCGTCCCCGACCAACCCTCAAACGCGCATGGAAGGATTGCGCGGGTCTAGCGCCTCGTGCCCGCCAGCAGCTTCTCCAGCGCAGCAAGCGGGCGGGCATTGAGCACGTCGCGCTTCTCCAGCCAGCCGCGGCGCGCCTGCTCGACGCCGTAGGCGAGATCGTCGAGATCGCTCGTGCGATGGGCGTCGGAGGCGATCGAGACGAGGACGCCCGCCTCCTTCGCCATGCGGCAATGCACGTCCGAGAGGTCGAGGCGGTCGGGATGCGCATTGAGCTCCAGGAACGAGCCGCGCTCGCGCGCCGCGCGGATGATGCGGGGCATGTCGACGTCGTAAGGCGGACGCTCCTCGATGAGGCGGCCGCTGGGATGCGCGAGGATCGTGAAGTAGGGGTGCCGCATGCCCCTGAGGATGCGCTCGGTCTGCTGCTCGCGCGAGAGCGAGAACTTGCTGTGGACGGCGCCCACGACGAGGTCGAGCCGCGCGAGGATCTCGTCGGGGAGATCGAGCTTGCCGTCCTCGAGGATGTCGACCTCGATCCCCTTGAGGATCCGCACGCCCGCCCCTTTGGCGTTGAGGCGGTCGATCGCCTCGATCTGCTGCGCGAGGCGGCGGGGATCGAGGCCTTGCGCCATGGTGAGGCGGCGCGAGTGCTCGGTGATCGCGAGATACTCGAAGCCGCGCTCGCGCGCGGCCCTCGCCATCGCCTCGAGGCTGTCGTGCCCGTCGGTCGCGGTGGTGTGCGCGTGGAGGTCGCCCCGGAGATCGCCGCGCTCGACGAGCTTCGGGAGCTTGCCCGCGCGCGCCGCCTCGAACTCCCCCCGGTTCTCGCGCAGCTCGGGCTCGATGTAGGGCAAGGCCACGGTCTTGTAGACCGAGAGCTCGGTCTCGCCGGCGATGCGGCGCTTGCCCTTGAAGACGCCGTATTCGTTGACCTTGTAGCCGAGCTTTTGGCCCATCTGGCGCACGGCGATGTTGTGCGCCTTGCTGCCGGTGAAGTAGTGGAGGGCCGCGCCGTAGCTCTCCCCGGGAACGATGCGGATGTCCACCTGGATGCCCGAGCGCAGCACCACCGTCGAGCGTGTCGGGCCCTCCGCCAGCACCTTCGCCACCTCCGGATATGCGACGAAGCGGTCCATGATCGGCTTCGTCTTCTCGGCGGTGGCGAGGATGTCGATGTCGCCGACGGTCTCCTGCCGGCGCCGGTAGCTGCCGGCGACCGTGACGCGCTCGACGCCGGGCGAAGCCTCGAGATAGGCCACCAGCGGCTCCACGATGCCGCGCACCTCCGCCCGCTTGAAGCGGCGCGGATGCTCGGCTTTGGCCGCGAGCGATTCCCTGAGCGAGGCCACGATCTTCGGACCGAAGCCGGGAAGCTCGTCGACGCGGCCGTCGAGGAGCGCGCGCTTCAGTTGCTCGAGGCTGTGGATCTCCAGGTCCTCGTAAAGCGCTCGCACGCGCTTCGGTCCGAGGCCCGAAAGGTGCAGGAGCTCGGTCGCGATCGCCGGCACCTCGCGATGGAGCTCGTCGAGGAGCGGCACCGTCCCGGTCTCCGCAAGGCAGCGCAGCTTCGTCGCGAGGTCCTTGCCGATCCCCGGCAGCTCCGAGAGGTCGCGGCCCTCGCCCAGCATCTCCGCGACTTCCATGCCGAGGCCGCGCACCGTGCGCGCGCCGTTGCGATAGGCGCGAACGCGGAAGGGGTTGGCGGATTGGAGCTCCAGGAGATCGGCGATCTCGTCGAGCGCGTCGGCGATCTCCGTGTTGTGGAACCGGCCCTTCGTCGGTTTCGACCGGACGGCTCGCGCGCGCGGCATGATCGGCCTCTCCTACACCATGAATGCTATCGCTCGGTTGACCTGGATCAACGGCATGGGGCACTGGGCATACGATGATGTGCAAGTTCGGATGCGTGGCATCGGAGGCACCTCGTGCTCAGCATTATCCCACCGCGGCTCGCTCTCATCATCATCGCAGCGCGCGAGCGCGCGGAGCCCGCGTCTACCGCCGCTCGGGACCGGCTCGTCGAGCGTATCGGCGAATGCGGTCCCTCCGAGATTGCCGAGCTCGTGGCGCTCGCCTGGATCGGCCGGGGCGATTTCGAAGCGGCGGATTTCGCGGGCGCGCTCCGCCAGGCGCGCAAGCTCATGGGAACCCGCCCGGTCGAGTATCTCGCGGAGCTGCGCGATTTGGCGGAATACCTCGAGCGCGCGCTGACGGCGCTCGGCTACAGGGTCGAGGAGTTCCAGATCCTCCCGGCCTAGCTCAGGCGCCGTGCTCGGTCTTGGGCACGCTGAGCGCCAACAGGTTCGCGACGAGGACCGAGGCGCCGAGGAAGTAGAAAACGGCGACGAGGCCGTAGGCGTCGGCGAGGGCCCCGCCGATCAGCGGCATCACCGCCGAGAAGGACGCCTGCACGCCGAACATGGCGCTCGTCATGGAGGCCGCGAGCTCCGGCGGCGAGCGGTCCATGAGCCAGGAATGGATCACCGGACGCATCGCGTACATTACGAAGCCCAGCACCGCCACGCCGAAGACATAGAGCGGGCCGCTGCCGAGGAAGGTGAGGCCGATCACCAGCACGGTGGTGCTGCTCATGCCCGCGAGGACGATCGGCCGCCGTCCGATCCGGTCCGAGAGCGTTCCGGCGATCGGAGCCGCGATCATGCCGCCGACCTGCAGCATCATCAGCGTGAGGCCCATCATGAAGGGGCTCATGTGGAGGGAGTCCGCGAGATAGAGCGGCAGGAAGGCGAGGAGCCCAGCCTGCATCATCGTGCGGAAGCCCGCCATCAGGCAGAGGCTCCACATCGCGCGCGTACGGAGCGCGCGCGCCATGCCGGATAGGTAATTGCGGAACGACGTGCCGGTGCCCCGCGCGGCCGCCGCGGCGTCACCGCGGCCGAGGACAGCAATGAGCACGAAAGCCGGCAGGACGCCGATCGCCGCATTGACGATCGCGGTGGTCTGCCAGGCGAGGCTCGCGACGAGCGCGCCGGCCGCGAGCGGCGCCACGGCGTCGCCGACGTTGGCGCCGAGGGCGTGGATCGCCAGCGCGTAGCCGCGATTGCGCGGGAGGTGGCCGGAGAGATAGGCGATCGCCGCGGGATGCCAGAGCATGTTGGAGGCGCCGAGCACGCCGAGCGCGATGCAGAGCGCGGCGTAGACGCCGACCATGCCGATCGCCGCGAGCGCCGCGGCACCCATGACGAGCGCGATCACCTGGAAGAGAACGCGACGCCCGGTCAGATCGACGAGGGTGCCGCTGGGGATGTTGATCGCGGTCGAGCCGATGTGGAAGCAGGTGACGAGGAAACCCGCCGCGACGTAGTCGAGGCCGAAGCTCTCGCGCAGCATCGGCAGCAGGAAATAGAATGTCGCGACCGTCCAATGGGTGGCGCCGTGCCCCAGTCCCGTCAGGATGACGGGGATCTGGACCTTGGCGGAGCGGAGCGGGAGCGCGGCGTCGACGGCCATGAGCCTCAGTGCGGCTTCTCGCCGAGTCCGAGATTGACGTAGAAGCCGCCCTGGAAGCGGGTCGCGGGGTCGGCGGGGTCGCGGGTGTCGCCATGCGAGAGAATCTGCGCGGCATAACGGTCCGCGCTGTCGCGCGGGCGGTAGTCGATGCCGGATTTCGAGTTGTCCCAATAGCTGCGCTTGTTGTCGGAGGCGCCGTAGACGATGGCGAAGCGCAGCTTCGGCGCATCGAGGCAGGCCTCGACGAGGCGCAGCAGATCGGGATAGCTGAGCCAGGTCGAGAGGTGACGCGGCTCGCGCGGCTCCGGCAGCGCCGAGCCGATGCGCAGGCAGGCGACCTCGAAGCCGAATTTGTCCGCGAAGAAGCTACCGAGATTCTCCCCGAAGGCCTTGCTCACGCCGTACATCGTATCCGGCCGCTGGCAGGAATTGGCGTCGAGGCGCTCGGTGACGGGATGATAGCCGATGGCGTGATTGGAGCTCGCGAAGACGATGCGCTTGACGCCGTGGCGGAGCGCCGATTCGAAGACGTGATAGGTGCCGTGGAAATTCGCGGCGAGGATCTTGGCGACGTCGTCCTCGGTGGAGATGGCGCCGAGATGCACGATCGCCGAGGTGCCCGCGACGACGCGGTCGACCGCGGCGGCGTCCGCGAGGTCGGCGACCGCGATCTCCTCGCCCGGATGCGGCTTTCCGGGGTCGCGGAGGTCGGAGCTGCGCAGGCCGCCGGGGCGCTTCGCAAGATGCGGGCGCAGGTATTGGCCGAGCGCACCGGCGGCGCCGGTGAGCAGCAGCGGTGCGGGGTTTGCCATGGCTATCTCTCTCGGGATCGTCCCTGGGCAGGTCGCGCGAGCCTAGAAGCGCGCTTTGTGTGCCGTCAAGGGCGTGGGGCTCGCGCGGCCTTGCTGCCGCCGGATTTGCCCGAATGGGCAAACGCTCCGAATTTTCACAAAAACCCCGACGAAATCTCGACAGGGTCCATCGGCGGCGACGATGCCCCGCGCCCTTCGGCAAGGCGCAGCCGTTTCGATCGCTTAGTTGGTTAATCGCGTCCGCGCAATCAGCGCGCGACGCCTCGGCGCGCGCGTTGATTGCCTCGCATTCTGCCGAAACTTTAGAAGCGCTTAACCAGCGGCGAACCAAGGTTTGTGCGCGAGCTCGCGGGCTCCGCGCAACGGCTTTCGGCCGGCGCGGCGATCGGCGAGACGCCCGGGGGAACTCGGCAAGGCGGCGGCTCAGTGCCTCTCCGAGGCCGAGCCCCTCGCCCTACGAGGGGGGATCGCGGTGGGCAAGCACATTCGACGCACGCAGGTTTGCGGCAAGCACATTCTCGGCAAGCACATTCTCGGCAAGCACATTCGGGGACTCCTGCTGTCCCTGGCGCTGACGGTGAGCACGCTCGCCCCGGCGGCGGCGGAAGAGCTGCAGGTCGCTTATGCGCCGGCAGCCCCGCCGTCGCCGGCGCGCGGCGCCGGCGCCCTCTTCGGCACGGCCGAATCCTTCTCGAGCGATATCGCGCCTTTCTACAAATGGACCGAGGTGATGAGCCGGTCGCGCAGCGAGATCGCGGGCGCGCTCGGTCCCTGTCGTCCCGGCGTCGGCGATGCCTGCGCGCCGCCGCAGTGGCTCGCCCTGGTGGCCTCGCTCCGGAGCCTCGACCTCCGTGCCAAGATCGAGCGCGTCAACGCCGAGATCAACCGCTACCCTTACATTCCCTCGCAACTCAATTGGGGCACGGCCAATCACTGGGAGACGCCCTTCGAGTTCTTCCGCAGAAGCGGCCAGTGCCAGGATTACGCGATCGTCAAGTTCATGGCGCTGCGCGCGGCGGGAGTGCCGAACGAGCTGATGCGGCTCGTGGTCGTGCGCGACCTCGCGCAGGCGGTCGATCACGCCGTCCTCGCGGTCTACGTCGAGGGCGAGGCGCTCGTGCTCGACAACCAGACCGACGCGATCCTGCCGTCGAGCCGGATCGGGCATTACCGGCCCTACTACTCGATCAACGAGGCCGGCTGGTGGCGCCATGCGCCGGCGCAGGCGAGCGCTGCCGCGCGGGCCGAGGCGAGCGGGGTGCTGCGCTGAGCCGTGGGGCCGCTCAATCGAGCGGCAGCGGCACCAGCAGGAAGTAGCCGTTGACGGTCAGCAGCGTCGCCAGGCCCGAAAGTCCGCAGCCGAGCCACAGGAGCCAGCGCGCGAGGCTCACGATCGCGACCGATCCCAGGACCAGCGCGATCTGGAAGAGCGCGCGGGCGTAGTCGTAGTTGATGTCCTGCGCCTGCGCGTGGTCCCGCTTCGCCTGATATGTCCTCGCCTTCGCCAGGAGCTCCTTCTTGCCCTCGCCGCTCTTGGGATCGCTCTCGTAATACTGCACCGTCGCCTGATACTCGGCGAGGCGCTTGCCGACCTGCTCGCGCACGGCCTGCGGCCATTCCGGATGCGCGGCCTGCAGGATCTCGAGCTCGTCGGCCGCGAGCCTGGTCGCGGTCTGCCGCTCGTTCTTTGCCTGGTAGAAGGCGTAGGTGTCGGAGACGAGAATGTTTAAATTGATCGTCTCCTTCATGGCGGCCTCGCCGAACAGGCTCGCGATCGCCAGCAGCATCGCCATGACGCCCAGGACGACCGCGGCGCCGCGCCGGAACCGCTCGTCCGAATGATGCTCCGCCACGCTCTCGGCGATCGTGCCGCCGAGCTCGTGCGCCTCGTATGCCTCCACGCTATCCCCCCTCGCCGAATGTGCTTTGAGACGGCGCCGAGGATCGCATGCGGGCGAGCCACGTCAAGTTGCTCGGCGCGAGGCGCATGCCGGGCGCAACTCTCCGCTCGACCGCCGCGGCCTCGAAAGCATAGGATCGGCGGCCCTCGCCGGGACCCCGGCTCCGAGGGTGGGAATGGAAGCGCTTGATGGACTTGCAGGAGCTGATCAAAGAGCACGGGTTCTGGTCGTACGTAATCACCTTCGTCTGGACCTTCTTCGAGGGCGAGACCTTCGTCCTCTTCGCGGGATTTGCGGCGGCGCAGGGCTTCCTGAGCGCGCCGATCCTGCTCGCCTCCGCCTGGCTCGGCAGCTTCTGCGGCGACCAGTTCTATTTCTGGGTCGGCCGGCGATTCGGATTGAAGCTGCTGGAGCGCCGGCCCGCGTGGCGCGCGCGCGTCGACAGGGCGCTCGGCTGGCTGCGCCGCTTCGACGTGGGCTTCATCCTGACCTTCCGTTTCATCTACGGCGTCCGCAACGTCTCCTCCTTCGCGCTGGGGATCAGCGGCATCGCCTGGCGGCGCTTCCTCTTCTATAACTTCATCGCCGCGGGGCTCTGGGCATGCGCTTTCGTCGGCGCGGGCTACGCCGCGGGGCAGGCGTCGGAGGCGGTGCTCGGCGATCTCGCCTCGGAGTTCCGCTTAGCGATGCTAGGGGTCTTCGTGGCTATCGTCGGTGGGATCGGACTCGTCGTCTTCTTCCGCCACCGGCGCGACCGGCGCCGGGAATAGCGCCCGAGGGCGCCGGACTCACCAGCGCAGGACGAGCTCGTCGCCCCTGGTCTCGAAGCCCTGGAGCCGCGTGAGGAAGCTCATGCCCAGGAGCGAGGTCCGCATCGGCTGCTCGACGACCACCGCGGGCACCTCGTTCGCCGTGAATTGGCCGAGGCCCAGCGCGCGAAGCGTGACCGGCGCCACTCGAGCGGTGCCGTTCGCGGTGTTGGCGTGGAGCGTGAAGTCCTGGGCGATGACCTGAAGCCCCGCCGCCCGCGCGTCGTCGGGCGATAGCGCGACCATGCTCGCGCCGGTATCGACCACGAAACGGATGAGCGCCCCGTTCACGTCGGCCTCGACGTAGAAGTGGCCATCGCGCGCGCGGCGGTAGACGAGCTCGTTGGGCACCGCGCGGCTCGCGGCCGGCGCCTTCGCGTCCGCGGCTTGGCTCGAGCGGTGCGGCATGAGCGATGCGAGACCGCCGGGCGAGAATATCCAGGCCGCGGCAGCGGTGAGCGCAATCAGGACGACGGTCACGCGCAACGTCCAGCCCAGCATCGCCGCACCTTCCGCTCCGTGGCCGGAAGCACCGCCGCCTCCGGCTCCCGTCATAGTGGTTAGGCCCCCTTAACGAAACGTAAAGGCTCCCGCGCTCCGCAGGGCGGACTCGGCGGGCCCTCGGTGCCGCCCCGAATGCCACAAAATTTTGAGTTGTTCCCGGCCTGGAGTTGGATTACCCAGAGTCGGATTGGGTCGCGGTCGGGGAGCGGAGCGGGAAGCGATGCGGCGCGCGGTGTTGCTGGGGGCGGTGGTGAGCTTGGTCGCGACGGCGGCCTGGGCAGCGAGCAGCCAGCGAGATTGCTACTCGAATGCCGACGTCGAGGCCGAGCTCGCGGTGCAGTTCCAAGCGAAGCTCATGGTGCTGAGCGACGTTTGCCGCGACACGACCTACGGTCTCTTCACCCAGCGCAACAGAGACGCGATCATCAGATATCAGAAGCAGTTGATCGACCACTTCCGGCGCGAGGGCAAAGGCCGCGCCGATGTTGTGTTCGAGAACTACATGACGCATCTCGCCAACGAGGAGGCGCTCGCCTCCGGCAAGCGCTCGATGGTCGAGAACTGCCAGACGAGCGCGCTCATCCCGCTCGCCAACAGCTTCACCGGGAGCGCCGAGATGCGCGCCTATTTCGCCTCCCAGGCCACCGCGAACCGCGCGAGCTACGTCGCCTGCAAGGAGTGAGCCCGGCCGACGCGCGGCTTGCCAACACGGCCGCGGCTACGCATGCTCCCGCGGGGCGGAAAAGCCATGGGGAGGCGAGGATGAGGCGTGGGTGGATCGCGGCTCTCTTGGCCGCAGCAGCGCTGTCGTGGGCGACGGGCGCGCATGCCGCGGAGAAGCTTCGCATCGGCGTGCTGCGCCTGGCCTCCTCGGGCCCGGTCTTTGTCGCGGAGGATAAGGGCTATTTCGCGGCCGAGGGGCTCGAGGTCGAGCTCAAATTCTTCGACGCGGCGCAGCCGGTCGCGGTCGCGACGGTCTCCGGCGACATCGACGTCGGCGTCACCGGCCTCACCGCGGGCTTCTTCAATCTCGCGGGAAAGGCCGCGCTCAGGATCATCGCGGCGCAAAGCCGCGAGGAGCCCGGCTACCACCTCAACGCCTATGTCGTCTCGAAGCAGGCCTGGGACGCCGGCCTCAAGAGCCTCGCGGCTCTGCCGGGCCACTCCGTCGCCATCACCCAGGTCGGCTCGACCTTCCACTACAGCCTCGGCCTCATCGCGGACAAGCTCCATTTCCCGCTTGCGAGCCTGAGGCTCGTCCCCCTGCAGTCTCTGCCGAACATGGCGAGCGCGCTCAAGGGCGGCCAGGTCGATGCCGCCGTGATACCCGCGACGACGGCGCAGCCCCTGATCGACGCCGGCGACGTGGTGGTCCTCGGCTGGGTCGGGGACGAGACGTCCTGGCAGCTCGGCGCGATCTTCACGATGCAATCGACGATCGACGCGCGTCGCGCGGCCGTGGCCGCGGCAGTCCGCGCCTACCGGAAGGGCGCCCGCGACTTCTACGAGGCCTTCCTCAAGAAGGGAGCCGATGGCAAGCCTGCCCGGGGCCCCGAGGCGCCGGCGCTCCTCGCCATCGTCAGCAAGTATACGGGCCTTCCGCCGGAGAAGATCGGCGCCGGCATTCCCTACGTCGATCCGGACGCGCGGCTCCTCGTCCGCGACGTCTACAACCAGGTCGCCTGGTATCAGGCGCAGGGTCTCGTCGACAAGGACGTCGACGCCAAGACGATCCTCGATCTCACTTTCGTCGAGGGGCATTACGACGTGCCGAAGTGACGTCGGCGCCATGGAGCTCATCGTCGACAAGGTCGGCCACGCCTTTGGTGCGATCGAGGCGCTCGACGGCATCGACCTCACCGTCGGCGCCGGCGAGATCGTGGCGCTGATCGGCCCCTCGGGCTGCGGGAAGTCGACGCTGCTGTCGGTCGTGGGCGGCCTCCTGCGGCCCTCGCGCGGCACGGTCTCGATCGCGGGCGACGTGCCCGCGGACAGCCTCAACCCCTTCACCTTCGTCTTCCAGGATTTCGCGCTGCTGCCGTGGCGCACGGTCGAGGGCAACGTAGCTCTCGCCCTCGAGCATCACCCGCTTGCCGCGGGTGAGCGACGGGAGCGCGTGCGGGCGGCGCTCGCGCGGATCGGGCTTGCGGAGTTCCGCGATGCCTATCCGCGTCAGCTCTCGGGCGGCATGCGCCAGCGCGTCGGCATCGCCCGCGCCCTCGTGGTGCGGCCGGCGCTATTGCTGATGGACGAGCCGCTCTCCGCGCTCGACGCCCAGACCCGCGAGCTCCTGATGGAGGAGTTCCTCGCGCTCTGGCTCGGCGAGCGCACGGCGGCGCTTTACGTCACGCACAACCTCTGGGAAGCGCTCCGGCTCGCCGATCGCATCGTCGTGCTCTCGCGCCGGCCCGGCCGAGTGAAGCTCGCGGTCCCCGTGCCGATCCCGCAGCGCGAGCGAGCGAAGCCCGCGGCGCAGGCGGAGCTCGCGGCGCTCCACGACCGGCTCTGGGAGTCGATCAAGGCTGAGGCGCGGCTCGCCGATCGCGAGATGGCCGATGCCTAGCGAGCGGAGCCTGGATCGCGCCGCGGCGGCGCGCCGCGCGATCGCCTTCCGCGGTGGCGGCTTCGCGCTCCAGCCGAGGCGCTGGGCCTCCTGGATCGCCTTCGCGACGGTGCTGCTGCTCTGGCAGGCAGCGGTCTCGCTCGGCGCCATCAAGGCCGTCTTCCTGCCGAGTCCCTCGAGCATTGCCCTCGCGCTTGGCCATCTCGCCCAGACCGCGGCGTTCTGGCGGGACATCGCGGCCTCGCTGAGCCGGATCCTCGGCGGCTGGGCTATCGGCACCGCAGCGGGCCTCGCCGTCGGCCTCGCCATGGGCCTCTTCTCGCTCGCGCGCGCCGTCGGCGTTCCCGTGATCTCCGCGCTC
>Ga0335082_10000800_pt1 | contig 32838 bp, 33 predicted proteins | sample Lox_Sample_41_FD_206718 | JGI IMG/M metagenome (GOLD analysis project Ga0335082, IMG submission 206718) | Soil microbial communities from Loxahatchee National Wildlife Refuge, Florida, United States - Lox_Sample_4.1 | ecosystem: Environmental > Terrestrial > Soil > Wetlands | place: USA... | reverse complement strand
GCGGGAGGTGACGCCAGGGCGCGTTTCAGCGCATCGCAGACCGCGTCGAACTCGGCCGCCGCGCGGGCGCTGAAATGGATTGTGCGCAGATAGGAATGCGGCAGGGTCTCTGCACAACGATGGGTGACCGGAACGCCCGCCGCACGCAGCGCCGCGGCGTAGTCCTCGGCATCCTCCCGCACGGCATCGACGCCGGCCGCCGCGATGAAGGCCGGCGGCAGGTCGTGAAAGCTCTCCGCGGCGAGCGGCATGGCGTAGGGATTCCTTGTGATGTCCTTCCCGCCCGCATAGGCGCGGACGTAGGCGCTCATCCCCGCCTCGCTCCCGCCGCCCTCGTCCTGTATCACCGGCACCCGGCGCTTCGCCTTCAGTCCGGGATAGATCAGCGCCTGCAGCGCGATCCCCGGACCCTTGCGGTCCCGTGCGGCCAGGGCCGCCGCTGCGGCGAGATTGCCGCCGGCGCTGTCGCCCGCGACCGCGATCCGCGTGGGATCGAGGCCGTGCCGGGGTCCGGACCCCGCGACCCACAGCAGCGCCGCATAGGCGTCGTCGAAGGCGGCCGGGAACGGATGCTCCGGCGCCAGGCGATAATCGACGCTGAGGACGGCGGCGCCGGTCCGCTGCACCATCGCGGCGGTCGCCATCGCATGAGTCTCGGGCGAGCCCAGGATCCAGCCGCCGCCGTGATAGAAGACGATGACGGGCAGCGGCGCGGCCCCCGCACCGCTCGGTCGAAACAACTTGGCCCGGATGCTGACATCCGGGCCGGGCACAGTGAGTTCGCTTTCAATGACGTCGGACGGGAACGGCGCCGAGAAATGCCGGCACCAATTATTGTAGAGCCGGCGCTGCTCCCCGATCGGCAGCCGGCCGTAATCCGGGCCGAACAGACGGTCGGATTCCTCGGCAAAGGCCTGTATTTCCGGTTCGAGCGCCATCTCTTCCCCCAGATGGACTCTTGCATGGCCGGCTTGCGCTTGGCGCTGCAATTGAATGAAACCGATACGCCTCAGGCCCCGAGGCCATTTGCAAGATTACGACATCCACATTACATTCTACGACAGATCGATCAGAACCCGACGCCTGCCACGACAATTGCGCAGCCGCGGATTGTCAGGGGAACTCCGAGGGGTAGCCGTCATGCCGGTCGGCCCGGCCGCAGAACCGACCTTGAGGGAGGCGCCCAAGACCCTGGGCTTCCTGTTGCTGCCGCAGTTCTCGATGATGGCCTTCGTCTCCGCCGTGGAGCCGCTGCGCGTCGCCAACCGGCTCTCCGGACGCGAGCTCTACCGCTGGGAGATCGTCTCCCGTGACGGGCAATCGATCGAGGCCTCGAACGGCATGTCGCTGGTCGCCAGCCATGCGATCGAGGACGCACCGCTCTATCCCATGACGGTGATCTGCGCCGGCTTCGAGCCGGAGCGCAACTACGACCGCCGGATCAAGAGCTGGCTGCTGAAGATTAACAGCGCGGGCGGCGACCTCGGGGCCATGGATACCGGCAGCTTCCTCCTGGCCCGCGCCGGATTGCTGGACGGATTCCGCGCCACCACACACTGGGAGAGTCTCGACAGCTTCCGGGAATCCTTCCCGAAGGTGGAAGTCGAGAACGCCCTCTTCGTCATCGACCGCAACCGCTTGACCTGCGCCGGCGGAACGGCGGCGCTCGACATGATGCTGCACCTGATCTCGTTGCAGCACGGCCACCGCCTGGCGACCGCGGTCTCCGAGCAGTTCATCCACGCCCAGATCCGCGACCCGCAGGACCGCCAGCGGATGGAGCCGCGGGCGCGCCAGGGCATCAGCCATTCCGGCCTCGCCCGGGCGATCGCGCTCATGGAAAGCAATCTCGAGGATCCGCTGAACGCCGAGCGGCTGGCCGATGCCGCGGGGCTCTCTCTCCGCCAGCTCGAGCGGCTGTTTCACCGCCACTTCAACATGACGCCGCGCCGCTACTACCTCGATCTCCGCCTGCAGCGCGCCCGCGCCCTGCTGCAATACACCGACATGGCCGTGGTGGAGATCGCCGTCGCCTGCGGCTTCGGCTCGGCGGCGCACTTCTCCCGCTCCTACCACGCCTGGACCGGCAAGGCGCCCTCCGGCGAGCGCCGCCGCGTCGAGGCCGGGATCATGCCGGCACTGCGCTGAGCTTGCGGCAAATCAAAGCCTCCAGGGCGGCGTTACAGTAAGTAACGCATCCGTACTCCCGAGCACCCATCCGGTCGACTAATGGGAAGGCTCGGTCCATTCGGTTGCACGCTGCAAAAGGGGCCGCCCGGGGAAAAAGGCGCGATGCACTGGAACCAGTGGTACAGCCTGAAGAGCTACGTCCGGTCGTCGCTCTGGATCGTGCCGTTCGCCGCCGTGCTGCTATATTTCGTGGCGATCCGCGTGGTGGGCGCGGCCGACGCCGCTCTCGGCTGGAAGCCCGACTGGTTCCTGGGCGAAGCCGGACCCCGCGTCGTCACCCAGACCATCGTCAACCTCACCCTGACCTTCCTGATATTCACCCTCGGCTCGCTCCTGGTGGCGATCCAGGTGGCCGGCGGACAGCTCACGCCCCGCATCATCGCCGCCACGATCCTCAGCAACAACTGGCTCCGCTTCATCGTCGGCCTGCTGATCTTCACCTTCCTGTTCGCCATGGGGACTTCCGCCAGGCTGGAGACGTCACCGGCCTACCTGGCGACGTCGATTTCCGCGCTCCTCGGGTTCCTGTCGCTCACCGCCTTCCTGTTCCTGATCGATTACGCCGCGCGCATGCTGCGGCCGGTCAGCGTTCTCTGGCTGCTCGGCGAACAGGGCCGCGCCATCATCCGGGATGTGTATCCGCACCGCCTCGAGGCGACGCCCCTCGCTCCGCCGGCGCACGGTCCGCTGCAGGCGCCAAGCCAGATCGTGACGCATAACGGGCGCTCCCAGATCATGTTGGCGGTCAATATCGTGCAGATGGTCGCGCTGGCGCGGCAGGCGAACGCGATCGTCGAGCTGGCACCCATGGTCGGCGACTTCGTGGGCGCCGACGAGGTGCTGTTCCGCGTCTATGGCGGCAGCGGCGCGATCGACGAACGGCGGCTGCGGGGCACGGTCGCGTTCGGCCCGGAGCGCACCATCGACCAGGATGCGACCTTCGCCTTCCGGATCGTGGTCGACATCGCGATCAAGGCGCTGTCGGCGGCGATCAACGATCCCACGACCGCGGTCCTGGCGATCGACCAGCTGCAGCGCCTGCTGCGCGCCGTCGGGCTGCGCCAGCTCCACAACGATGAGGTCCGCGACGCGGATGGACAGCTGCGGGTGATCTCGCGCACCCCGAACTGGGAAGACTTCGTGAACCTGACCTTCATCGAGATCAGGCTCTACGGCGCCGGAAACTTCCAGATCTCGCGGCGGCTGCGGTCCATGATCGAGAGCCTCATGGACGCGCTGCCCGCGACGCGGCATCCGGCGCTGAAGCACGAGCTCGATCTCCTGGACCGCGCACTCGCGAACCTACACCCCTTCCCGGAGGATCTGGCGGCAGCCCGCGTGTCCGATCCCCAAGGCCTCGGCGGACGATCCGCCGGCCGTCAGTCCTGAGGAGATCTCCCATGGCGCGCGGACCCCTCATTCACCGTTTCATGGATCCCGGCGACGCCCTCGGCGAGATCCTGTTCGGCATCATCATGAGCCTGACCTTCACGGTCGGCGCCCGCTTCTTCCTGGCCAAGGGCGAGTTCGACCGGAACGAACTCATCGTCGGCGCCCTCGGCTGCAACATCGCCTGGGGCGTCATCGACGCGGTTCTGTACGTGTTGGGAAGCACGTTCTTCCGCAGCCAGCGCGCCCACTTCTACAGGGCACTCAGGAACGCGCCGGACGAGAAGAGCGCGCTTGCCATGGTGGAGGAGCAATTCGGCCTGGAGGACGAGCCGCTGAACATCCCTGCGGAGGACCGCGCGCGGCTCTATCAGGCGATCGCGATCATCGGCCGGCGTGCCACTCCGGCGCGCATTCGCGTGACCCGCGACGACCTGGTCGCGGCGTTCCTGGTGTTCGCCCTGGTAACCTTCACCGCCATCCCCCTCGTCGTCCCCTTCCTGATCTTCGCCGATGAGAGCCTGGCCATCCGCGTCGCCAACACGGTCCAGGTCGCGCTGCTGTTCATCGGCGGCTGGCGCTGGGGGTCCTATACGGACCTCGCCCCCTGGAAAGTGGGACTTGCCGTCACCGCGCTCGGCATCGGCATGTCCATGATGAACGTCCTCCTCGGCGGCTGACTCGCCCTCTCTCCGGCTCCGGCGGAAACCGACAACGCCTTGTCGGGATTCCTCACGCCATAGGACCGGCCGGGGCGGAGCATCGCCATCACGATTCCGCTGGGAGGAGTTCCATGAATTACGAGGTCATCGTCACCTGCGCCGTGACCGGCGCCGGCGACACGGTCGGCAAGCATCCGGCGATCCCGGTGACGCCGAAGCAGATCGCCGATGCGGCGATCGAGGCGGCCAAGGCCGGCGCCACGGTGGCGCATTGCCACGTGCGCGATCCGGAGACCGGCAAGGGCACGCGCGACGTCCATCTCTACAAGGAGGTGGTCGACCGGATCCGCTCCTCCGGCACCGACATCATCATCAACCTGACCGCCGGCATGGGCGGCGACCTCGAGATCGGCGGCGGCGAGGAGCCCTTCAAGTTCGGTAAGGCGACGGATCTGGTCGGCCCGATCACCCGCCTCGCCCACGTCGAAGAGCTGCTGCCCGAGATGTGCACCCTCGACTGCGGCACGCTCAACTTCGGCGACGGCGACTACACCTATATCTCGACGCCGAACATGCTGCGGGCGGGCGCGAAGCGGGTGAAGGAGCTCGGCGTGAAGCCCGAGCTCGAGATCTTCGACACCGGCCATCTCTGGTTCGCGAAGCAGATGGTGAAGGAAGGCCTGTTCGAAGGCGCACCCCTCTTCCAGCTCTGCCTCGGCATTCCCTGGGGCGCCGAGGCCAACACCACGACGATGAAGGCCATGGTGGACAACCTGCCGCCGGGAGCGCTCTGGGCCGGTTTCGGCATCGGCCGCATGCAGATGCCGATGGTCGCCCAGGCCATGCTGCTCGGCGGCAACGTCCGGGTCGGCCTCGAGGACAACATCTGGCTCGACAAGGGCGTGCACGCCTCCAACGGCTCGCTGACCGAGCGCGCCTGCGAGATCATCACCCGGCTCGGCGCCCGCCCGCTGACGCCCGCCGAGGGCCGCAAGAAGCTCGGCCTCAAGGCCCGCAACTGAGATCGAAGACCTGGGGTTTGAAGAACATGGCACTCATCGCAGCAGACAAGATCAAGACCGTCGCCGTCCTCGGCGCCGGCGTCATCGGCAGCGGCTGGGCCTCGCGCTGCCTCGCCAACGGGCTCGACGTAGTCGCCTGGGATCCCGGCAAGAACGCCGAGAAGCAGCTCCGCGCCAATGTCGCCAATGCCTGGCCTGCGCTGACCAAGGTCGGCCTCAAGCCCGGCGCCTCCCAGGACAGGTTGAAGTTCGTCGCCACCATGGAAGAAGCGGTGCAGAACGCCGACTTCGTCCAGGAGAGCGCGCCGGAGAACGAGGCGCTGAAGGTGAAGATGCACGCCCAGGCGACTGCGGCCGCGAAGCCCGGCGCCGTGTTCGGCTCCTCGACCTCGGGCCTCCTCCCCTCCGACTTCTACAAGGAAGCGAAGAACCCGGAGCGCTGCCTGGTCGGGCATCCGTTCAACCCGGTCTATCTCCTGCCGCTGGTCGAGGTCTGCGGCAGCAAGTGGACCTCGGACGAGGCGAAGCAGGTCGCCATTGCCTTCTATAAGTCGCTCGGCATGCGGCCGCTGCATGTGCGAAAGGAGGTCCCTGGCTTCCTCGCCGACCGCCTGCTGGAGGCGGTCTGGCGCGAGGGCATGCACATGGTCAACGACGACTACTGCACGACCGGCGAGCTCGACGATGCGATCCGCTTCGGCTTCGGCATCCGCTGGTCGTTCTTCGGCATGTACATGATCTACCACATGGCCGGCGGCGATGCCGGCATGCGCCATTTCCTGGAGCAGTTCGGCCCGGCGCTGGAGCTGCCCTGGACCCACCTGAAGGCGCCGCCGCTCACGGACTCGATCATCGACAAGATCGTCGATGGAACGGAGAAACAAGCGGGCAAGCACTCGATCAAGGAGCTGGAGCGCCTGCGCGACGACTGCATCATCAGCGTGATCGGCGCCATCACCGACGCCAAGGCCCGCCACGGCTGGAAATACGAGGACTGAGCGCGTGGCGCCGCTGCTGACCCTGCATCGCGCCGTCGTGCAGCCCGGCTGGGTGGACTACAACAACCACCTGAACGACGGCTACTACACGGTGATCTTCAGCGACGCCACCACCGCGCTGATGGCTCATGTCGGCCTCGGCCCCATGGAGCGGCAGGCGACCAACCACACGCTCTTCACGCTCGAGATGCACACCAACTATCTCTTGGAGGTGAAGGGCGGCGTCGAGGTCCGGGTCGACACCCAGATTCTCGGCCATGACGCCAAGCGGCTGCACATCTTCCACACCATGCACCGCGGCGACGAGTCCGAGATCGTCGCCACCAACGAGCAGATGCTGCTCTCGATCGACATGGCCGGGCCGAAGGCGGCGTCGTTTCAGCCCCGCGTTCTGGCGAAGATCGAGGCGATCTGGCAGGTGCAGAAGGATCTGCCGCGGCACAAGAATGCCGGCCGTTCGATCGGCCTCCCTGCGAAGACGAGCTAGGGCGAAAGCGAGCAAGCCATGGACTTCAGCCTCACCGACGAGCAGCGCATGCTGGTGGACACGGTCCGTGCCTTTGTCGAGGCGGAACTCGTGCCCCATGAGAACGAGGTCGAAAAGACCGACGAGGTGCGGCCGGAGTTGATCCGGCAGATCCATGAGCGCGCGCAGAAAGCCGGTCTCTACGCAGCCAACATGCCGGAGGAACTCGGCGGTGGCGGTCTTGACCACCTTGCCTTCACCTTGATGGAGCGCGAGCTCGGGCGCACCAGCTTTGCCCTGCAATACGCCGTGCACCGCCCCAGCAACATCCTCCGGGCCTGCAATGCGGAGCAGAAGCAGCGCTATCTCCTGCCTACCATCCGGGGCGAGCGCATCGAGTGCCTCGGCATCACCGAGCCCAATGCCGGCTCCGACGTGAAGTCGATGCAGACCCGCGCCGTGGCCGAGGGCGACGACTTCCTCATCACCGGCACCAAGCACTTCATCTCCTACGCCGACGTCGCCGACTACATCATCCTGTTCGCGGCTTCCGGCATTGAGGACACCCCCCGAGGGCCGAAGAAGCTGATCACCAGCTTCCTGATCGACAAGGACACGCCGGGCCTCACCGTCACCAAGGGCTCGCGCTCGGTCAGCCATCGCGGCTTCCATCACTGCGAACTCGTGTTCGACAACGCGCGGGTGCACAAGCGCCAGGTCCTGGGCGAAGTGCACCACGGCTTCGACGTCGCCAACACCTGGCTCGGCGCCACCCGCCTCACCGTCGCCGCGCAATGCGTCGGCCGTGCCCAGCGGGCCCTGGAGATGGCGACCCAATGGGCGGCGACGCGGCGGCAGTTCGGCCAGGCGATCGGCAAGTTCCAGGGCGTCTCCTTCAAGCTCGCCGACATGGCGACCGAGATCGAATGCGCCGACCTGATGGTGCTCAGGACCGCCTGGAAGACCGACCAGGGCACCGCCCAGGACCAGGACTATGCGATGGCGAAGCTGTTCGCGACCGAGATGCTGGCCCGGGTCACCGACCAGACGGTGCAGATCTTCGGCGGCATGGGGCTGATGGAGGAGACCGGCGTCGAACGCTTCTGGCGCGACGCGCGGGTCGAACGCATCTGGGACGGTACCTCGGAGATCCAGCGCCACATCATCTCGCGGGCGCTGTTGCGGCCGCTGGAATCTTAGCGCCGCCGCCGGCCGTCAATCATTGCCGAGACGGTCGCAGCACCCGTGCGGTGGCGGCCTGGAGATCCTTGCGCAGCCACTCGACGGCCTCCGGGACTTTGTGCTCCTCGACCAGGTTCATGAGTTCGGCTTCGTCCGTCGCCCAATCGAACATCACGCCGAGCATCGCCCAGTTCGGCATCAGATAGCGGATCAGCAGATTGTGCTGCTGCTCGATCAGCGACATCAGCCGCGGCCGGTCGGCGCGCCGATAGAGCAGCCGATGGAAATTCCAATGATTCTCGACGACCTGCCGATGATCCTCGGTGCCGCCCGAGAGAGCCAAGGCCGCTCGTGTTTCCGCCAGGTCTTCCATGGACAGTCGCGGGATCGATAGCTGGAGCGCATGCGGCTCCAGCAGAAGGCGCAGTTCCATGATCTCGACGAAGCTCTCCAGATTGACCGGAGCCACGACGATCGTCTTGCTGCCTTCTTGAACCACCAGCCCTTCGGCCAAGAGGATCTTCACGGCGTCTCGCGCCGGCATCGGGCTATGTCCGAAACGAGCCGCCAGATCGCGCTGGGTGACGCGGGTGTTGGGTGGCAGTTGGCCGGAAAGGATTTGTTCTCTCAGGGCCTGAGCGATGGTCTGCGCCGCGTTCAAGCGCGACTGTTCTGCACTCATATCCAGCAAGCTCCTGGGACTATCAACCTGTCGCGCTCCTTGTCATCGGGACGCCGGTCCACTATCCGTTGATATAACAAAGAATAAAAGCCGTCCAGCGTGCGGGATTCCAATCCGGAACGCTGCTCGCCAACGGGCTGTCCTTTCAGCATTTTTTTAAAAACTGGGAGAATCCACATGACAATGGAAACGCCTTCCTTCACCACAACCACGAATAAGCAACAGGAATTCGGACCTCTTGCCTCCACCAAGGACACCGAGGCCGTCGCCCGGCGCATCGCCGTCCACCCCGGAATGGCGTCACTCCGGCATTTCGGAGAACGCCTCCGGGCGAAGCCGTTGGATCGTGCCGAACTCGCCGTGATGTTCGCCAGCACCGCCGAATTCTTCCGCGAAATCCCCGGCGGCATCCTCGCCCTCGCACTCCGGCTCACCGACGACTGGATGCCGTTCCGGCGCTTCGGCGCGGTCTCCGAAGGAGCGCAAATTCTCTATTCCGCCGTAGATGAATTCGGCCTCCACCAGTTGCGGCGTGGCGTCCAGCAGTCGCATCACCAGTACTTTCTCAGCATGATCGAGGGCTTCGGATACGAGGAGAACGATTTACTCGAGCCGGCCAACGTCACCCATGCTGCATCCGAGATGGCGGCCCTCACCAATCTCTTCTACCGCCACCGCCCCATCGGCGAGAGCCTGGGATTCCACCTGGCATCCGAGCTCACCTCCGATATCGAGTTCACCTTGTGCCTCGCGGGCCTCCGGGCCTTTCCTGGCGAATACGGCCTCACGGGACCGGAAGACAATCGCCTCGGGTTCTACTTGATCCATACCCAGGTCGAACCGATGCACGGCGCCAGCGGCCATACGGCTGTCGAGCACTACCTCTCTCGCTGTCCAGATGGCGCTGACGAAGTTCGGACCGGCGCCGACGCGTTCATGACGGGCTATGGCCGCTTCTTCGCAGGGCTCCTCGACCGCCTGTCTCCCGGATCCGACCGGCCCTGTTCCTATCAGAACGTGGCGTAGGGACTCGACCATCTCAATCGACGGGAGCCGATCGTATCACCTGTTGATACGATCGTGGATGCGCGGGCCCGGCGGTGATATATCAAATTCTAGTTTTGGTATAGGAACCGCCGGTGCCGGCCACGCTGCACGCTCCGGTCTCAGCACCTCGACAGGTTGCGGATAATTGGGAGGAACGGAACTCGCCGCGGGAACTATCGATAGCCGGCCGTGGGATACACCTGGAGGCGAATCGCGGAAACGTTGTCCAGCCGGTGGACCGGGTTGGTCGCGGACGCAGGAGCCGAACCAATGGTTCGGGCTGCTGTTTGTGGGCAATGGCGGCGGAAAGGGACCCTCGCCCCTCCCGCCGCCTGCATCCGCCGCTATGCAGAACGCGCGAGCGCCCGTGCGAGATCGGTGATCTTCTTTCGAACCGTCTGGTCCTGGATCTTGTAGTAGGCGCGAACCAATTCCAGCGTCTCGCGGCGCGCCATCGGATCGTGTTCTTCGCCCGGCAGGTTCGGGGCGGCACCGTGAAGCTGGCCCGGGCTCTGGCTTTCGACGCCGGCACTCATCTCCTCGAAGAAGTAGCGGATCGGCACATCGAGGACGCGGCTGAGATCGAACAGCCGGCTCGAGCTGACGCGATTGGTGCCCCGCTCGTACTTCTGCACCTGCTGGAACGTGAGACCAATTTGTTCCGCCAGGCGCTCCTGGCTCATTCCCAGCAACGTCCGGCGCAAGCGGATGCGATTGCCGACATGCACATCGATCGGGTTTGGGAAACCCTTGCTGGCCATCCGGCCGGACGACTTACGTTTGCGGACCATGACTTCGACTCCCTAGGCTGCCTGCGACACCTGCGTGCCGGATGAAAGATTTCGATCCTGAACCGATCGAGCGGGCGTTGGGTAATTCTACCAGCACCGCGAGGTCATACGGACGGGACGTCGGCAACCGGCGGTTTTATAGTATGGCAAGCGTAACATGCATGCATCACAATTCTGACGAATTAATTCAGAAAATCGGTTCGCGACCGATTCGTCTCACGAGTCGAGGCCGGCGACATAGGTTTGATATGCCAAACCTGGGACTTTAGCGCTCGCCTGCAAGAATCTTTCGTTCATCCGCGCCCAGGACTTGAACACCTCTGCAGCCGCTGCGCGATGTGTCGAGGAAATCAGAGTCTCGCCACGCTCGATGAGCGCAATTAGCGCTGTGTATTCGGCGCCGATTCCGTCGATGAAGGCGTCGCTCTTCGTCGCGGATCGCGGCCGCAACCGCAGCACGTAGGTCGCACCGTTCGCGAGGGGCGAACGCCCTCCGGCAAGCGCCAGGGTTTCGAGGTCGAACAACACATCCTCGGCAAAGACGTTCCGCCAGCGCCGGCTTGCATCCCGCCGAGCGAGACCATGGAACGAAGCGAACGCACGCTCGAAGGTTCCAAAGTCGGCCTGGTCGCCACGACCGTGCGGCGGGACCGCGCGGAGCTCCCGCCCATCCTCGCCGACGATCGACGTGCGCCCGAATGCGGTCCCGGCGGCTGCCGCGGCCGGAACCAATTCCGCCAGATAGTCCGGCGACCAGAGGTCGTCGGCGTCCAGCACCGCGATCCAATCGCCGCGGGCGGCATCGAGGGCACGATTGCGTGCCGGCCCCGGCCCGGTCGGCGACGGCACGCCGGGAAGCACGCGGACGCGCGCGTCGCGGGCGGCGAATGACGAATAATCACACGGCTCATCCGGCGCGATCAGGACTTCCAGATCGCCGAAACTCTGGGCCAGCGCGCTGTCGAGCGCCTCGCTGAGAAGATCATGGGCGTCCAGCGCGGCAATGATGACGGAGACCTTCGGCATCATCGTCGCGCCGAACGGCTACACGCCGCGGAAGTTCGCCTTGCGCTTCTCGGCGAAGGCCTTCACGCCCTCCTTGGCGTCCTCGGAGGTGACGGCCTTCTCATAGGCCTTCAAGGTCCCGCTGCGGATCAGGTCGAAGGACTTCCGGATCGAAATGCCGTCCATCTCGCGCAGGCATTCCTTCAGGCCCTGGATGGTGAGCGGTGCGCCGGTGGCGATGATCTCCGCCCATTCCCGCGCCGCTTCCATGTGCTTGTCCTTCGGCACCACCTTGTTGACCATGCCGTAGTGATGCGCCTCCTGCGCCGACATCCGGCGGCCGAGAAGCAGGATCTCCATGGCGATGTTGTGCGGCAGGCGCTTCGGCACGCGCTGGACCCCGCCGGAATCCGGAACGATGCCGAGCGGCAGCTCGGGCAGCGCGAACTCGACGTGGTCGGCCGCGATGATCAGGTCGCAGGCGATCGCCAGCTCCCACCCGCCGCCGAAGGCGAGGCCGTTCAGCGCGGCGATCACCGGCTTGTTCAGGTCCCAGAGTTCGGTCAGGCCGGCGAAGCTGCCCGGGCCGTAATCCGTCTCCCACCACTTGCCCACCAGATTGTCGCGATCCGCGGCCTTGAGGTCCCAGCCGGCGCAAAAGATGCGATCGCCGGCGCCAGTGACGATGCCGACCCGGAGCTCGGGGTCGTCGCGCAGCGTCACGAAGGCTTCGCCCAAGGCCCGGCTGGTCGCGACGTCGATCGCGTTCGCCTTCGGCCGGTCGAGCGTCACCTCGAGAATGTGCCCGCGCCGCACCACTTTCACCGATTCAGTCATCGTCCCCTCCAGACTCAAGGCTTGGTTTCCTTGGCTTATCATGTTGAGAGCAGGGCTGTATCGACATGCGAATAGGCGACAGGACTGCGCCGGGATTCGACAGGGCGATTCAACAGGGCGCAACTTGCCCTTCCCGCCCCCGATTGCGCCACGAACCAATCGCCGCTAATGATCCCATGGTCCCATTCGCCAATGATTCCATCGGGGGAATCAGATCTTTGGACGCGCTCGACTCCCTCATTGAGGCCACCGCCGCGGGCGACCGGGCGGCCTTCGGTGCGCTCTATGATGCCGCCGCACCGCAACTGTTCGGCCTCGCGCTGCGTATAGTGAAGCGGCGGGACTGGGCCGAGGACGTGCTGCAGGAAACTTTGCTGTCGGCCTGGCGCAACGCCGGTGCGTACCGTCGCGACCTCGGCTCGGGCAAGGCCTGGCTGACAGTGATCCTGCGAAACCGGGCGCTGGACCGGCTGCGGCGCGAGGCGTCGGCCCGGCTCGATGATTCGGGGGGCGATGTGCCGGAGATCGCCGACCCCTCTCCGTCGGCACTGGACCTGACCATTGCCGGCGATGCCGGGCAGCGCTTGATGACCTGTCTCGACCAATTGGAGGAGACCCAGAGACACGCGATCCTGATGGCGTATTTCGATGGCCTCACCCATGAGCAACTGGCGGCCCGCATGGCATCGCCCCTCGGCACCGTGAAAAGCTGGATCCGGCGCGGGCTGCAGCGCCTCAAGGGGTGCCTGGAACCATGACCGATACGACGCAGATGGGACCGGGAAATCCAGAGGAACGCGAAGCCCGCATCGCCGAATACGTGCTCGGCACGCTCGCCGGCGCCGAGCGCGAGGCATTCGAAGCGGAGCTCGCCCGGGATGCAGCCCTGCAGCGCGCCGTCGCCGACTGGTCGGATCGGATGCAGCCGCTCGCGGATTCAGTACCGGCAGAGGCACCGCCGGTCGCCTTGCGCCGGCGCGTCTTTGATCAGATTGCGGCGAGGGCGCCCGCCGAAGCGAAGCCGTTCAGTCTCGCCCGCTGGCTGGCCTGGACCTTCGGCCTTTCGGCCCTCGCAGGCGCGGCGGCGGTTGCCCTGGTCCTGGTGTTCACGCCGCGGCCGCCGGTCCTCGCCGGCTATGCGATGCTGCACGACGACAAGGGAAGCGACAGCGTGGTCGCGTTCCAGGTCGATCGCGACCGGCATGACATGTTCGTCTATGCCAGCACGCCGGCGGCCGGAGCCGGTCACGACTACGAGCTCTGGGTCCTGCCCCAAGGGAAGAACCCGATTTCGCTCGGCGTATTCAAGGCCGGGGAACGGCAACAGCGTCCCCTCACGGCGACAACCGCCGCCTTCATCGAGGACGGGACCGAACTCGCCGTCAGCCTGGAGCCCGCCGGCGGCGCACCCGGAGGCCAGCCGACCGGGCCGATCCTGTTCACCGGTTTCTTCCACCCACCGGTGCAGCCCTCGGCGCCGTAGCGCGATCCGGCACCGGATCGTCCCGGCTTCGGGCCTGTGACGGCCGTCACACATCCAGGTCTCGCATCCCCCCGTACTTCCGACACGGCGACGCGGTCGGCGCGCCGACACAGCAAGGGAGTGCGAAGACATGTCGAGGCTCGAAACTGCCCCTCAATCGATCATCCTGGACCGCCGGCAGATGTTCCGCGCGGCCGGCGTCACCACGCTCAGCGCCGCGGCGATCGCGGTGCTCGGCGGTTGCAAGACCATGGCCGCGACGCCCATGGCTTCCGAGAACGACGTCAACACCCTGAACGTCGCGCTCGGCCTCGAGCATGAGGCGATCAACGCCTATCAGCTCGGCGCCCAGAGCGGCCTGCTGCAGAAGCCCGTGCTGGACGTCGCGGTCCTGTTCCAAACCCACCACAAGCAGCATCGCGACGCACTGATGGCGGCGATCAAGCAGATGGGCGGCACGCCGGTCGCGGCGAAGTCGATGGACGACTATGCGAAGGAGCTGAACGCCGCCAGCCTGAAGTCCCAGGCCGACGTGCTGATGCTGGCGGCCAAGCTGGAGCGCGGCGCCGCCAACGCTTATCTCGGCGTGATCCCGTCCTTCGACAACAAGGATCTCGCCCAGGTCTCCGGCCGCCTCGCCGCCGACGAGACCATGCACTGGACTGTGCTCGCCTCGGCGCTGAAGGAATCGCTGCCGCAGAAGGCCCTCAGCTTCGGCGCGTAACGCGCCGAAACCTCGGCTCCGCCGCGTCTTCCCAACCGTCCCCCACATGGGAAGGGTCAGCCGACCCGCGCGGCGCGGCGGAGCCACTCTTTCTTCGACGAGGAACAGCATGAGACGCTCGCTTTCGATCGCCGCGATGCTCGCCGTCGCCGTCTGCCAGCAGGCCTGGGCGGAAGGCGACGCGGCGCACGGCCAGCAGATCTACGAGAGCCGGTGCATCGCCTGCCATTCGCCGGATGCCAACCGGGTCGGCCCGATGCATCGCGGCGTGTTCGGCCGCAAGGCCGGCTCGGTCGCGGGCTATGCCTATTCGAAGGCACTGAAGGGCACGGACTTCGTCTGGAACGAGGAGACCTTGGACAAGTGGCTGACCAATCCCCAGGCCTTCGTCCCGGGCCAGAATATGAACTTCAAGGTCGCCAATCCCCAGGACCGCGCCGACGTCATCGCCTATCTGAAGACGCTGCGGTGAAGCGGAACGGCGCCATCACTCTCTCACCAGTACCGCATGCGGCGCCGAAACCTGCCGCAGGAAAATGCGATCCTCCCGGCGGATGAACTGCTCGCGACGGGCGAACTCGAAATTCGCCCGCCCCGCCGGGTCCTCGCGCAACCGCGCCCGGTAGCGCTCATAGGCGGCCATGCTCTCGATGTCGTAGAGCGCATAGGCCGTCGTCGCCGAGCCTTCATGCGGCGCGTAATAGCCGATGAGGTCGGCGCCGCAGCGTGGGATCGCCTGGCCCCAGTTGCGGGCATATTCCTCGAAGGCGGAGTGCTTGAAGGGGTCGATTTCGTAGCGGATGAGGCAGGTGATCATTGGGAGGCTCCTGATGGATCGGCATCGACCCTAGCCCCCTGCTGCGCCCGATTGCTTCGGCCGGAGCCGAACCATCGGCAACTCCCTTAAACCTGTGTGAAACAAGAAATAATCGTCTGTGGCTGCGTCGCCACATTGACTTTCCATGAGAAATCGCCAGTTTATTTTACATGGAAGAAGGAAAACTACATTTTCCGAACGTGGTATGTAGAAGCTGCTGGTGCGCGTATCGGCCAGCATCGCTTTTCCGTGTGAAATCATGACCTTCCCCGCCCAGGCCCTCGATCTCCCCGCCGGACCCGCGGCACTCCGCTCCGCGGCGATGGAGCCCGACCTCGACGAGATGGCGCGGTCCCTGGACGCCGCATATGCCGGCCAGCCGATCGAGGCGGTGCTCGAGGCGGCCGTCACCAAGCTTTTCCCGGGCCGGATTGCCCTGCTCTCTTCCTTCGGGACCGAGGCGGCGGTGGTTCTCCACTATCTGGCCCAGGTCGATAAAAGCGTGCCGGTGCTGTTCCTGGAAACGGGCAAGCACTTCATGGAAACGCTGATGTACCGGGACATCCTGATCGACCGGTTCGGCTTCACCGACGCCCGCGAGATCAAGCCCGACCCGGCCGACCTCGCCGCTAAGGACCCGAACGGCGAGCTCTGGAAGACCAATCCCGACGCCTGCTGCCACATCCGCAAGGTGCTGCCGCTAGAGCGGGCGCTGAAGCCATTCGATGCCTGGATCACCGGCCGCAAGCGCTACCAGACCGGCACCCGGGCCGCCCTCCCTTTGTTCGAGGCAGCGGACGGCCGGATCAAGGTGAACCCGCTGGCGCACTGGACCTCCGACATGGTCAAGGACGCCTTCGCGCGGTTCAAGCTGCCGCCCCATCCGCTGTTCGACGAGGGCTATGCCTCGATCGGCTGCGCCCCCTGCACCCGCCGCATCGCGGTGGGCGAGGATGCCCGCGCCGGCCGCTGGTCCGGCCTCGACAAGACCGAATGCGGCATCCATCTCGACTTCCAGATCTGAGCCTCGCCACACCGCGCGCGTTCTGTAACCCGCGTCACACGCAGTTACCCGGCGGCGCTTAACGGCCCCGGCGGGCTCGCCTATGATCCCATGCAGAAGATTCACTGCATCGGATCGAGGATATGAGCCGCACCGACATCGTCATCCCGCGCAAGGCATCCTTCTTGAAGAAGGTCTGGGCTTTGGCTTGGCCGTATTTCTGGTCAGAGGAAAAATGGGCCGCCCGGGGATTGCTTGCACTCGTCGTGGCGCTCAACCTCGGCCAAGTCTTTCTCGATGTGGTGCTCAACTACTGGAACAACGACTTTGGCAACGCCATACAAAAATACGATGAGGCGGCGTTCTGGCGACTAATCCTCAAGTTCTTCATCATCGCGATCCCTTACCTCATCGTCTACGTCTACGCCACGTATCTGCAGCAGATGCTGCAGATACGCTGGCGCAAATGGATGACGGATCGGACCTTGCAGCACTGGCTGACCAATCGGAATTACTACCGCCTCCAACTCAAGACCGGCGACACGGACAATCCGGAACAGCGTATCGAGCAAGACATCAATCAGTTCACCGGAAGCTCGCTCGATCTCTCGCTCGGTTTGATGAGTTCCGTCGTGACCTTGGTTTCATTCATCACAATACTTTGGACGCTTTCCGGTGATCTCAATTTTGCCGTAGCCGGAATCAATATCTCGATACCGGGATACATGGTTTGGGTTGCCTTGCTTTACGCCGCGGCAGGCTCATTTCTGACTTACCTCGTTGGTCGTCCGCTCATCCGGACAAATTTCGAACTTCAGCGCTCGAATGCAACCTTCAGGTTCGGCATGACCCGATTGCGCGAAAACGCCGAGAATGTCGCGTTCTACGGTGGGGAAGAATCCGAGCGCCGCGAGATCATGATCCTGTTCGGTTCGGTTTGGCGCTACTGGGGCAATCTGATGCGCCAACAGAAGCGCCTCAATTTCTTTATTATCTTCTACCGGCTCCTCGCCAACATCTTTCCCACCGTCGTGGCCTCGCCCCGCTATTTCTCAAAGGCAATCTCACTTGGCGGTCTGTCGCAGATAGGCTCCGCCTTCGGCAGCGTGCAGGGTGCACTCTCTTGGTTCGTGAGTTCATTTACGGCACTGGCCGACTGGAAAGCGACCGTTGACCGTCTGATCGGTTTCGTCGACACGTTGGAGCGCGTCGAAGCTGAAAAGCCGGAAATTGATGTCGCGCTCGGCGCCAACGCTGAGCTGGCGGCCGATGACCTCAATGTGAGCCTGCCGGATGGACGGCAGCTGATCCGTGATCTTTCGGCCAGGATCGAAGCTGGCGATCGTGTTCTCGTCAGCGGCCCATCGGGTTCTGGCAAGACGACCCTATTTCGCACTCTGGCGGGACTCTGGCCCTATGGAGGCGGCACCGTCCATGTGCCAACGAATGCACGCGTGCTCTTCCTGCCGCAGCGTCCCTATCTTCCGATGGGCACACTGCGTCACGCGCTTTGCTATCCGGCCCAATCCGGCGATATTCCCGATGTCGACCTCAAGTCCGTGCTGGATGAAGTTCATCTTTCGGCACTTAAGGACCGGCTCGATGAAAATGCCAACTGGACCATGACCCTCTCGATCGGCGAGCAGCAGCGCCTCGCCATTGCCCGTGCGCTGCTGCTGAAGCCGGAATGGCTCTATCTCGATGAGGCAACTGCGGCGCTCGACGCGGACAACGAGAAGCAGATGTACGAGCTGCTGAAACGGCACTTGCCCGATGCGACCATCCTCTCGATCGCGCACCGTGAGGCGGTCGCCCGTTATCACACCCGCCGCCTCGCCATAGACCCGGAGAGCCGCAGCGCCGCCTTGACCCCGCTCGCCGCGGAGTGAAGGCCGCTTGAAATGGCGGCGCGGCCGGGCATACTGGCCGCGCAATTGGGGATTTCCGGATGGCCGACAAGGACTTGCTGCCGCTGCTGCAATCGATCGCGGAGAGCCTGGCGCGCCTCGCGCCGCCGGCGGTGCGGGCGAACGATCTCGGGGCCTCGGACGCCTTCGTCTGGCAGGCCGAGGGCTGGCTGGAGCCAGTGAAGACCGTCTCCCGGGTCCACATCAATCTCCTCCGCGGCATCGACCGCGCCAAGGAGATGCTGATCGAGAACACCGAGCGTTTCGCCGCCGGCCTCCCGGCGAACAACGCCCTGCTCTGGGGTGCGCGGGGCACCGGCAAGAGCTCGCTGGTGAAGGCGACACATGCCCAGATCAACGAAAGTGGGAAGGCAAAGCTGAAGCTGATCGAGATCCACCGCGAGGATCTCGTGAGCCTGCCGAAGCTGCTCGGCATCCTGCGGGGGCAGCCGCATCGCTGCGTGATCTTCTGCGACGACCTCTCCTTCGACACCGCGGACACCAGCTACAAGTCGCTGAAGGCGGTGCTGGAGGGCGGCATCGAGGGGCGGCCCGCCAACGTGATCTTCTATGCCACGTCGAACCGCCGGCACCTGATGGCGCGGGAGATGATCGAGAACGAGCGCTCGACCGCAATCAATCCTTCGGAGGCGGTCGAGGAGAAGGTTTCGCTCTCCGACCGTTTCGGCCTCTGGATCGGCTTCCACAACTGCGACCAGGACACCTTCTTCGCCATCATCGACGGCTATGCCGAGGCCTTCAAGCTGCCGATCGCACAGGACGAGCTGCGCCGCCAGGCGGTCGAATGGTCGATGACCCGCGGCGCCCGCTCCGGCCGCGTCGCCTGGCAGTTCATCCAGGATCTGGCCGGCAGGCTCGGCAAGAAGATCGAAGGATAGCGGACGTCAGCTCCCAAGAAAGCTCATGGGGTCCACGGGCTCTGTCCCCTTGCGGATCTCGAAATGCAGCTGCGGGCCGAAGACCGCGCCGGTCTGGCCGACCCGGGCGATGGTCTGGCCGCGCTTCACCTTGTCGCCCTTCTTCACCAGCAACGAGTCATTGTGGGCATAGGCGGTGACGTAGCCGCCGTCATGCCGGATCAGGATCATATTGCCGAAACCACGGAGCTCGTTGCCGGCATAGGCGACGGTGCCGTCCGCGGCGGCGACCACCGGCGCGCCGGCCGGAGCCGCGATGTTGATGCCGTCGTTCTTCAGCCCGTCCTTGCTGCTGCCGAACGCGCCGATCACCTTGCCCTGGACCGGCCAGACGAACGGCCCCTTGCCGCTGCCGGCAACCGGCCCCGACTCCATGGCCGCATCGGTCGATGCGGTGGCGGCTTCGGTCGCGGCGTCCGCCTGATCGGGCGTCAATCCAGCCGCCGGCTTCTCAACCGCCGCGGCGGCGCTTGTCGGCGCGCCGGCAACCGGTGCGGTCGGCGTCGCCGGCATGGCGGCTGCCTTGGGCGGGGTTTGGGTCGTCACCTGCGCGGCCGGTGCCTGCAGTGTCGGTGTAATGACGGTCGGTGCTGCCGGCGGCGGTGCGGGCAAGGCCGCAACCTGGGTCCCGCTGGATACAGGTGCAGTTGATACCGTCGCGCTCGGTTGCGTTGCCGGCGGCAACGGCGTCGCCGTGGTGGCCGGCAGCGATTGCGTGCCGATGCTGCCGGACCCGATCGTGGTCGTCGTGCTGCTGGTCGAACCGGAGACCGTCGTCGTGGGGGTCGTCACCCCCGGCACCGTCGGAGCAGGGGCGGGGGCCGAGGTCGAGGGCAGCGGTGCCGCGTTGATCGATCCGATGGGCGTCGCCGGCGGAACCGCCTCGGCGGTCATGCCCGACTGGCTCGAGGCTTCGGTCGGGCTTGGGATCATGATCCGCTGGCCCGGCGTCAGCGTATACGGCGGCTTCAAGTTGTTGATCGAGACCAGGGCGCTCTCGGTGACGCCGTAGCGGCCGGCGAGTTCGGTGAGAGTGTCGTCCCGTTGCACCACGTACTGCGAGCGCTCCTTGATGGCGAGATGCATGCCCGGCGCGAGGCCGTAGGGCGGCTGCAGGTTGTTCATGTCTATGAGGGCGCGCAGCGGCGTGTTGGTGCGGTCCGAGACCGCGGCCAGGGTATCGCCCGGCGCGACGATGTAGTCGCCGCCGATCACCTTGCCGAAATCGGCCGGATTGGCCGCGGGGCCGGTGGCTGCCGGCTCGACGATCGGAGGCGCATTCGCCGGACGACCGCCGGCATTGCAGGCAGCGAGGAGGCCGAGGCAGAAGACGGCAACGACCAGACCGGCGAATGACGCTGGACTACGCATTTCCCACCTCACGCAAACCACGGACCGCGCGACGGTCGTCCTCGGGGACGGCGCCGGCCACCAGGGGCACGAACCGCACGTCGATCAACGTCTCCCGCTGCAAGGTGCCGTCGGCCTGCTTGGTGATGCGTTCCAGCACCTGGTCTCCCCGCTCCGCCCCGATCGGCACCACCATGATGCCGCCCACCGCGAGCTGATCCGCCAGCGTCTGCGGCAGCTCGGGTGCAGCCGCGGTCACGATGATACGGTCGAACGGCGCCTGTTCCTTCCATCCCTTGGAGCCGTCGGCGCATTTCGACGTGATGTTGTGGATGCGGAGCTGCTTGAAGCGCGCTTCGGCCTCGTCCAGGAGCGACTTGAACCGCTCGATGGTATAGATGCGCCGCGCCAGGCGCGACAGCACCGCGGTCTGATAGCCGGAGCCGGTCCCGATCTCCAGCACTTTGTGGGATTTGGTGACCTGCAAGGCCTCGGTCATCATCGCGACGATCTGCGGTTGGCTGATGGTCTGGCCCTGGGCGATCGGCAGGGCCTGGTCCTCGTAAGCCTGATCATGAAAATGCGGCAAGACAAAGGCTTCACGCGGCACCCGCTCCAGCGCGTTCAGCACCGCCGAGTCCGTCACGCCGGCGCGGCGCAGGCTCATGATCAGCCGGATCTTGCGGGCCGCCAGACTCACCGTTCAACCCTCACCGTCGCATCCTCATTTACGCTTCTTCGCCTTCGCCCGCGGGGCCGTCTTCACCCCGTCGAACAAGCCCGCCATCCGCTTCAGCATCCGGCCCTGGGTCAGGTCGAAATGCAGCGGCGTGACGGCGATAGCGTTGCGCGCGACCAGGCCGAGGTCGCTCTCCGCGGCCTCCGGCTCATCATTGGCAAAGTCTCCGACCCAGAGCACTTCCCGCTCGAACGGATCCTTGGCCTTCACCACCTGGACATCGGTGATGCGCCGGCCCTGGGGCCCGATCTCGATCCCGGTCACCTGTTCCGGCGGCACCGGCGGGAAGTTCACGTTCATCAGGAGGTCGTCCAGCCACTCGACCGCCATCAGGCGGCGCACGACGTCCGGCCCGAAAGTCTCCGCCGTCTTCCAGTGCAGCACGTCGCCACGGCGGACCTGGCTCATGGCGATCGCCGGAATGCCCAGCATCGCCGCCTCCATGGCCGCGGCAACGGTGCCCGAATAGAGCACGTCCTCTCCGAGATTGGCGCCGCGATTGACGCCGGAGAGCACGAGAGCCGGCCGCTTGCCGGTCACCAGGTGGTTGACCGCCATGAGGACGCAATCAGTGGGCGTGCCGGAAGTTGCATAGCGGCGTGCCCCGAGTTCGTGAACCTGAAGCGGCCGGCGCAGGGTGAGGGCGTGGGAGGCGCCGCTGTGCTCGCTTTCCGGGGTCACCACCCAGACATCGTCGCTCAGGGCGCGCGCGATCTTCTCCAGGACCTTCAATCCGGGCGCGTGGATGCCGTCGTCATTCGTGACCAGGATCCGCGCCTTCTTCAGGTTGATGGGCGCTCTAGGCATGCAGAATCGACTCCCGGCCATTCATGTAGGGACGCAAGGCAGCCGGGATCGCGATGGTCCCGTCTTCCTGCTGATAGTTCTCCAGCACGGCGATCAGCGCACGGCCCACGGCAACGCCGGAGCCGTTCAGCGTATGAACGAACCGCGTGCCCTTCTCGCCGGGCTTGCGGCAGCGTGCCTTCATGCGCCGCGCCTGGAACTCGCCGCAATTGGAGCAGCTCGAGATTTCGCGATAGGCGCCCTGCCCCGGCAGCCAGACCTCGATGTCATAGGTCTTCTGGGCGGCAAAGCCCATGTCGCCGGTCGAGAGTGTGATCACCCGATAGGGCAGCTCCAGCCGCTTCAGCACTTCCTCGGCGCAGCCGGTCATGCGCTCATGCTCGCGCTCGGAATGATCCGGATGCGCGATCGAGACCAGCTCCACCTTCATGAACTGGTGCTGGCGGATCATTCCGCGGGTGTCTTTGCCGGCGGCGCCCGCCTCGGAGCGGAAGCACGGCGTCAGCGCGGTGTAGCGGAAGGGCAGCTTGTCCTCGTCGATGATCGTGTCCGCGGCGAGGTTGGTCAGCGGCACTTCCGCGGTCGGGATCAACCACATGCCCTGCTCCGTCCGGAACAGGTCCTCCGCGAACTTCGGCAATTGCCCCGTGCCGTAGAGTGCCGCGTCCCGCACCAGCAGCGGCGGCGACATCTCGGTGTAGCCGAAATCGTTGGTGTGGATGTCCAGCATGAACTGGGCGAGACCGCGCTCCAATCGCGCCAGGGCCCCGCGCAAGACCACGAAGCGCGCGCCGGAAAGCTTGGCGGCGCCTTCGAAATCCATGAGGCCGAGGCCCTCGCCGAGCTCGAAATGCTGCTTCGGCTCGAAGGCGAAGTTGCGGATCGTGCCGACGGTGCGCTCGACTCGGTTCGCGGTCTCGTCCTTGCCCTCCGGCACGTCCGCCGCGGGCAGGTTCGGCTGCGCCGCGAGCAGGGTGTCGAGTTCGGCGCCGAGCGCCTGGTCGTCGAGCTCCGAAGCGGCGATCGCATCCTTCAACGCGGCGACTTCCGCCATGATGGCGGAGGCATCGCCGCCCTTGGCCTTCGCCTGGCCGATCTGGCGGGAGAGGTCGTTGCGCTTGGCCTGCAGCTCCTGGAAGCGCGTCTGCGCGGCGCGCCGCCGGCTGTCGAGCGCCAGCACATCCGCCGAGAGCGGCGGCAACCCGCGCCGCTCGCGGCCCCGGTCGAACGCCGCCGGGTTATCCCGTATCCATTTGAGATCAAACATTATAGCGCTAAGGCCGATTGGTTCCCGAATCGGGGGCGAGTCTAGCAGGGTGACGCGGCGTCTGCATCCGGCGCGATAGGCCGGTCACCCGGCCGGCGTTACCGAGGTTCTGCTCTCGGTTGCTGCTGCGGCATCGGCAGCCGCCCGCTTCTTCTCGACCGAGCGCGCGAGCCAGATCGAAATCTCGTAGAGGCCGATCATCGGCACCGCCAGCGAGCACATGCTGATCGCATCCGGCGGGGTGAAGATCGCCGCCACCACCGTCACGATGATGATCGCATAGCGGCGCTTGGCCCGGAGCCCGTCGGACGTCACGATCCCGACCCGGGCCAGCAGGGTCAGGATCACCGGCAGCTCGAAGCAAAGACCGAAGGCGAAGACCAGCTTCATCACGAGGTCGATGTATTCGCCGACCTTCGGCATCAGCTGGATGTTGGCGTATTGCTGATAGGAGACGAAGAAGCGCAGCGCCAGCGGCAGCAGGACGAAATAGAGGAAGGTCGCGCCGACGGCGAACATGATCGGCGTCGCGATCAGGAACGGCAGGAAGGCGGCACGTTCGGTCTTGTAGAGACCCGGCGCCATGAACTTGTAGATCTGGGAGGCGATCAGGGGAAAGGTCACGCAGATCGCGGCGAAGGCCGCGATCTTCACCTGGGTGAAGAACGGCTCGATCAGGCTCGTGTAGATCACCGGGCACGCCTTGCCCTGGCGGAGGCAAGCCGCTTCCAGCGGCGCGGTCACGATCGACAGCACCGGCTTATAGAAGAAGGCGAAGCAGATCAGGAAGGCGATGACGAAGCCGACCAGCGAGTAGAGCAAACGCGTGCGGAGCTCCGTCAGGTGCTCCAACAGCGGCATCTTCACATCGTCTTCCGCCCCGGACATGTCGTCAGCTCTTCTCCGCGCCGGCGGCTTCCGGTGTCTTCTCCGGCTCCGGTTTCGTTGGTGTCACGGGCTGCGCGGCGGCGACTTCGACGGCCGCATCCTCGGCATCCGCCGGCGGCGTTTCGGCCGCGGGCAACGCGGCAGCGGGCGTCGCGGTCGATGACTCTTCCGGCACAGGGCGCGGCTGATCGGGTTCGGCGGTCAGCGCGCTCTTCACTTCGCCGGTCGGGTCGACGGCCTTCTCGATGGCACTCTGGATGTTGTTCTTGTTGAGCGACTGGATCTCGTTGAGCTTCTTGCGGGCGTCCTCGAGATCGGCCTCGCGGATGATTTCGTTGACCCCGCTCTGGAACTCGTTGGCGAGCTTGCGGGCGTTCTTCATCACCATGCTCATGGTGCGCAACGCGTTCGGCAGTTCCTTGGGGCCCAGCAGGATCAATGCCGCGCCGGCGACAATAACCATCTCGCCGATGCTGAAGTCGAACATGCGCGTTACAGCCCTAGATCGCTCACTACCGTTGCCGGGGCATCAGATGCCTCTGCCGGCCGTCACCCCACCGGGCCGCCGGGCCGCTTGCAGCCCCGATCGGATCAGCTCCGCTCGATGGTTTCCGTGGGCTTGTGCTCGGGGGCCTTGGCGATGTCCTCGTCCTTGTCGTTCTTCAGGCCCTTCTTGAAGGCATTAATGCCCTGGGCGAAGTCGCCCATGATGTTGGAAATCTTCCCGCGCCCGCCGAACAGGACCAGCACAACGGCCAGCACGATCAGAAGATGCCAGATACTAAAGCTGCCCATGACGGCGCCTCTCCATCAAACTCGTTAACTCGGGCCGGACTATGGCAAAATCGTTCCGGCGCTGCAATCAATCCCTGTCTCGCGGCCACCGCGTCTCTGCGCAGTTTTGCCCGCTACCAAAGGAAGTTAAGCGCTCCGCGACCGCCGCGCCAGAGGGTGACGCAGACAACCCCCTCACGCCCCGAAAACAAAGGCTTGGGTCGGGTCGAGCTGCAAGGACATACGCTGCCCGACCGCGGGCGGATGCCCGCCAGTCATCCGCACCTGAAGGTCGAGGGCCTTCCCGTCTTCCGACATTGCCGCCACCCGGACCAGCCAGGCGACACCGATGAACCGCGCCTCGGTCACGGTTCCCGCCAGATGCGCACCGTCCAGCGGCCGGAGTTCCAGGGCTTCGGGGCGGAACAGGACCTTTGCCGGGCCAGCCAGGCCAGGTGCAGGAACCGGACCCAGAGGCGTCGTTACAGCCCCTTCTTTAACGACGCCCTCTAATTCATTGATATTTGAAAAGAACATGGCCGCGAATGCGCTGGCCGGCCGAGCATAGACCTCGGCGGGCGGGCCGGATTGCATCAGCTGCCCGGCCTCCATCAGGAAGATCCGGTCGGCCATGAACATGGCCTCCTCGGGATCATGGGTTACCAGCAGGGTCGCCGCCCCGCTCCGCTTCAGGACGCGCAGCGTGTCGTCGCGGATCTGCTCCCGGAGCCGGGCGTCGAGACCGGAGAAGGGCTCGTCCAGCAGCATGATGGACGGCCGCGGGGCCAGGGCCCGCGCCAGAGCAACCCGCTGCTGCTGTCCCCCGGAGAGGGCATGCGGATAAGCCCCGGCATAGTCCGCCATGCCCACCTGCGCCAGCGCCTCGCGGGCGCGGTCCGTGCGCTCCGGTTCGGGCAGGGTCGAAAGGCCGAAGGCGACGTTCCGCGCCACGGTTAGATGGGGAAACAAGGCGAAGTCCTGGAAGACCAGGCCGACCTTCCGCCGCTCCGGCGGCTCGGAGCGGCCCGTGGCGCCATCCGCGACGGTCTCGCCGTGGAGCCGGATCAAGCCCGTCTGCAGCGGCTCGAGGCCGGCGGCGAGCCGCAGCACCGTCGATTTTCCGCAGCCGGAGGGTCCCAGAAGGCAGACGATCTCGCCGGCCCCGACGTCGAGGCTGAAGTTCGACACCACTTCGACCGTGCCGTCGTAAGAATGGCCGATCGCTTCCAGCGCCAATGCCGCGCCACTCACAGCACGATCCCCTCGACCGTACCGGCGCCGGGGCGAGAGCGGCTGATCGCCCGCGACAGCAGGATCACCGGCAGCACGCCGACCGCGACGATGGCAAGCGCGGGTCCGGCGGCCTCGGCCAGGCGCTCGTCGGAGGCGAGGTTGTAGGTGACGGTCGCCAGCGTGTCGAAGTTGAAGGGCCGCAGCACCAGCGTCGCCGGCAGCTCCTTCAGCACATCGACGAAGATCAGGATCGCGGCAGTCAGCAGGCTTCCCCGCATGATCGGCAGATGCACGTTCCAGAGCGTGCTCCCAGGCCCGCGCCCGAGGCTGCGCGCCGCGTGATCCATGCTGCGCGTGATCTTGCCGAGGCTGGCCTCGACGGTGTTGAGGCTGCTGGTGAGGAACCGCACCAGGTAGGCGAAGGTGACGGCGACCAGAGTGCCGCTCAGGATCAGGCCGGGCGAGACGCCGAAGCTCGCCCGCGCCCAGCGATCGATCGCATGATCGAAGGCCGCGAACGGCAACAGCACGCCGATCGCCATCACCGTGCCGGGGATCGCATAGCCCATGCCGGCGATGCGCACGGCGAGGCTGGTCGCCGGCGTCGCATGGAGCCGCAGCGCATAGGCGAGGAAGACCGCCAGCGCGACGCCGAGCACCGCGGCGATCCCCGCCATCAGGAAGCTGTTGCGGATCAGCAGCAGGGAGGAGGCCCGATACCAGTATTCGGGATGGCTGAGCGCCCAGCCGAACAGCACGCCCGCCGGCGCGATGAAGCCCAGGGTCACCGGCAGCGCGCAGCCGAAGATCGCCCCGGCCCGCAGCCAGCCCTTCAACTCGTAGCGCGGCAATGGACGATAGCGCGACGAAGTGTGCGCGAAGCTCCGTCGGCCGCGCGACCAGCGCTCGAAGCCGAAGACGACGAAGACGAAGATCAGCAGCAGTGCCGCCAACTGCGCTGCCGCATCGGCGTCCCCCATGCCGCGCCAGATCCGATAGATGCCGGTTGCCATGGTATCGACACCGAAATACTGCACGGTCCCGAAATCGTTCAGCGCCTCCATGACCGCGAGCGCGGCACCCGCCGCCAGAGCCGGCCGCGCCAAGGGCAGGGCGACACGGAAGAAGCCGACCGCCGGCGCGCAGCCGAGGGTGCGGCTCACTTCGAGCACGCAGGCGGACTGCTCCATGAACGCCGCGCGGGCCAGCAGATAGACATAAGGATAGAGCACCAGGATCAGCATCACGGCGGCGCCCGGCAGGTTGCGCACGTCCGGCATCCAGCGGAGACCGTCGGGCATCCCGAGCGCCGCGCGCAAAGCGGTCTGCACGGGGCCGGCATAGTCCAGCAGGCCGACATAGGTGTAGGCGACGACGTAGGCCGGCATCGCCATCGGCAGCAGCAGCGCCCATTCGAAGAGGCGCCGCCCCGGAAAGCGGCAGAGGGTCACCATCCAGGCAGCGGGCACGCCCACCATCAGCACGCCGATGCCGACCCCGATCATCAGCAGGATCGAGTTCGTGACATAGCTGCCGAGCACGGTCTCGGCGAGATGCGCCCAGATATCGCCCTTCGGCAGGAAGACATGGGAGAAGACCGTGATCACCGGGGTCGCGACGGCGGCGGCGACCAGCCAAGCTGCGAGGGTCCAGCCGCTGGGCCGGCCGAGGGCGCGCCTCAGTTTCTGCGCTGGAATTGGAACGGCCTCGACCAAGCTGCTGCCCTCAAATCGGAGCGCGCAGCCTATTGCGACCTATTCTGAATTGCAAATAGGGCGGAGGGTCGCAGCGGCTCTGCTCAGGCTTCGCCCGCGACCATCTTGCGTTCGGCGTCCGGAGCCTCGTCGCCGTCGCCAGCCGGCTCTTCCCGCTCGACATCGGCTTCCGGGTCTTCCATGGGCTCCTCCCGCTCCACATCGGCGTCCGCCTCATCCTGCTCGCCCGGCTCGCCATGCTTTTCGAGGAGCGCCCGCTCGTAGTCGTCGTCGGCTGGCGCCGCGTCGCCCTCCTCCGCGCCCTGCTCTTCCGCAGCCCGATGCGTGCCGCGGAGCTCCTCGCCAGCCGCTTGCGCCTCCTCGTCCTCGTCTGGCGGCAAGGCATGGCCGGCGGCCGAAGCCTGGGTCGCCAGCGTCGAGATGGCGGCGCGGGAATCCAGCAGGCCGGCGGCGCGCAATTCCTCGACGCCCGGCAGCGCGGTAGTGTCCTCGAGACCGAAATGCTCCAGGAAGGACGTCGTCGTCGCCCAGGTCACCGGGCGCCCCGGCGTCTCGCGGCGGCCGTGCGGCTTGATCCAGCCGATCTCCAGCAGCAGGTCGAGCGTGCCCTTGGAGATGACCACGCCGCGGATCTCCTCGATCTCGGCCCGCGTCACCGGCTGGTGATAGGCGATGATCGCCAAGGTCTCGATCGCGGCACGGGAAAGCTTCTTGTTGACCTTGCGCTCGATCGACAGGCGTTGGGCAAGATCGGGCGCCGTGCGGAAAGCCCAGCGGTCCTCGATCCGCGTCAGGTTGACACCGCGGCTGGCGTAATTTTCGCCGAGCTCGGAAAGGAGCCCGGGCAGATCGGCATCCTCCGGCAGGCGCTGTTTCAGCACCTTCTCCGCGAGGGGCTCGGTCGAGGCGAACAGGACGGCCTCGAGCAGGCGCAGCAGCTGGTATCTGTCTTCACTCATGTCTCAACCCTATTGCAGATCGCCGATACCGCCGGACGCGGGCGGATCGCGGCGCTCCGTCGAGCGACGCACATAAATCGGTCCGAATTCGCCTTCCTGGCGGAGCTCGATATTGCCGTTGCGCGCAAGCTCCAGGCTGGCGGCGAAGGTCGCGGCCAGTGCAGCACGGCGCTGCAGCGGCGTCTCCATCCCGTCGGGCAGGAAGTTCCTGAGGACGGTCCAATCGAGCGCGTGGCCCAGCATGTCGCCGATCCGCTTCAAGGCATCGTCCATCGAGAACAGATTGAGCGGCGCGATGCGCAGCAGGCCCTCGCGGCGGCGGCCCGGATGCGTGCCATAAGCCTTCAGGAGATCGAACAGGGTCACATCCCAGATCGGAACGTCGATGATCTTCGCCGGTTCCGGCTCTCCGCGGGAGAAGAAGTCGATGCCGAACTGCGGCAGCGCCATCAGCGCCTTCCCGGCCTTTTGCATCGCTTCGAGGCGCTGCAGCTGGAATGCGAGTGCCGCGGCCAGCTCCGCGCCGGAGGGCTCGCCATCCGACGGCGGCTCGGGCAGCAGCAGGCGCGATTTCAGGTAGGCGAGCCACGCGGCCATCACGAGATAGTCGGCGGCGATCTCCAGCCGCAGGCGCCGCGCCCGCGCGATGAAGGCGAGATACTGGTCCGCGAGCTCGAGGATCGAGATCTTGCGGAGATCGACCTTCTGGTCTCGGGCGAGGGTCAGCAGCGCGTCGATGGGGCCTTCGAACCCGTCGAGGTCGAGCACCAGCTCGTCGTCGTTGGCGGATTTCCCCGGCGCATCGTCGAAGCCGTCGCCACCGCCGCCCGGCGTTTCCGTCGACCCCGACTCGGACTCCGGCTCTTGGGGCGCCGACTCAGGCGCGGTGCCGGGATCGTTGCCGGGATCGATTTCCGTGTCCGGATTCCAAGGCATCAAGGCTGATCCAATGCGTCTCCAAGGCCGGCCATGTGGCCTATTATGCCCCGCACATAGCTGGAAGCGGGTCCCAAAATCCAGCGCAAAATATCCACATCCAGCCCGAGTCGATTTCCCACCCAAGGCAGCAGGAAGATGAGGCCGATGAGGATCAGCATGCCGTAGCGCTCGCTGCGCGCATAGACCTGCGCTATCGGCCGAGGCAGCAGCGCCGCCAAGACACGGCCGCCGTCCAACGGCAGCAGCGGGAGCAGGTTGAACAAGGCAAGGGCGACGTTGATCAGGACGGAATAGACCAGCGCCGCGGAGATCCAGGCGACGATCCATTCCGAGGTGAACGGCTCCGTGCCGAGCACGCGATCCAGCAGGTCGCCCAGGCCCAGTCCCTGCTCTTCATGCGGTACGAGGTGCAGCAACAGCGCAGAAACAATCGCGAGCACGAAGTTGCTGGCCGGCCCGCCCGCCGCAACCAGGATTACGTCACGACGGAAGTGCCGCAATCGGGCGAAGTTCACCGGGACGGGCTTCGCGTAGCCGAAGGAGCCGCCGAACATCATGAACATCACCGCGGGCAGGATGATCGTCCCGAAGGGATCGATATGCCGCAACGGATTGAAGCTCACGCGGCCTCGGACATAGGCGGTGTCGTCGCCGCAGCGCCAGGCGATGAAGCCGTGGGTCGCCTCGTGGAACGTGATCGCTATGATCATCGGCACAACCAGGACCGAGAGGAGGATGGCGATTTGATGGAAATCGAGCTGCGACACGCGGGCCTCTGGCTGCAACGAAGGACACGCCCGACCGGTCGGATCGACGGGACGCGAATGGTTATACCATCAGTTCGGCCAGTTCCTCCGCCAGTTCCTGCACGTCGAACTCGGGCTCCCGGTTGACGCGCTGGCGGCCCCGTTCATAGCGGAGCCGGGCGGCCGGAGACAAGCTCCCGCAGCCCGCGGCGACAAGACGCATCTCGTCGAGCTTGCCGTTGCAATGGAGGGCGACGTCGCAGCCGGCGGCGACCAGCTCCGCCGCCAGGCGATCGAGGCTGCCCTGCAGCGCCTTCATCGACATGTCATCGGAGATCAGCAATCCGGTGAAGCCGATCTCGCCGCGGATCACCTCGTTGATCACGCGCGCCGACAAAGTGGCCGGCTTCTCGGGATCGATCGCCGCATAGACCAGATGGGCGGTGATGCCCCAGGGCAGGTCGTTCAGCTTGCGGAACGGCACGAAGTCGCTGTCCACCAGCGAGTCGAACTCGGCATCGATCCGCGGCAGGTCGAGGTGGCTATCCAGCGTCGCACGGCCGTGGCCGGGGATATGCTTGATCACGGGGATGACGCCGCCCGCCATCAGCCCTTCGGCGGCGGCGCGACCCAGATCGGCGACCAGATGCGGATCGGCGGCGAAGGCGCGGTCACCGATGGCCGTCGTGGTCTCCGGTCGCTTCAAATCGAGCACCGGTGTGCAATCGACGTCGATGCCGATCGCACGCAGCTCGCCGGCAAGCAGCTCGTGATTGATGCGCACGGCGGAGGCGGCACGCGCCCGGTCGATCATGGCGATCTCGCCGAACCTGGCCGCTGGCGGCATGGCGCGCCAATGCGGCGGTTTCAGCCGCGCGACCCGGCCGCCCTCCTGGTCGATCAGGATCGGTGCATCGTCACGCCCGACCGCCGCGCGGAGGTCGCCGGTCAGGCGACGCATCTGATCGGGATCGGCGACGTTGCGCGCGAACAAGATGAAGCCGAGCGGATCGACGTCGCGATAGAACGCGCGTTCCTCAGCCGTCAGTTCAGTCCCGGCGCAGCCAAGGATGACGGCGGCGGTCACTGGCTACGTCTACTTCGCAACAATGCAATCCTGCTTCTGGGCTTGGAGCTTGGTGCAAAGCGCCTTCGCGTCGGCCTTGTTCGAGAGCGGTCCGGCCTGGATGCGGTAGAACGTCGCGCCGCCCTTATCGACCTTCTCGACGTTGAGCGTGAGCCCGCCGAGCAGATCGGGATGTGCCTTCTGCAGCTTGGCCCATTGGGTCGTGGCCGCCTCTTCCGATTTCACCGCCGCAAGCTGGATCCGGACGTCGCCGGCGGCGCTGTTGGTCGTTGGCGCGGCAGGCACAGACGGTGCCGCCGCGGTCTGGGTCGCAGGCTTTGCCGGCTCGGTCTTCGCCGGCGTAGCCGCAACCGGTGCGGTCGGCTCGGGTGCCGCCTGCTGCGTTTGAGGCGTGGGTGCGTTGCCCGTCGTCGCCGTGCCCGTCGTCGCCGGCGCGGCCGAAGTCACAACCGACTGGCCCGGCTCCGGCGCGGAGACGCTGGGGATCGCCGGTGCGGGAACGCTGGGTGCCGCCGGCTGATCGACCGCGGCGGGTGCGTTCGCATTGCCGGCCGTCGTATCCGTCACGGTCGGAGCGGCCGGCGCGGCGTTGTCGGCAGCCGGTGGCGCCACCGGTTGCTCCGGCGGCGGCAGGACGTTCTCCTGGCCCTGCCCGGTTGCCTGGCCGTTCATGTTGTCCAGGATCTGCACATTCTGGTTCGGAACCTGCATCCCGCCTTCATCGGCCGGCTTTACCTTCTCCGGCGAAGTGTCCGCGGAGATGACGGGAATCGGTCCGTCGGCGCCGCGATGCTTGGCGAAATAGGCCCAGGCACCGCCGCCGACGATGATCGCCAGGACCAGCAGTGCCAACAGGCGGTTCCGCATGCGCTTGCCGCGCCCGCCGACCTCGTCTTCCGAGGCGAAACTGCCGAGAGGCGGCGGCGAAGCCGGCGGTACTTCCATGCCCGACAGAAGATCGGGTTGAGCCTCGGCACTGGCGTCGGGCTCGCGCTCGGTCTTGAGCGTCGGGTCGGCGCGAAGCGCGCCGAACAGATCCGGCTTCGGCGCCTCCACCTTGGCCGTGGGTTGATCTTCGCCACCGGCCGATTCCAGGGCGGCACCGAGGGTTGGCTCGAACGGACGGGTACCGCTGGTCGGACGCTCTACCTCCTGTGTGCGCACCGGTCCCGCGGGCAGCGGCCCCAAGGG
>Ga0335082_10000799_pt1 | contig 32850 bp, 26 predicted proteins | sample Lox_Sample_41_FD_206718 | JGI IMG/M metagenome (GOLD analysis project Ga0335082, IMG submission 206718) | Soil microbial communities from Loxahatchee National Wildlife Refuge, Florida, United States - Lox_Sample_4.1 | ecosystem: Environmental > Terrestrial > Soil > Wetlands | place: USA... | reverse complement strand
CGCCGAGATGGTGTATTACGGCTACTGGTTCTCCCCAGAGCGCCGCATGCTGCAAACCGCCATCGACGAAGCGCAAGGCGCGGTGAGCGGCACGGTCCGCCTGAAGCTCTACAAGGGCAACGTCATACTCGCCGGCCGCAAGTCCGCCAATTCCCTGTATCGCCCGGACATCGCCACCTTCGAGGAAGACTCGGTCTATCAGCAGGCCGATGCTGAAGGGTTCATTCGGCTCAACGCGTTGCGCCTGCAGATCCGCGCCCGCATCGCGCGCCAGCCCTGAGGTCGCCGTGGAAGCATTCCGCAGATTCGATGGCGACCGCCGCTCCGAGCGTGGCACGTAGGACGCAGCATCCATGAAAGTCGGCATCGCGGGCTTCCCGCGTAGTGGGAAGACAACGATCTTCAATGCGCTCACCGGTCAGCACGCCGACGTCGGCGGCTTCACCGAGCCCGGCAAGGTTCACCTCGGCACCATCAAGGTGCCGGACGGGCGCATCGACCGCTTGAGCGAGATCTTTCAGCCGCGCAAGACCACCTACGCGGAGATGGCCTTCGTGGATTTTCCCGCAGCCGGAGAGGGCACTGGCGGCAGCGCGCTGGAGACGGCGACGCTGACGCAGATGCGCGAAACCGACGCCTTGGTGCAGGTGGTCCGCGGCTTTCCCGACGCAGTGAGCGGCGACGCGGCGAACCCCTTGCGGGATCTGGCGAACTTCAAGAGCGAGCTGCTGCTGGCGGACCTGGTGCTGATCGAACGACGTCTGGAGCGCCTCAAGAAGGAGAAGGGCAAGGAGCACGAGAAGGCATTACTGGAGCGCTGCAAGGGGCAACTCGACGCCGAGCAACCGCTGCGCCACCTGGAGCTGACGGCGGAAGACGCCGGCGCCCTGGCCGGCTTTGGTTTCCTGTCGCGCCGCCCGTTGCTGGCCGTGCTGAATGTGAGCGAGGCCGACGTGCACGCCGAGATACCGCCCGCGGTGGCACAGTGGCTCGCCGCCGAGCGCGTCGACGGCCTGTCGCTGTCGGGCAAGATCGAGATGGAAATCGCCGCCCTGGAACCGGCGGACCGGCAGGCCTTCCTCGAGGACCTCGGGCTGACGGCGACGGCGCGCGACCGCTTCATCCGGGCGGCGTACGCGCTGCTCGACCAGATCAGCTTCCTGACCAGCGGCGAAGACGAGGTGCGGGCGTGGACCATTCGGCGCGGCACCACGGCGGTGAAGGCCGCCGGCAAGATCCACAGTGACATCGAACGGGGCTTCATCCGCGCCGAGGTGGTGCACTACGATGACTTCGTGCGCTACGGCAGCGACGCCAAGTGCCGCGAACACGGCAAGCTCCGCCTCGAGGGCAAGGAGTACGTCGTCACCGACGGCGACATCATCCACTTCCGCTTCAACGTCTGAGCCAGGCAGGGACGCTCGATCGGCGGGTCGTCGCGCGCGGGGTAGTCACCGAGTGTGCAGCCAGTTGCAAGTGAGTGCAGCCGTATCGTACAGACAACACCACACTTCAGGTATCGACGCGCGACAGATAGCGCGTGTGGTCGACAAGGAGAGGGGAAATGGCGACCGCAGGCGAACCGCAGCGGCTCGCGCCACCGACGCAGGCGGCGCGACAGATCCGGCAGTTGTTTCAGGCGACGGCATGCTCGATTTATGTGTGCCAGAGCCCGAGCGACCAATTCTTGTTGTCGGGGACCGACTCGGACGGCCCCCCGACCGGGCTCAGCCCTGGCTTTACCGTCCGCACCGATGAGCGGCTCCGCGACGGCACCTGGACGGGGTTGACCAGTTTCGTGGCGCGGACCGGCGAGACGCTACGCCTCGACTGCATCGACCGGCCCGTCGACGCGCACCTCGACGGTCGGCCGGTGCGCGTGCAGCGTGACGGCCGTTCGTGCGAGATTCAGAGCCCGGGCGCATTCCTCGCCACCGCGGTCCGGCGCGACGCCACGGTCCGGGGCGTCATCCGCCTGGTGCGACGGCGGGGCGAGCCCGCGTTCAGCCCGCATGACGAAGTCCTGCTGGCCGGGTGCGCGCCGTGGGTAGCCATCGGATTCGTGCACGCGCAGGCGCGCACGCAGCTCATCAGCACCCTCTTCGACATCGCCATGACCGACGACGAGGAGGCGATGATCGAGAAGATCGCCGTCGAGGCCATCGCGCTGGTCCACGGCGACAGCGAGCGCAGCGGCATCTTCTTGCTCGATCAGGCCAGCGGGCTGTACACCTTCCGCGCCCCACACAGCGCACGCCGCCGCCTCGGTCCTACGGCCTACGGCGCACACAGCCCGGGGTTGACGGCACACATGATTCGCACCCGCAGCGGCATCTTGTCGACCGACCTGACCCGCGACCTGGCGCCGGGTGGGGCCCTCGGGCATGTAGCCCGCCAGCCGAAGAGCGATGATCTGACGCGTTCCTTCGTCGGCGTGCCGATCCTCGGCGCCGCCGCCGACCGCCCCGTCGAAGGGGTGCTACGCGTTGCCGCGCCTGCCTTCAACGCGTTTTCGTATCACGACGTCGAAACCCTCGGCGCCTTCGCCCAGCAGACCAGCTTGATCCTCCAGCATCGACGCAAGCTGGCGTGCCGCACCGCCGAATTGCACAAAGAGGAGCGCAAGTTCGCGGCGTTGATCAAGGCCGCGCCCGGACCTGTGCTGGCCGTCAATCGCCGCGGACGCATCACCGAGTTCAACGACGCAGCAAAAGCCGTCCTCGGCATCGAAGCGGAGGCGGCCATCGGCCACGATGTCGTCGCGGTGGTCTACGGGGGCCGACGCGAGCTGGCGACGGCAGCGATCCGCGCCATCCTCGCCGCGGCGCGCCGGGGCACGAGCTTGCGCGACTACTACACGGTCTTCTACCGCCGCTGTCCCCGCACCCGAGAGCAGATCCCCATTCCCGTGCGGCTGTCCGCCTCCCTGCTCAAGAACGAAAGTAACGAGTCGATCGGCTCGATCGGTATCTTCGCGGACCTGCGCGGCGCGGCATCGAACAATGCCATCAGCGCCTTGCGTGTCACCGAGGCCGAGCGGCCGCCGCGGGCCAATGGGGCGCCGCCACAGGAGGAGGCGTGGCTCACCGTCGACCCCGCCGTGTCGGCGATGTTCGAGCGCGTCAAGCGTATCGCCCAGAACCCCGGCGGCCCCGTCTTGATCACCGGGCCGACCGGCGCCGGGAAGGAGGCCATCGCCCGCGCGGTGCACGGCTATCGCGGACACAACGCCCGAGCCGAGTTCATCGCGCTCAACTGCGCCGGCCTCGGCACCGACACGTTCGAGTCGGAGCTCTTCGGCACCGAGCCGGGCAGCTTTACCGGGGCGCTGCCCACGGCGCGTCCCGGCCTGTTGGAGGAAGCCGCAAACGGCACGGTGTTCTTCGATGAGATCGGCGAGCTCAGCCCGGTGAACCAAGCGAAGCTGCTGCGCCTGTTGGGCAGCCACGGGGTGTATCGCGTCCGCCGGGTAGCCGGGCGTGAGCGCAGCATCAAGTTCCAGGTAGTGGCGGCAACGAATCGAAACCTGGCACAATGCGTCTGCGACGGTACGTTCCGCGCCGACTTGTACGAACGCATCAAGGCAGTGGAGATCATCCTACCGCCGCTGCGCTCACGCCGCGCCGATATCATGCTGTTGGCGGACCGCTTCCTGTTGCAGGCCACGGCGGGGGTGGCGCAGGCGCCGGTGGGCTTTTCGAGCGACGCGGTGCGGGCGCTGCTCGCCTACGGATGGCCGGGAAACGTGCGCGAGCTGCAGAACACCGTGACCACCGCGGTGCAGCTCTGTCTCACCGAGGGCGCGGACAACGTTGTCGAAATGTTGATCGATACGCGCCATCTTCCCGTTGTGGTGGTCGAGACCGCCAGCACGCGGCCTGATCCGGCCAGCGGCATGGCGCCGCTCCCCCCGCCCGCTGACGTACTCGAGCGCCTGCAGCGGTTGGAACACGAGGTGACGACGTTGCGCAAACGCTTGGCGCGGCCGATGCCGACCCGCCAATTCGTCGAACGCTTGCTCGAAGGCGATGAAACGCTGCGCGACCGGGTGCGGGCTCGGGACAAGGGGGTCTACAAGGACATTCAACGCCTGGCCGAGCAGGCCGGCGTTCGCCATCAATACACGCACGTCTACGAGGTGGTGAAGAGCGTGATGCAGCGACGGTGGGGCACAGACGGCCACGCATGACGTTCACGCGTGGGCTTCGGTCCGTAGCGCACTGATCTCCGGTTCCCGTAACTGGGTCGCGGCCACGGCGCCGAGAGCCCTGCGGGTGGCTTCGCTTCCGAAGTTCCTTGCGTGGGAGCGCTCGCCCGGGCGAAGGCCTAGCATAACATCACAGCCTGGCGCTGGCGCCGCACCGTTGGTACGTACCCTGCTGATGCCTTCGGGCACAAGGAGGAAGTGCCCGATGAACGTAGCCGTAGAGTCGCGTGTCGTTGAAGTCTTTCCGGTCCGCCAGACCGTGCCGAGCCAACGCGTGGAGGTGCGCCCCGTCGTCTCGGGGGCGTTGTTCGAGCAGATGTGCCGCGATCGGAGGAAGACGTACGCCGCGTTGGGTGTCGAGCTGCATGACGACGTCCTCGATGCCGTCCGTCGCTTTGGCACGACGCTCGGGGTGTTCGTGGACGGACGGCTCGTGGGAGGTTTCAGCTGCTGGCGGCTCTCGGAGGGGCTCTGCAGTCTCGGATTCACTCTGCAACGCCTGCACCTCGAGCGCTATCAACCGGACAGGACCGTGGAGCTGGGCTCCATGTACGTGTTGCCGGAGTACCAGGGGCGCGGCGCGGCGCGGGCGTTGAAGGAAGCTGGCCGCGTGCTCCTCGTCGGCATGAAGCCGGAGCTGTTGGTGGCGTTCGCCGTGGACCACGTGGTCGACCTCTACGTCATGGAGTTCGGCTTCCGGCGGGTTGGGCCTCCCGTCGAGCATCCCCTCGCGCGGGGCGTCAAGGTCACGCCGCTGGCCGCGACCTTCAAGCAGTTCGCCAAGCGACACTACGCGTGAGAGGTTGCGCATGACGACCTTGGAACTGGACAAGGACCCGCCGATCTATCTCGCGGGTTGGGGGGCGCGCCCTGGGTCCCTGCAGTACAGCAATGCGGAGGCGGTCGACATCCTCGGCCTCGATCCGCGGGTGGCCGTCGACGTCGAGCAGAAGGTCGGCACCCGCTTGCGCCACAGCGCCACCGACTGGCGCACCCGACAGCAGCTGGAGGCCGCTTCGACGCTCGCGTTCGACGCCACCTGGCGCGCCCTGGTGCGTGCCGACATCGCGCCGGACGCCGTCGACGCCATCGTCTCCTCGGCGACCATCCTCGACCATTTCTGTCCCTCCATTGCGGTCCGCGTGCTGAAGCTGCTGGGCGGGAGGGACCGCGCCCTGACCTTCGACTTGACCGGCGGCTGTGGGACCTTCGCCTCGGCGCTGTTCCTCGCCGTCCAGCTGCTGCAGGCACGGACCGTCGAGACCGTCGTCGTCGTCGCGGCGGAGCCGCTGACCCGTCTCATCTGGGTCATGCGTCGCCCGCTCGAGGCTCTGCTGTTCGGTGACGGCGCGGCGGCAATGGTGCTGACGACACGCGTCCAGACGCCGTTCCGGCTGCGTCGCTGCGCTGTGCAGACGGTCGCCGATCTGGGCGGGTGTCGCGACGAGATCATGACCGTGCCCGTCGTCGGCTGCGGCGCGTTGCCGCCGCTGCTGGTGCACGACGACTACGTCGATCCACGCGCCCCGCAGGCGGGTTGTCCGGATGCCTACCGCGCCGTGCACGATGGCCGCATGGCGGCGCGCTGGGGGGCGCACTACCTGGCCGCCGCCGTGGAATGGGCGGCGGCCGGTATCGATCGGCGCGACGTCTACGTGGTACCGCATCAGCCGAGCAAGGTCGTCCTCGATGCGGTGCGGGCGAAGCTCGCGCTCGAGAGCCGCCAGGTGGCCTCCATCAACGAGACGCACGGCAACCTGAGTAGCGCGTCGGTGCCGATGGCCTTCGTGGAGCGTTTCGCGGCGGGCCCGGCCCGCTATCCCTGGACCGTGCTTGCCCCGGTGGGCACCGGCTTGACCGTCGGCGCGGCGCTCATCGAGAACACGGGGCTGCGCGCGGCAGCGGGGCGGCACGATGGCGGCGACGCGGCGCCGTGAAGGCACCCGGATGGTCACCGGCTGTGGCTGTCCGGTCCTTGCCGTGGGCGCGCAAAAAGTTGCGCTTGGGTTCTTCCTTCGTCCCCAGTTCTGAGGTAAAACGACCCCGTGAAGAAATCGCGTGGAGACAAAGTGACACTCGGTGCGGTGCTCAAACGGCGTCGGCGCCAGTTGGATCTGACGCAGACACAGGTCGCCGCAAAAGTCGGCTGTCGTCCCAACTACATCGGCTACCTGGAGGGCGACGCGCGCCACCCCAGCCCGAAAGTCGTGTCGAAGCTGGCGAAGGCGCTCGACCTGGACGAACGGGAGATCTTCTTCCTGGCGAATCCACACACCCGGGCGCTCATCAGCCCGGAGCGACCGGAGCCGGAATCGGCGTGGGAGCGCTTCAGGACGAACCGCGGGTTGCACACGCGCCACGGCATCACAGCGCGCGAGCTGGCGGCCCTCAAGGTTATTGCCGCGCTGGGATCCGTACGCAGCCAGCGCGACTTCCTGTTCGTGCTGCAGACGATCCGACAGGCACTCACTGACGAGTGATCGAGCGGGCGGGTTGACTGCCCCGGCGTCGTTCGCTTATAGCCCATCCATGGCGGCGACGAGCGACGATGCGGAAATCAGCCGACTGCTCGTACGCGTACTGAACGCGTTTGATCTGGGCGAGTACGCCCGCGACGGGCGCTGGATGGCGCACGTGCGCGACTTGCGCCGGATCGTGGCTGCCGACTACTGCAGCACCGTCAAGAGCCACCGCACCGCTGGCATGTTTCCGGTGCGCTCGTTCGTCAGCGACGCGCAGCGCGAGTTTCCCGAGTTCAACGTGCAGCCGATCCGCTTCGATGTCGGGCTGCGCCGCCGGATCTCGGCCTTGGGCATCAACCTGCAGATGCAGCCGTATCTGCGCCGGCGGCCGTTACGGGGCTTCTACCATCGCGATCCGGATCACGGCCCGCTGATCTGGGTGAACCTGGCGCATCCTCCGGGCGCGGTCGCCGCCAGCCTGGGCCACGAATTGGGTCATTGGTACCGGGAGCGCTTGCTCGGTTGCGCCAGCGACAGCACCAGCGTGCCGTTCTTCAACGGGAACTTCGTCGGGCATCTGAAACGTCCGGACGAATTGTTCGCCGATGTCTTCCCGGTGCTGGCCGCCTATCCGACCAGTATCGCCGCCGAGATCTTCCCGGCTGGCGGCTGGCGATCGGTTGCGCGGCGGGCCCTCCGACTCGACGGTGCAACGCTGCGTCGACTCCGCACGCACTTGGCGGCGAACTACGGTTTCGACGCGTTGCCGCGAACGGAAGGCGCGGTGTCGCGGCGGATCTACTACGTCACCTCGATGGTGCACTTCGCGCGATTACGCTGGGCACTGTTGGCCGAGTTTGATCTCTGAGCATTGTCTGCACGGCAATCCCACGGCCCGCTGGTCGACAGTCCTGAGTCGAGTGTCGAGAGGGCGCCGATCGCAGCGCACGCCTGCTGCTTCCAAACGGCCGTGAGCCGTTGTCATTGTCGACTCGACGGGGTGCGACCGGTGTCGGCTTGCCGGCGTACGCCCGGAATGTTATGAGTTCCTCACCATCATGCGAACGGCAGCGTTCTTCCAACGATGGTCAGCGCCACGCGGCCGGAGCCTTGCTCCGCGAGTAGCTTTGTCGGCAGCCATTGCCGTTTTGGCGCTCACACAGTCTGCGGCAGCGCAGCAGGCCGCTTACGCCAGCGCGACGGCTGAGGTCTCGCGCAGCCTATCGACGCAAGCGATCGAATGCCTGCACCGCGGCGAGGATGGCATTTCGACAGAGTCGCGGCTGGCGGCGTATCGCCAAGGCCTCGACCTGGCGCGGCGTGCCGTCGCCGCCGATGATCAGAATGCCGACGCGCACTTCGCGCTGTTCGCCAACAACGGTCGCATCCTCCTTCTCGAAGGTGAGACGCCCAACCCGATCAACTTGCTGAACGCCAACCGCGAGCTCGAGCGCGCCCTGGAATTGGACCCGAATCACTCCGATGCGCTGGCTGCCAAGGGCGGGCTGTATCGTCAGCTGCCGCGGTTGTTGGGCGGCAACCTGACCAAGGCCGAGAGCTGTCTGACGCGCTCCATCGAGGTGGACCCGAACGCGGTCGGCGCGCGCATCGAGCTGGCGCAGACGTATCGCGACATGGGCGAGCCGGAGCGCGGCCTGCCGTTGCTCCAAACTGCGGCGCAGATCGCCGAACGCATGGGCAAGTTTCGCCAGCTGGCGGAAGCCCGCTCGTTGTTGCAGAACTGGGACTCGTCCCACTGACGCGTCCTACCCGGGATGCCCACGCCGGCGGTCCGGGGCGTCACTGCCCCTGGCCGTGCAGGTAGGTGTCGACGCCTTCCGTGACGGGATGCCGGGTCTGGATGCGCGCGACCAGGTCGCCCTCGAAGAGCAGCGGCTGGCGCCGCATGCCGCTCAACAATCCCGCCACCGGTGCCTTGATCTCGTGGCGCAGCTCGCCGTCGAATCCGTCGTACACCTGCCCCACGACGTCTCCGGCCTGCACCCAGCGGCCGACATCGAGCCGCGAGAGAAAGAAGCCGGCGTTGTCGGAGATCAACGGCAGGGTCTGCCGCAACCCGAAGTAGTGCGTGTCCTCGTCCTCCTCCGACAGATCAACGCCGCGCAAGATTCCGGAACGCACCAGGAACGCCACCAGCGCCCGGAAGAGCCGGGCGCAATGCGGCGGCTGCAGCACACCGGCCTGACCCGCTTGCACTACGAAGTTCTCTCCACCGAAGGCGCGCCACGCATGCCCGATGGTACTCGTGAAAATGGTGTTCATCGGTCGCTCGATCACCGCCGCCAAGCCGAACAGACGCGAGCTATCCCGTTCGCGTTCCGTCGGCTCGTACAGCCGCACCTGGGGAATTTCCTCGAAGTCGAGGTTCGAGCTGTGAATGTCGAGGCGGTAGTGCGCGGGGCGCGTCAGCTCCAGGACGGCGTGGGCGATCCGCTGCGTGGTCTCACCCGCATCGTAGCCGGGAAACATCCGATTGATGTCGGTGCTGTCGAACGGCCAGCGTCGGTTGCGCGTGTTCACGCCCAGCACGTTGACCGCCGGCACGATGAGCACTGGGGCGACGAGACGTTGCCCCGGGTGCTCGCCGGCGGCGACCGCCTTGAGGAAGCGCGCCAGCCGCGACACGACAAAAACACCGTTGAGCTCGTCGCCATGGATGCCGGCCACCACCGCGACCTTCGGCTCGCCGTCGCCGATGTGATGGTACGGAATCTCGAAGTCGTCGCGCAGCGGCGCGCTCATACGCAGCAAGGCCGGGGGCGCCGTCATCCGTCAAGGCCCCCGCACGCGGATGGCGCGGCGACGGCCATGATGCGCGCCATGAGCGAGCCCTCGTAGACCACCGGGTACTCGCGCAGCGTGAACAGCACCCCATCCACCGGTGAACGTACCTCGGACAACACCCGCCCTTCGTGTGCCGAGACGATGCATCCGAGCCGCTGTCCTTTGGTGACCGACGTCCAGTGCTCGGCTTCGGGCACGAACAGGCCCGAGGTTTCGGCGTTGAGGTAGTGAACGTTGCTGTCGTCCGCGATCAGCGGATGATGCGTGAGGTCGTCGAGCGGCACGTCGCTGTCCAAAACCCCCAGGTCCCGCCATGCCCGCAGGATGCCGGTCATCAGCTGATCGGTGAAGGCAGGCGTGATGCGCATCCCCACTCCCATCTCCACGACGAGACACGGCGTGTCGCGGGCATTCAGGCTGTGCGCGATGGTCGCCTCCAGCACCGTCAGGGCCCCGTGCAGCCAGATGATGTCGATGTTCATCCGACGTGCCAGCGGCACCAGATGCTCCGCAAAGGCTTCATTGATGCGCACCTGCGGAATCTCCCGGAGAAACACATTGCTCGCATGAATGTCGAGCACCAACGCCGCGCCCGCCAGATGACGCATCACCGCCTCGGTGATGCGTTGCGGCAGCAGCCCGGCGGCGTGCCCGGGAAAGTTTCGGTTCAGGTCGGTGTCGAAGACGGGCACGAAGCGCTGCAAGGTGTCGACGCCCAAAGGGTTCAGCGCCGGATACAACTCCACACGACCGCGCAGTGCGTCGGGCCGCCGCGTCACCAGTGACTCGAGCCACGCTGCAAGACGATGGCAGACGTACAAACCCTCCAGCTCATCGCCGTGAATGCCCGCGACGACGGCGACGGTCGGTGTCCCGCCGCCGTCGAACACGGTGCGCCGCACCTGCAGCCGCTCGCGATACGGCAACTGCAACGTCAGGATGGCGTCCTGATCGATCCGCACCCCCATGTCACGCCACCCTGGCGATCTCGACCGATACGGCGAGGCTGTGCGCCCCGCCACCGAAGACGACACCCTTCAGCGGGCTTACGTCACTATAGTCACGTCCCCACGCGGTGGTGACGTGCTGGGCGCTCACCAGCTGATCGTTGGTGGGGTCGAAGTCGACCCAGCCCTGATCGGGATCACACACGCTGAACCAGGCATGCGAGGCATCGGCGCCGCGTAGGCGGGCCTGGCCGGGTGGCGGTAGGCTCTCGACGTAGCCACTGACGTAGCGCGCCGGCAGGCCCAGGGAACGCAAGCAGCCGATGGCCAGGTGCGCAAAGTCCTGGCACACGCCGCGCCGGAGCTCCAGCAGTTCGGCCAGCGGTGTCGACACCGTGGTGAAGTCGCGCTCGTAGGCAAACTCGCGATGGATGCGTCGATTGAGGTCGTCGACCGCGTCGAGCAACGGCCGGCCCGGAGCGAAGGAAGGCTGCGCGTAGGCCGCGAGGGCCGCACTGGTCACTACCAAGGGTGAATCCAGAACGAACTGCCGCGCCTCAATGAGGTCGGTACGCAGGTCGTCGCGCAGACGTTGGCCGACACTCTCCCAAACGATCGACGCACCGAGGTCCGCCTGCTTCGCGCCGGTACGCACCTCGACCGTGCTGGTGGCGGTCACGCGCAGTTCGTTATGCGGCTCCTCGACGGCAAAGTAGACCAGGACGTTGCCGAAGTAGTCGCTGCGCTCCTGCGTCAGACTCGGTGCCGGCTCGACCACCAGCCGGTGCACGCTGCAGCGCTGGCGATCATCCGTACGCGGCCGCAGATGCGCTTCGTTGTGGCACAACGTGACCCAGCCGCTGTAGCGGTACTGCGTCGTGTGCACGATGTGAAAGGTCATACGAGACGCACCAACTGCTGCGGCGGTTCCGCATGGCTGAAGTAGCGGCGCGTGAGCTCCTCCGAAAGCGCCGTTAGCCGCTCCGCGACGTGTTCCAGGAGGGTGCCGAGCGCCTCGCGCTCGTGCTCGAGGCCTGCCGCGCCAGGTTCAGTGGCTCCCGGCGACGGGCCGCCGATGTCGAACAGACGCACCTGCGTCAGCGCGTCGAGTGCCAGCCGGCCGGCGCTGGTCCTCCGGCCCGCGCCCTCGGGACTGAGGTCGGCCACCAACTGATCGAGTCGCACCAGTTGATAGCCCAGCGATCGGGGATTGGTCTCGTCGAGCAGGACGAGATCCAACACGGTGCCGGGCTGCAGTTGCGCGCGGTAGCGCCGGCGGTACGTCTTCAGGCTGTGCGCGATCGCCAGCAGCGCTTCCCAGAGCGCCGGGCTCGGGGGTGTCGGGACGACGAAGACGCTGCGCAGCAACCCCACGTCCAGCAGCCCGCGCTCCAGACGGCGTCCGATCTCCAAGAAGCGCCATCCCGGCCCGTGACTCATGCTCTCATCGCACAGCCCCGCGAACGCGGCCTGCAGAATGATGACGCGCTGCAACGCTTCGAGGGCGGCGTCGAGCTCGCACGGGCGCACCAGCTCGCGGTTCAACGTGTTGATGACGCGCGACGCGTCACTCGATAAGCGGTCGCGCACGGAACGGCTGGTGCGTACCAATGCGGTCAGGTTGTAGCGCAAGCTGCCGACGCGCCGCCGATCCAGCAGGACGCTCAGCAGCTCGCGCTCCGGCGCCCGGAGACGCTCTGCGGCTTCGCTGCCGACGAAACCCGGGTAGGTGCTGGTGTGGTAGGTCACGGCGCGCAGCAACCAAGGCAGACAGTCGTCTGCCTGACCCGGCTCCGCGGCGGTGAGACGCAGCAAGACCTCGCGCAGCAAACGTGCCGTGCCATCGCTGCGCTCGGCGTAGCGTCCGAGCCAAAAGAGGTCATCGGCAACGCGCCCGGGGACATCGTCGCCATCGCGCGTCACGGCAATCGGCTGGCCGCCCGGTGTCAGCAAGCTGACTTGCCGCTCTGGCTCGGACGCCAAGACCCACACGTCCTTGCTCACCCCGCCGTGTTGATTGGAGACCAGCCACGCGTCGGCGCTTGGCGCGACGCGACTCAGCCCGCCGGGCATCACGACATAGCCGGGTTCGCTGGCAACCAGAAAGCTGCGTAAGACCATCGGCCGCGGCTCGAGACGGCCGTCGACGGCCACGGGTGCCGTCGACAGTGCGATGCGTGTCTGGGCCGCGAAGAGGTGCGGCTGGCTGCGGATGCGCATCGCCAGCGCCTCACGCTGCGCCTGACTCAGCTGGATGCCGAAGACGGTCGAGGCGCTCGGATGTGGGGCGATCGGCTTGATCACCAACTGCTCGAGGTGCTCCACCACGAAGCGACAGTCGGCCTCCCGACCGCACCACCAGGTGGGCACCGACGGGAGCTTCGGGTCCTCGCCCAGCAGCTCGCGCGTCAGATCCGGGAGCACCGCCATCAAGCCGGGATTTTCGAGGATCCCGCTGCCGAGCGGGTTGGCGATGGCCACCTGGCCGAGCCGCGCCGCCTGTAAGAGCCCGGGCGTGCCGAGCAGCGAGTCGGCGCGCAACTCGAGCGGGTCGCAGTAGGTGTCGTCAAGGCGCCGCAAGATGACATCGACGCGCTTCAGCCCGTCCAGCGTCCGCAGCCACACGCAACCGTTGTGCACCGTCAAGTCGCCGCCTTGCACCAGCGTGAGCCCGAGATAGTTGGCCAGGTAGGCATGCTCGAAGTAGGTCTCATTCTCCGGTCCCGGGGTCAGCAAGACGATGCGCGGATTGTCGTGACGGCGCGGGTCGAGGCCCACCAGAGTGCTGCGCAGGGCGCGAAAGTAGAGGGCCAGGCGGTGGACGTGCGAGTCGCGGTACAGACTGGGAAACACCCGCGACAGCACCGTCCGATTCTCGAGCGCATAACCGGCTCCAGACGGGGCCTGGCTGCGGTCGCCGATCACACACATCTGACCGTCCGGCGCACGCGCCAGATCCGCGGCGTACAGCTGCAGGTGATGCGCGCCGGTTGGGCGCACGGCATCGCATGGACGCAGGAACCCCGGATGCGCGCAGATCAGCTCTGGCGGCAACATGCCGCTGCGCAGCAGCCGGCGCGGGCCGTAGATGTCAGCGAGCACCAGGTCGAGCACCTCAGCGCGCTGGATGAGCCCCTGCTCGATGACGCTCCATTCGGCGCTGGTCAGCAACAGGGGCAGCGGATCGAGCGGCCACAAGCGCTCCGTCGGCTGTGGCTCGTCATACACGTTGTAGGTGACGCCGTTCTCGTGCAGGAGTCGGCGGACCTCGGTGCCCCGTCGACTGAGCTCGCCGGCGTCCAGCGCTTCGAGGGCGCGGATCAGATACTCCCAGTGCGGCCGCAACGCGCCGGGCGCGGCGGACATCTCGTCGTACAGAGACGCCCCCGACCGGTAGTCGCGTGACAACGGTACGGGAGTGGTGGCGAACGACGTCGCGATCGTGGACTCGGGCATGGGCACGTCAGCAGCGCTCTCGATAGCGCAAATCCAAGGTGTACGGAAACTGCGCGTTGCGTTCCTCCGGCGGCGCCGGCGTCGGCCCGGGAGTATGGCCGTACGGCCAAAAGCGGGCGATGCGACGCGCTTCCGCTTCGTTGGCGTTTACCGGGAAGCTATCGTAGTGCCGTCCACCCGGATGGCTGACGTGGTAGGTACAGCCGCCGATCGAGCGCTCGTTCCAGGTGTCGAGGATGTCGAACACCAGCGGCGCGTGCACGCCGATGGTCGGGTGCAGGCCTGAGGGCGGCTGCCAGGCGCGGTAGCGCACCGCAGCGACGCGCTCCCCCTGCGTCGAGGTCGCGCGCAACGGCACACGACGGCCGTTGCAGCACACCAGGTAGCGATCGCCGCTCATCCCGCTGGCACGTACCTGCAGTCGTTCGACCGAGGAGTCGACGTAGCGCGCCGTGCCGAGCGACGTGACTTCCTCACCGAGCACGTGCCAGGGCTCCAAGGCCATGCGCAGCTCGAGATCGATACCCTGCGCGTGCACGGTCCCATAGTGCGGAAAGCGAAACTCGAAGAACGGCGCGAACCACGCCACTTCAAACGCATAACCCGCCCGCTCGAGGTCGCACAACACGTCACGGAAATCCTGCTCGACGAAGTGCGGCAGCATGAAGCGGTCGTGCAACCCCGTGCGCCACGGCGACGGCTGGCGTTTGTACGGCCGCTGCCAGAAGTGGGCGATCAGAGCGCGCAGGAGCAGCTGTTGCAGCAGGCTCATCCGCGGGTGTGGCGGCATCTCGAAGCCGCGGAACTCGACCAACCCGAGACGGCCGGTGGCGCTGTCGGGTGAATAGAGCTTGTCGATACAAAACTCGGCGCGGTGTGTGTTGCCGGTGACGTCGACCAGGAGGTGGCGCAGCAGCCGGTCGACCAACCACGGTTGGGAGACCACCCCCTCCGGCAACTGCTGGAAGGCGATCGACAGCTCGTAGAGCGCATCGTCACGCGCTTCGTCGACGCGTGGCGCTTGACTCGTCGGTCCGATGAACATGCCCGAGAACAGGTAGGAGAGACTCGGATGATGCTGCCAGTACGCCAGCAGGCTTTGCAGCAGCTCGGGACGGCGGAGCATCGGACTGTCGCCGGGAGTTGCACCGCCGATGGTGACGTGGTTGCCGCCACCCGTTCCGGTGTGACGGCCGTCCAGCATGAACTTTTCGGTGCCGAGCCGGCTCAGGTGTGCCTCGTCGTACAGCACCGATGTCGTGCTGGTCAGCTCCACCCAGCTGTGCGCCGGATGCACGTTGACCTCGATCACGCCGGGGTCGGGTGTGACCTGCAGCCGGCGCAGCCGCCAGTCGCGCGGCGGTTCGTAGCCTTCGAGGATCACCGGCATCTGCAGCTCGGCGGCGGTGGCCTCGATGCATGCCACCAAGTCGAGGAAGTGCTCGAGATGTGTCAGGGGCGGCAAGAAAACATTCAGCCGGCCGCCACGCGGCTCGACGCACAACGCGGTATGCAACACGTGTGTCAGGTCCGGCTCGACCTCCGTCGCGTCGACCACCTGCTCGCGGATCCCCACCGCCGGCGCTTCGCCATCCTGGAGGGCGCTGTAGCGGCGCGCCACTTGGCCATGGATATCGCCGAGCGGGGGCAGGGGCTGGAACAGCGATCGCTCCGCCGGCTCCTCGCGATGCTCCGGCGCAACCCACGGCAGCGAGTCGAGGGGCAAGCGGTAGCCCATGGGCGAAGTGCCCGGCACCAGATACATGCGCTTGCGCCGAAACACCCAACGACACGTCCGCCAGTGCCCACCGTCGGTATTCGCGTGATCAAACCAGCGCAACGGCAGCGCGTAACCGGTGACCCCGTTGAGGCCCTCGCTGAGCCGCTCGGCGAGACGGCGTCGCTCACCCGGATCGTGGAGATCGGCACGCAGCGGATCGACGTTGACCGGCAGTGTGCCTTCCTTCCAGAGATAGTAGAACGCGTCCTCAAATCCCGGCAGGATCATGTCGGCCCATACGCCGAGACGACGGGCCAGCGCGCGGATGAAGCGCAGGGCGTGGTCGGCGGTGAACCCATGGTCGCGCGCGTCGTCCGCCAGCAGGCGGTCATCATGCCACACCGCCTGCGCATCCGGGCGCCAGAAGCACGACAACGCCCAGCGCGGCAGGGGCTCGCCCGGATACCATTTGCCCTGGCCGTACATCAGCACGCCGCCGGGGGCAAAGCGCTGCCGCAAGCGACCGAGGAGATGCACTGCCAGGGTCCGCTTCGCGGCGCCAAGCGCATCGGTGTTCCACTCCGCACCATCCATGTCGTCGATCGAGACGAAGGTGGGTTCACCGCCCATCGTCAAGCGGACGTCATGCGCCTCCAAGTCCGCGTCGACCAGGTGACCCAACGCGTCGATGGCACACCACTGCTCTTCGGTATAGGGCTTGGTGACGCGTGGGTCTTCACGGATGCGTTCGACGCGGTTGGCAAACGAGAAGGTGACCTCTGCCGCTTCGACGGCGCCGGTGACCGGCGCGGCGCTCGCCGGGTGCGGCGTGCAGGCGAGCGGAATGTGCCCCTCGCCGGCAAACAGGCCGGAGGTGGGATCGAGCCCGAGCCAGCCGGCGCCCGGCACATAGACCTCCGCCCAGGCGTGCAGATCGGTGAAGTCGGCGCTGGGGCCGGACGGCCCGTCGAGCGCCTTGACGTCGGCGACGAGCTGCACCAGGTAACCCGAGACGAACCGCGACGCCAGCCCGAGGTGCCGCAGAATCTGCACCAACAACCAGCCGGTGTCGCGGCACGAACCCAGCGCCCGCCCCAGCGTCTCCTCGCAGGTCTGCACGCCGGGCTCCATGCGTACCGTGTAGGCGATGTCGCGCTGCAGGCGGCGGTTCAGCTGCACCAGAAACGGCACGATCTGCCGCCGACTACGCTCGACGCCGGCCAGCCACTCCTGCAAGCGCGGCCCGTGCTCCTTGATCTCGAGGTACGGTGCCAGCTGCGTGGCCAGGTCCTCGCCGTACGCGAAGGGATAGTGCTCCGCCGTCTCCTCGACGAAAAAATCGAACGGGTTGATCACCGTCATCTCGGCAATGAGCGCCGTCTCGATGCCGAGCTCGGCAACGCGCTCCGGAAACACAACGCGGGCCAGGTAGTTGCCGAACGGATCTTGCTGCCAATTGATGAAGTGCGGGTCGGGGCGGATCTGCAGCGAATAGGCGTGAATCGGCGTGCGCGAATGCGGCGCCGGCCGCAGTCGGATGACGTGCGGCGACAGGCTCACCAGCCGATCATAGCGGTAGTGCGTGGTGTGGGTGAGGGCGACGCGGATGGCCATGACTGCGCAGTCGACTGGGAGCCAGCGTCACTGTTGGGCGTCCTGCTGGCGCTGCAGGCGTAAGGTGACGTCGGGTACGGCCGCGGCGTCGTCGCCCTTGAGGGTATCGCGGTACGCCGTGGTATCGCCGGCGTCGCGACCCACCACGGCGGTAACGTAGGTGTCGTTGGTGACCAGACGCGTCGTCGGATCGAAGCCGCGCCAGCCGGCGCCGGGAATCAACACCTCGGCCCACCCGTGTGGTGCCGGTTGCGCGTCGTCTGCCTCGTCGAGATAGTCGGGGTCTTGATATCCGCCGACGAAGCGCGCCGGCACACCCCAGGCGCGCACGATGGCGATCAGCAGATGCGCCAGGTCATGGCAGCAGCCACTGCCCGCCTTCAGTGCCTCGGCCAGCACCCCCGCAGCGGCGAGGTCGCTGCGGTACGCCAGCGTGTCCGCGACCCATTCGGTCGCCGCCAGCACTGCATCGAGCACCGCATGTTGCGGATCGTACGCCGGCCACTGGCGATCCGCAGCCAGCCGCGTCAGCGGCGGCACAACGTTGCTGCGGTGCAGCACGTAGTCCCACAGCCAGGGTTGCGACTTCAACGTGTCGGCGATCCAGTCACGTTCGCGCGCCGGAGCGATCACCGTATACGCGAACGGGTTGTGCAGCAGGGTCTCCACCTCGACGTGCAGCCGGGCAACCAGCTGCGTGTGCGGTGCGACCACGTCGAAGGCGTGCACCCGGTTCCCGAAGTAGTCGCAGAAGCCGTGCACCTCCGCCGCGGGCTCGATGAGGAGGCGCGCCACGCTGACCTGTTGCGTGGCGCTGCTCGACGGCGCGAGACGCACTTCGCAGTGGTGCTCGCGGACCGGCGTGGCGAACGCCAACCGCAGCTCGTGGTCGATCAGGTAGCGCACGATTGGTCCGCCAGGTGAGCTTCGAAGTAGTCCTGTGTCAGCGCGCTGTGCAGCTCGGAGATCTGAACCAGGAAGCGTTCCAAGAACTCGTGCAGGCCTTCCTTGAAGACCAGCTCGGACGAGGAGTGCTCCAGGCACTCGCGCAGCCGCCGCATGCTGGCGCCGCTGTCGGACTCGCCGTTGCCGACCGTCTGCAGCGCGTTCTCCATCCGTTCGAGCGCAAACCACAGCGAGCGCGGAAAGTTGGGCTCGAAGATGACGAACTCGGCGACGTCGAGCGGGCGCAGGCCGGCGTGATACTTGCGCCGATAGGCCTCGAAACCGGAGAGCGAGCGCAGCAAGGCCGCCCACTGATAGTAATCGAGCGCCGAGCCGACCATCGAGACATCCGGCAGCAGGAGGTGGTACTTGACGTCGAGGATGCGCGCCGTCATGTCGGCACGCTCCAGAAACGTCCCCAGCAGGTAGAAGCCCCAGCCCTCGCCGCGCATCATCGTGTTCGACGTCAGGCCGTGAAAGCGCGCCACCCCCTGGCGCACGTCGGCGTACACGGCCGGCGCACGCTCGCTGGGCAGCGGCGTCGCCAGTTGGCGGTCCACCTGCAGCCACAGCTCGTTCATCGCTTCCCACATCTCCTTCGAGATACGATCGCGCACCACGCGCGCGTTCTCACGCGCCAAGCGCAGGCTGCTGCGGATGGCGTTCGGATTCGAGCGCTCCTGCGTCATGAACTGGATGACCCGATTGGCGCTGATCTCGGCACCGCCGGAGCACTGCGCAAACGCCTCCTCGCTGCCGCTGATGCTGAGCAATGGCTTCCACTGCGCCGAGACCGGCAACGCGTCCTCAGCCTCCAAGAGATAGAGGAGGTTGATTTCGAGCAGACGCGCAGTGTTGCCGGCGCGTTCGAGGTAGCGCGACATCCAGTACAACGAATCGGCGATCCGGCTCAGCATACACGCGCTCGGGTACGCGGGCGCCGCGGGTTCATGTCGCTACTCGGCCAGGACCCACGTGTCCTTGCTCCCGCCCCCCTGCGACGAATTGACGATCAGCGACCCCTTCGTCAACGCCACGCGCGTCAGCCCGCCGGGAACCACCTCGATATCCTCGCCGTAGATGACGTACGGCCGCAGGTCGATGTGCCGCGACTCCAACTCGCCGTCGAGGTAGCAGACGTGGCGCGACAACGGCACCACCGGCTGCGCGATGTAGTTGCGCGGGTTCTCGCGGATGCGGGTGGCGAACTCGGCGCGCAGCGCCGGGGTCGACGTCGGTCCCATGAGCATGCCATAGCCTCCCGACTCCGCGACGGCTTTCACGACCAGATGCTCGAGGTTGTCGAGGGCATAGGCCTGATGGTCGGGCCGGCTCATCAGGTACGTCGGTACGTTCTGCAGGATCGGCGGCTCGCCAAGGTAGTAGCGGATGATGTCGGGCACGAACGGACAGATCGCCTTGTCGTCGGCGATGCCGTTGCCCGGCGCGTTGACGATGGCCACGTTGCCGGCGCGCCAGGCGTTGATCACCCCCGCCACGCCGACCACCGAGTCGGCCCGGAAGCACAGCGGATCGAGGAATGTGTCGTCGACGCGCCGGTAGATGACGTCGACACGCCGCAAGCCCTGCGTCGTCTTCATGTAGACGACGTTGTTCTTCACCACCAGGTCGCGGCTTTCGACCAACTCGATGCCCATCTCCTTGGCCAGGAAGGTATGCTCGAAGTACGCCGAGTTGTAGATGCCGGGCGTCAGCAGAACGACCTCGGCGGCATCCTTGCCGCGCGGCGACAGGTGGCGCAGCGCCTGCAGCAACAGGGCAGGGTAGTGCTCGACGCGCCGCACCCGATACTTGGCGAAGAACTCCGGCAGGATGCGGCGCTCGACGACGCGATTCTCGATCATGTACGACACGCCCGACGGTGTGCGCAGGTTGTCTTCGAGCACCAGGTAGCGCCCGTTTTCGTCACGAATCAGGTCGATGCCGCTGATGTGCGTGTAAATGTCCTGCGGCGGATCGATGTGCATCACCTCGCGGCGGAAGTCCTTCCCCTCGAAGATCAGATACGGCGGGATGACACCGTCCTTGAGGATGCGCTGGCCATGGTAGATGTCCTTGAGGAAGAGGTTGAGCGCGCGGACACGTTGCTTGAGGCCGGCCTCGATCGGCGCCCATTCCATTGCCGGAATGATGCGCGGCAGCAGGTCGAATGGCCACACCCGCTCGATGCCTTCCTCTGTCTCGCTGTACACCGTGAAGGTCACCCCTTCGGTGCGTAGCGCCAAGTGCGCGGCCTGCGCTTTGGCAGCGAGCGCACTCTGACCGGTCTTGCGGATGTGCTCCCAGAGCGGGTGGTAGTGCGGCCGTGGCTCGAAATCGTCGCGGTAGAACTCGTGATACGGCATCCCCTCGATCGATGCAGCGGTCGTGGCGGAGGCAAGCATGGTGAACCGGTGGAAAGGCAAGGCCTATGCCAGCGGGACTCACCCGAGTGGGCATCAAACCGGCCCGCCGATTGGCCGCTTACGAGCAAGTTGCTGCCGACGGGTTGGGCACCATCCGATTACAAAGCAGGCAGTCGAGAGCGGGTCGCGAAAGCCGCAGGCGTGTGGCATGGTGCGCCGGTTATGCAGGGCCGTCCGCCCCTCACGCCGGTGCTGTGCATGCTTCTGATGGCGCGCGGCAGCGCCGTGGGGCAGGCCACGCCGCCGCGCGAGGCCGCCCGCTACGTCCTACGTGCCACGGTTGCGACGACTGGAGTCGAGGGCAGCGTCGACGTGACGTTCACAAACCAGAGCCCGCGCACGCTCGACGACGCCGTGATTGTCCTCTTCCCCAACCGCTTTGCGCGGGCCGATGACGCGGTGAACGACTTCAATCGGCCCTTCGTCTACCCGCAGATGGACTTCGACCCGGGCGCCATGCAGATCCTGGAGGGGCGCGACGGCGACACGCCGGCGGCGCTCGCCCCGCTGCATCTCGACGGGACGCCGGACGGCTGCCTGGTGCGCATGCACATCGCCCCGTTGGCCCCGCATGGCAGCCGCACCCTGCGCCTCCGTTTCCAGACCCGGGTGCCATACCGCTTCGGCAGCTTCGGACACTTCGAAGACCAGCTCACGCTCCTGGGCGGCTGGTATCCGTACCTCGCCGGGCTGGACGCCGCCGGCGTGTGGCAGATCGACGGTCCGCCGCCGCTGGCGAACTTCCACGTCGACCTCAGCCTCACGCCACCACGCGACGTCGCGCTCAACGGAATCGTGCAGGTGCAGGCCTCGACAGTGTCGGTCGCCCTGGAGAGTGTGCACTACGTCTCGTTGGTGGCGGCCGCTGCGCTGCAACGCCGCGACGTCGACGTCGGGGACACGCACCTCGTGCTCCTCGAACGGCCCAGGCAACGCACGCAGCGCATCAGCGTGGAAGCGGACACGACCGATCTCATGCGCGAAGACCTGGCCGACATGCTTGTTCACCGTCCGCCCGGCATGCCCACCCCACCGGCGGAGCTCGTCGTCGTGCAGGCGCCGTTACGCATGGACCTCGTCGCCCCCGGGGAGGGGATGGTCGTCGTGTCCGATCGCGCCCTCCGGGTGCTGTGGCCGCTGCGGCCCTTCCACGAGTTGCAGATCGCCCAAGGGGTGTACGCCGAGCTGTTGCGCCGACGCCTCAACGTGCGCGAGGCGGACGAGGACTATTGGTGGGTGAGCGAGGGCGTGAGTCGGACCCTGGCGACACGCTACATCAATCAGCGGCGCCCCGAGACGCGCAGCGTGCAGGACTGGATCGAGCTGTTCAACATCTTTGCGCTCGTCGATCGCTTCGAGACCGTACCGAAGATCCCTTTCGTCGACGCGTTCTTCGAACCGGCGCGCGTGGCCGATCCGCTGCATGCCACGGTGACGACGTTCAACAACGCCCGGCCGCCGGGTCGCGTCATCCTCGGCAAGCTCCGCGAAGAGCTGGGCGCCGACCCTTTCGCTACCGTGTTCGCTGCCTGCCTCGCTGCCGATGCCGACTGGCGGACGTGCAGCGGCATGCAGAGCGGGCGTGATCTGCAGTGGCTCTTTGCACAGTGGCTGCAGCCATATCCGGCCCTGAACTACCACTTCGAGGGCAGCGACCTGAACGAGCCGACGGCCACCGGGTTTCGCAGCCGCGTCACGGTGCGTCGCGAGGCCTCGCGCTCGATCGTCGAGCCGGTCACCGTGCGTCTGCACAGCCTCGGCGGCCGTCACGTTGACGTCCGCTGGGACGGGCGCGGCGATGTCGCGGAGGTCAGCGCCGACACCGACCGCCGTGTATACCAGACGGTGATCGATCCGGATCGCAAGCTCATCGAGGATCGGCGTGACGACAATGCCCGGCCGCCGACGCCGCAGGTGGTGCTCGACAGCGCCGAGGTCGAGGTCAGTTCCACCGAGTTCGGCATCTCCGGCCTGGTGGTGGGCCGCGAGCGCTACGACTATCGCAAGGACCTCGCCGCCGCCGTCTTCTACACCAACCGCGGCGTCGGGTTCACCAGCGGCGCACGCTGGCACTTCGGAACACCCATCGATGCCACCAGCTTCCGCCACAACGTGTACGGGTTCTACAGCTTCCAGAGCTTGAACGGCGATTTCACCGACGAACGGCATCCGTCGATCAAGACCCCGGGCCAGCTGAGCTCGTTGGGGGTGCGGTACGACTACACCAACGTCTTCTCCTACGACAACCCGACCGATGAGCGGCACCTGCGTTTGTACGGCGACTGGTATGACCGCAGCCTGGGTGGCACCTACAATTACACCGATTGGGGCGCCGACGCCGTGCTCACGCATCCGCTTGGCAGCTACCGCACCATCGGTGCGGCGGAGTGGCTGAGCGGCTTCAGCATGCCGTTGGGATCGCGCGACGTGCCGAACCAGGGGCTCTACAGCCTCGGCGGTTCGCGCTCGATTCGCGGCATCGGGGCGGAAGACGAGCTGGCTCGCAACATCGCCTTGCTGCGCGCCGAGTTGCGGCAGGAGATCTATCCCGAGATCGACCGCAACTTGTTGGACCTGCTGGTGCTGCGCCGCGCCCAGGTGCGGCTGTTCGCCGACAGCGGGCGGGTCAGCAACTCCGCCGGTCGCGCCTACGACGTCGGCGGCTGGGCCCTGGGCATGGGTGTTGGGTTTGGCGCCGTGTACGACTTCATGGGCTTCTTCCCTTCCCTGGCGTACATCGAGATGGCCACGCGCGTCGACGGCGGCCGGCACACCGGCGAGGTGCAGTTCCTGTTCGGCACGCGACAGGCATTCTGAGCGCGCCCCGATTGTTGCCGGCTCAGCTCGGTTTCGATAGAGTCACGGCACACCACGACAAGGAGACGCACGGAACTCGATGCTGCAGGGCGCTCAGCCGCGACGGGCGTGCATTACCGGATGCGGCGCCGTCTCACCCATCGGCAATAGCGCCGACACGTTCTGGAACGGACTGCTGGCGGGGCGCAGCGGTCTAGCGCCGATCCAGGCGTTCGACACGCACGATGTCACCGTGGCCGTAGCAGGCGAGGTCAAAGACTTCCATCCGGAAACTCGACTGTCGGCAACCGAATGCGAAGGGCTCGAACGCGTTCACCAGTTCAGTCTCTACGCCGCGCGTGAAGCAATCGCCGATGCGCGTCTCGATCTGAACCGCCTCGACGTCACCCGCGTCGGCGTCATCGTCGCCACCAGCCTCGGCGGCATGCTGATCGGTGAGGCATACCAACGCCAGCAGCCGGGCAGTGCGGACTTCGCGATGCGCCGTCTGTTCGACTTCCCATACTACGCCACCGCCAACACCCTGGCGCGGCTGCTGGGGGTCCGCGGGCCGACCTTCAGCCCGTCCATCGCGTGTGCGTCGGGGACGCAGGTGGTCGGCATGGCGCTCGAATTCGTGCGCCTCGGCTACGTCGACGTCTGCATCGTCGGCGGTGCCGAGACCCTGTGCGCGTTCGTCGTCAACGGCTTCAACTGCCTGCGGGCGACGACGGCTGAATCGCCGCGCCCGTTCGACGTCCGGCGATCCGGCCTGCAACTCGGTGAGGGCGCTGCCATGTTGATCATCGAGGAGATGGAGCAGGCCCGGCGGCGCGGCGCGGCGGTCGACGTCGAGGTTGTCGGCACTGGGCTGGCCGGCGACGCGACACACATGACGGCCCCGGCCCGCGACGGTGCCGGTGCGGCGCGCGCCATGCGCATGGCCCTGCGCGACGCGGGACTCGCCCCCGCCGCCGTCGATTTCATCAGTGCCCACGGTACCGGCACAGTCTACAACGACGCCATGGAGGGCGCAGCAATCGCCAGCGTGTTCGGCGAGGCGACCCCGCGCATTCCGGTGAACTCAATCAAGGGAGCCATCGGCCACACCCTGGGCGCCGCCGGAAGTTTCGAAGCGATCATGTGCGCCTACGTCCTGCGCAGCGGACTCATTCCGGCAACCGTCAACTACGCGCAACGCGACCCCGCGTGCCGGCTCGACGTCGTTGCCGGTGCACCACGACGCCACGCGGTGCAGATCGCCGTGTCGACGTCGTCGGCGTTCGCCGGCAACAACGCGGCGATCGTGCTGCAGCGACACTGATGGATGCGGTGGTCATCAGCGGAGTCGGCGTCGTCTCGCCGCTCGCAAACACGCCGGCCGCGTTGGCGGCGCGGGTCGCTGCCGCAGACACGGCGGTTGGCCCACTCGCCGAGATGCCGGATGTCATCGGCGCCACGGTGCCGGACATCCCGCTCGAAATGATTCCGGCCGACAAACGCAGCCGCATTGGTCGGCTCGACCGCTTCTGTCGGCTCTTCCTCGCGGCAGCATACCTGGCGATGGACTCGGCCGGGTTCGAGGTTCGCGACGCCGAGGCGGACCGCGTCGGCCTCTCGTTTGGCACCGGCTTCGGCTGTGTGCTGACCAACGCGGCGTTCAACCGTAAGCTCGTCGAGCACGGTCCTGCCGCGGCGAGTCCGCGCCTGTTCGCCTACACGGTTTCGAGCGCCGCGGCCGGCGAGGTGTCGATTGCCCTCGGCATCAAGGGCGTCAACGTCACCGGCCACATGGGTTTCGCCGCGGGACTCGGTGCGATCGGCTACGGCGCCGACCTCATCGCCCTGGGCAAGGCGGATGTCGTGGTCGCCGGCGGTGCCGACGCGCTGGGGCCGGCGTTGATTCACGGCCTGGCTGACATGGGGCTGCTGAAGCGGCGCGGCGACGCGCTGCCGTTTCGTGACGTCGAGCGCGGCGTGTATCCATCGGAAGGCGCCGCCGTCGTGGTGCTTGAACGTCGCCAGCATGCGCAGCAACGCGGCGCGCCGGTTTGGGGACGAATCGAGGGCTACGCCGCGGGGTTCGAGCCGACGCTCACTCGACGCCAGCGCCAGGCGACGGGGTTGTGTGCGGCGATGCAGCGGGCGCTCGCCGCGAGCCGACGGACGCCCGGCGAGATCGGCCTGGTGGTCAGCAGTGCGCATGCGACGGCGCTCGACGCCGTCGAGCGGGCGGCGCTCGCGACCGTGTACCGCGAGCCGGCCGCGCCGTTGCTGTGCGCCCCGAAGTCGGCATGGGGTGAGTGCTTCGCAGCCGCCGGGCCGCTCGGATTGGTCTTGGCGGCAGCGTGGATGCGAGAGCCACCGGCGCACGTCGCCGAGACCGTCGGGCTGGAGCTGGACGCGCAGGGTGTGCGGACCGCGCGTGATGCGAGCGCGCGCCTGCGCCGCGCGCGCCTGGCCATGGTGCACGACCTCTGCTATTCGGGCCCCACCGTTGCGCTCGTCCTGGCGCCGGAGCATGAATAGATGGCTCGTTCGCTGCGCGTGTTGCTCATTTCCGCCAACACGGAGAAGCTCCCGGATCCGGTGTTTCCGATCGGCGCGGCCTACATGGCTGCCGTGGCGGAGCGCCACGGACATGCTGTTGAGACGTTCGATCTGTGTTTCCTCGATGCGCTGCGGCCCGCACTCGACCACAAGGTCCGCGCTGCCACCCCCGACGTCGTCGGCATCTCGCTGCGCAACATCGACTCGTCGTCGTACCCGCTCAACACCTCCTACATCGACGACTACCGGACGCTCGTCGACACGTTGCGTGCGCTCACCCCGGCGCCGATCGTGCTCGGCGGCGCCGGCTTCACGGTGATGCCGTCGACCATTCTCGAGCACCTGGGTGCCGACGTCGGCGTCGTCGGTGAAGGCGAAATGGCATTCCCATGGATCCTGGAGCGGCTCGCGGAGGGCGCGCCGATTGCCACCAACCCTGCCTATACCTGTGAGAACGTGAACGGCGGGGTGCTGGTCACACCGGTGGCGCGCATCAAGCATCTCGACCTCACCGGAGTGCCGATGCGCCGGCGCTTCGACATGGATGCCTACTACGAGCGCGGCGGGGCACTCAACATTCAGACGAAGCGCGGTTGCTACTTCGAGTGCATCTTCTGCAGCTATCCGCTCATCGAAGGGTCCAAGGTGCGGATGCGCACGGCGACGGCGGTAGTCGACGAGATCCAGGAGCTGCGCGAGGCGCACGCCATCCGGCACTGGTTCTTCGTCGACAACATCTTCAACATGCCGATGCGGCACGCCAAGGACATCTGCGAGGAGATTGCGGCGCGCGACCTCGACATTGAATGGTCCGGCTACCTCAACCCGAAGTTCATGGACGACGAGCTGTGCCGGCTCATGGCGCGCTCCGGCTGCAAGGCCATCGAGTTCGGCACCGACTCCGGCTCGGCGACCATGATCGCGAATCTGCAGAAGGAGTTCGACGCCGACGACCTGCGCGCCGCATCGGCGTTGTGCCACAAGCACCGGCTGAAGTTCTGCCACAGCTTGATCTTCGGCGGACCCGGCGAGACGCTGCAGACGATCACCGAGACGATTGAGCTCATGGAGGAGCTGCAACCGACGGCGGTCTTGGCGTTGACCGGCATCCGCGTGCTGCCCGGAACGGGTATGGTCGAGGTAGCGTTGCGCGATGGCCAGATCGACGCCGACGACAACCTGCTGCATCCGAAGTTCTACATCGCCCCATCGCTGGGCGACGAGCTGATCGACCGCATCGAGTCCTACGCCCGCGCCCATGCCAACTGGATCGTGCCCGGCAAGGGCATCAAGACCAACATTCAGGTGTTGCAGAAGCTGCGCGGGCGCAAGATCAAGGGACAGCTGTGGCGTTTGCTGCGATGACCGCTGCGGGACTAGACGGCCGGCGCGCGCTGGTAACCGGTGCCTCACGTGGGATTGGGCGCGCCGTGGCCGTGGCATTGGCGGCGGCAGGTGCACGCGTCGCCGTCAACTACGCGCGGTCCGAAGCCGAAGCGGAGGCGACAGCGACCACCATCAGCGCCGCCGGCGCCGAGGTCGAGATCGTACGTGCCGACGTGAGCGATGGCCAGGCCGTGGCCGGCATGTTCGACCAGCTCAAACGCCGCTGGGGTGGGATCGACATTCTGGTCAACAACGCCGCCGTCACCCACGACGGATTCCTGATGATGCTGTCCGAGGCGGCATGGGATCAGGTCTTGGCCACCAATCTGCGCGGCGCCTTCCTCTGCGCCCGGCACGCTGTTCGCTCGATGATTGCCGGCCGCTGGGGGCGCATCGTCAACGTGGTGTCGCCCGCAGGCATGCTCGGCAAGGACGGCGCCGCCAACTATGCCGCTTCCAAAGGTGGCCTGCTCAGTATGGGGAAGTCGCTGGCGCGCGAGGTCGGACGCTACGGCATCACCGTGAACGCCGTCTGCCCGGGACTGGTAGAGACCGATTTGATTGCTAGCATGCCCGCCGAAATGCGTCGCGCCTACCTCAGGCAGATCCCGCTGCAACGCTTCGGTGACGCCGACGAAGTCGCAGCCGCCATCACGTTCTTGGCGTCGGAGGCGGCGCGCTACATCACCGGAGCAACCTTGACTGTTGATGGTGGTCTGACGATGATCTGAGGGGCCCGACGATCAGGCGGCAAGGAGAAACAGCTTGAATCACACCGAGCTCAAGAAGCGGCTGAAGCGATTGCTGGTCGACGGACTGAAGCTGGAAGGGGTCGATCCGGAGAGCATCCAGGACGCGGCGCCGATCTTCGTCGAGGGGTTGGGCTTGGATTCCATCGACGCTTTGGAGCTCGTGGTGCTCGTCGAGGAGCAGTTCAACGTGGTCATCCCGGACGAAGAGGTGGGCAAGCTGGCATTCGCCTCGATCGATGCGTTGGCGCAGTACATCGCGCAGCAGCAGCGCGCGCAGGCAGCCCAGGGCGGTGCGTAACCGTCGGGCCGGCGCTACGGCCACACGCCGGCTACGCTTGGACACGTGAAGGGCTCGTCGATGCGGCGCGTCGTCATCACCGGTGCCGGGAGCATCAACGCCTTGGGCAACGGCACGCGGGCGTTTGCGGAGGCGCTGCGCAACTCGCGTTGCGGCATCGCGCCGCTGACACTGTTCGACGCCAGTGGGTACCGCACCTCCTGCGCGGCCGAGGTGCGCGATCTGACCCCGCCGGCGTGGCTGAAGCCCGCTGTCGCCCGCCACAGCTCGCGATCCGATCTCTTGGCCCTGATCGCCGCGCACGAAGCCCTGGCGCAGGCCGGCGCCGACAGCGCTGCGAGCGGCCTCGGCATCGTACTGGGCACCACGGTCGGCGGCATGCCGGGCTGGGAGGAGTATTTCCGCCAAGGGCTGGTCGGGCAGCGCCGTCGCCGGCACGCGGTGGCCTTGACCTTGCCCGTGTCAACATCCGTCGATGTCTTGGCAGCCGTGTTCGGCTGCAGCGGGCCGCGCTTGACGCTGTCGACCGCATGCTCGTCCGGCAGCAACGCGCTCGGCGTGGCGGTGGATTGGATTCGCGCCGAACGTGCGCCGGCGGTGTTGTGTGGTGGCGTCGACGCGCTCTGCCGCATGACCTTCTCCGGCTTCAACGCATTACAGGCGCTCGATGCGGTGCCCTGCCGCCCGTTCGATCGTGATCGCGCCGGCCTCACCCTCGGCGAAGGCGCGGCGATGTTCGTCCTCGAGGAGCGCGAGCACGCCCGCGCCCGTGGCGCTCGCATCCTGGCCGAGTTCCTCGGATACGGCGTGAGCGCCGACGCGCACCACATCACCCAGCCGCGGCCGGACGGTGCGGGCGCCGCGCAGGCGCTGCAACGCGCCCTCGACGACAGCCGCGTGCGTGCCGACGAGATCGACTACGTCAACGCCCACGGCACCGCGACGCCGTTGAATGATGTCCTGGAGACACGGGCGCTCAAGGCGGCGCTCGGAGCGCGTGCCCATCGCATTCCGATCAGCTCCACCAAGTCGATGGTGGGGCACTGCCTCGGCGCTGCCGGCGCCATCGAGGCGTTGGCGTGCATCGTCGCGTTGCGCGAGGGCTTCGTACCCCCGACCCTGCACCTCGAACATCCCGACCCCGAGTGCGACCTGGACTACGTGCCGAATCGCAGCCGCCCACACGCCGTGCACACCGTGATGTCCAACTCCTACGGGTTCGGCGGCAACAATACGAGCATCGTGCTGCGAGGCGTCGGATGAGACCGATCGCCGTCACCGGCCTCGGCATCGTCAGCCCGATCGGCATCGGACGCCAGGATTTCTGGGAGGCGCTGTGCGCCGGTCGCTCGGGGATCCGGGCGCGACCGAATGTCGCGGCGGGCCTGCCCCGGCTGGCGGCGGCTCTGCCCACCTTCGCCGCCCGTGACTTCATCCGTTCCCCCCACCTTCGCCGCGCCGATCCGGTGTCACGCACCATTGTCGCCGCGGCGCGCCTGGCGCTCGCGGATGCGCAGCTCACACCGGAGAGCATCGGACCCGAGCGGCTGGGCATCACGGTGGGCTCCGTGCTCGGCGACATCAACGAATCGGTGGAGTACCTTCGGCGCCTGTTCACCAAGGGCGCGGCGCTGGTGAGCCCGATGATGTTTCCGAATTTGGTGCTCAATGCCGCGGCCAGCTATACCGCCATGGAACTCGGCTGTACCGGCGCCAATCTCACCGTGAGCCAGGGTGAGTTGTCGGGCGAGCAGGCCATCGCTGTCGGCTGTGACCTGATCCGCGCCCAGCGCGCCGACGTGGTCCTCGCCGGAGGCGGTGACACCTTGAGCGACGTGGTGACCGCGACGTATCGCCGCTTTCGCGCGCTGTCCGGCCAACGCGGCGGCACGGAGTGGTCCAGCCCATACGATGCGCATCGAAACGGCGTGGTGCTGGGCGAAGGCGGCGCGATGTTGGTCCTCGAGTCGACGGACGCCGCCCGCGCGCGTGGGGCGACGATCTATGCCGAGATCGTCGATCACTGTAGCTTCGGCGTAGCGGCGCCGCCCTATGCTTGGCCGCGCCGCGCCGCGGCGGCGGCGCCGCGCCTGCGCGCCTTCCTCGAACGAACGCTGCCGGCACCTGCGGGTGTCGACCTCGTCTGCGGGAGCGCCAACTCGTCGCGCCGCCTCGATGGGTGCGAGGTCGACCTGCTGACCCGTGTCTTCGGCGAGGCGGCCGCCGGTGTGGCGCTCACCTCGATCAAGGGAGCCATCGGTGAGTTCGGCGCCGCGGGCGCGCTCACCGCGGTGGCCGCGTGTCTGGCCGTCCACCACCGCGTGGTGCCACCGCTGTGCAACTTCCGGCGGCCCGACGACGGGGCCCCGTTCCGCTTTGCCCAGCGGACGGCTGAATCGCGACGGATTGAGCAGGCACTGATCCTGGGCATCGCGCGGGGTGGAGCGACGGTGGCGATGCACGTGCGACGGGCCGGTGAGTAGGCCGATCATGCGCTGGACCGTCGGGGTGGTGACAGGGGTGCTGCTGCTGCGCGCGGCGGCCTGGGCAACCTGTCATGACACCGATACTTGTCTGCGCGCCGTCGAAGCGCGGCAGCAGTCGACGCACTCGCTGGCGGCGCGCTTCGAGCAAACCAAGTACCTCAGCTTGATGACCGAGCCGCTCGTCTCGCGCGGACGCTTCGCATTCAAGCAACCCGATCAGGTGCTCTGGGAGGTCGACGACCCGCACATCGTCGTCCGCATCGACGCCGAGGGCGTGCATCTGCCGAACCTGCCGAACGCCGAGGCCGAGTTGGCGGCGCTGACACCGTTCAGCGCCATGCTGCGCGAGCTCTCCGGCGTGTTCACCGGCTCCCTGAGCCACGTGCGCGACAGCTTCGACGTCAGCGCCAGCGGCGACGATGCCGGCATCCGCGTCCACCTGACGCCGCGCCGGTCCGAGTGGCAACGCATGTTCCGCGCCGTCGACCTGCAGTTCGCGGCGCCCGATCTGGTCATGAAGACCATTCGCATCGACGAAGCGCTCGGCGACCGATTGGAGATCGTCTTCCTCGATGTCCACCGCAACGACGACGTCGCCAACGCGGCCTTTGCGGCGCGGCGGGCGGAGCATGACTGAGCACACGGGCGTACCCTTGCCGCACCGCTTCCCGTTTCTGCTCATCGACCGGGTCGTCGAAGTGCGACCCCGGCAGGGGGCGGTGGCGACGCGCAACGTGACCTGGACGGAGCCGCTGCTCGACGGGCGCGGCTGCTTGCCGCCGGCCTTGCTGGCGGAAGCGATCGCGCAGACCGCCGGCGTCGCGGCGGTCGGCGATCGTCCGGGCACGCTCGCCGTCCTCGCACGTATCGATCGCTTTCGCTGCAGCGGCGTGATTCGTGCCGGCGACCGGCTCCAGGTCAGCGTGCACGTCGTCAGGATCTTCGGGGCAACGGTCAAGGCCCGTGGTGTGGTGCGCAGCAACGGTCGCCGCTGCGCGGCGGCGGAGGTGGTGCTGCAGTTGGTGCCCGGGGCGGGCTTGTGAAGGGATCCTCCAAGCGGAGCGCGTCTCCGTTCGCTCCGACGCGCAGGCCTTCCCTCGGGCTGCGGATCGAGGGGCACCCTGCACGACAGGTCGCCTGCGTGGCGTCCCTCGAGAGGCACCCTGAAGAGATGGGCGCTACTCGGGTTGAACGGTTTGGAAATGCATCGCGCCATTTGTTCACGAGTGCGCGCGGGCTTGGCCGACGCATGAGACGGCTCGCGACCGTGACGCTGCTCTCCGCGGCTGCCGTGGTTGGCGGCTGCACGAGCCTGATGCCGCCGGCGGTCACGCCGCGCCCGGGTGGTGGCGATCCGCGTGCCGTCTACGCTAGCGTCCGCCGCAACGCTGCCGCGGTGACGTCGCTGCGCGCCCGCTTCAGCGCGGAGATGCGCCGCGGCGAGGAGCAGCGCGCCGCCGAAGGCGTGCTGCTCGTGAAGAAACCCGATCGCTTTCGCATTCGCCTGCTGTCGGCGTTTGGGTTCACGATCTTCGACTACACCACCGACGACGCGCACGCACACATGGCGTTGCCGCTCGAGGGCAAGGAGTTCTCCGATGCGGATATCGCGGTGCACGCCAGCTTCTCGCCGGCCGAGATGCGCGATCTCTTCCTGCGCGACGACCCGGGAGAAGAACGCTGCATTGCAAAGGCGCGGGGCGCAGAAACACTGGTGCAGTGCACCGACCCCGACGGCGCACTCGAACGCCAACTGTTCATCCAGTCCGACACCGAGACGCTCACCCGGGAGATTGCGTTCACCGACGGCCACCCTCGCGTCGTCATGGAGTTCGCCGAGTACCGGTCCGTCAGCGGTGTACGCTTGCCGTTTCACATCGCGCTCACCTACCCGCAGCGCAACGTCTCGTTGCAGATCGCGGCGCGCGCATACGAGGTGAACCCGGTTCTGCCGGACGACCTTTTCGACGGCGCCGGGGCCGCGGCGGTGTCGCGCTGAT
>Ga0335082_10000797_pt1 | contig 32991 bp, 24 predicted proteins | sample Lox_Sample_41_FD_206718 | JGI IMG/M metagenome (GOLD analysis project Ga0335082, IMG submission 206718) | Soil microbial communities from Loxahatchee National Wildlife Refuge, Florida, United States - Lox_Sample_4.1 | ecosystem: Environmental > Terrestrial > Soil > Wetlands | place: USA... | reverse complement strand
TCGGTTCCGCGCTTATGGCCAACAGAATCTATTCAGAAACGCTCCATGCACTCGAGCGAAAATTGGGGCCAAGCAATATTTTGCGGCGGGTTCACGATTTCGTGCACGATCGCCTGGCAACGGACGGTTTTTACTTCACCATGGCCGCCGTTCGATTCAGCATGGGCGGGCTCCGCGCCAGCTTTTCTGCTGCGGGACATCCGCCAGCCCTCCTTGTTTCGGGCGGGGGTGTTCGCTTATTCGAGTCGCAAAACGGAATTCTCGGCTGTGTCGATGAGATATCACCTTGCGACGCTGCGCACGAAATTGAGTTTTCATCGGGAGACCGATTCGTTCTCTACACGGATGGGCTGGTCGAAGTATTCGACAACAAGGACGAAATGCTTGGGGTCGAACGCTTTTCTCAGTTGGTCCTCGATTCAGCCAAGCGGCCGTTGCCTGAAATGAGGAAAGCGATTCTCGACGGAGTCGCGACCTGGAGGCGTGGTCCCTTAGCCGACGATGTTTCTCTTCTCATTGTAGAAGTTAACTAACGGCCGCCGCGAAGCCAGACTTTTCAGCCCTGTTGCTATGGCATTGAGACAGATGCAGGTTACCTGCATACATCCAGTTCGAACTTGATGAGTCTTAGTGCGGATGGCCAGCGCATTGGGGAACAGTTTGGGGAACAATTGTTCCCCAAAGCGGAGTTTTCGGCCCGAACACTAGCCTTCGGTCCGCGCTAAGTTGTTGATTCCGAGCAACAGGCGCTGAGACGTTTCAACTTGCTAAACCGTTGTACGAGCTAAAACTTGTACCGGGGGTTCGAATCCCCCCCTCTCCGCCATGTAAACTTCTTCTTTCAGCATCATTGGAAAATCTTGAACGCCCAGTGACTTAGCTGTTTTCGGTTTTTCCGCTGCAGTCTCTCTAGTCTCCCCATTTCCCTCCAATCGCCACTTTTTTCGGGCTGCGCACCCCTAATCAAGTTTCAGCTCACATGCGCCAGTTGTTTGGTTTCAAGCTTGAAAATGCAGGAATCTGCCAATGAGGAGGGCGCTTTGTGAGGGGCGAGTGCTTTGGGGGTGGAGCGGCCGGTACGATACAGAAAATGCTACTCGGGAGAGCCGGCCTTGTTCTTGCGTGCTTTTTTCGCTGACTCTCGCTTCCGCGAGGAAGGGCTCGGACGGGTCTCAGTCCTTATCGCTTCTCGCTCGTGAGTGAGCAGGGCTAGTTGGCTGTCGATAGCGTCCGCGCTTGAGTCGCTCCGAAGGTATCGCCCGTCACTTTGTAGTTGGTGGGACTTTTTTGTGTCCGCCAATTGAAGGTTGAGGATGTCCTTCAATCGGCGCAGCAACTTCGAATTCCGAACGGGAAACAGAATTTCGACCCGATGGCTCAAGTTGCGCCGCATGAGGTCTGCGCTTCCCAGGTAGATTTCCTCCGCCCCGCCGTTTCGGAAGTAATACGCTCGTCCATGTTCCAGGAAGCGGCCAACGATACTGATGACACGGATGTTCTCGCTGAATCCGGGGAGCAGCGGACGCAGGCAGCAGATTCCGCGCACGAGGAGGTCGACCTTCACGCCGGCCTGCGAGGCTCGATATAACAGGCGAATCATCTTCGGGTCTTCGAGAGCATTCATCTTGAAAACCAGGTGACCGCCTTCGCCTTTCCGCTGCAGCGCGATCTCCCGTTTGATCAGGGCTTCCAGCCGGTGTCTCAGGTTAACGGGCGCCACGAGAAGTTCCTGCGGTTCATTTCTCTTGGCGTATCCCGTCAGAGAGTTGAAAAAGTAAGTCGCGTCATCGGCAATCTGTTCGTTGCAGGTGAAGAAGCCGAAATCCGTGTACACGCGAGCGGTCACCGGGTTGTAGTTGCCTGTGCCCAGATGCACATAGCGCCGGACTCCTTCGCCTTCGCGGCGCACCAACAGGGCGATCTTTGAATGGACCTTCATTCCGACGATGCCATAGACGACGTGAACGCCAGCATCTTCCAGAGTCCTTGCCCACTCTATGTTGCTCTCTTCATCGAATCGCGCCTTCAACTCCACCAGCACGGAAACCTGCTTTCCATTTTCGGCTGCGTCCAGGAGTGCCGCGACAATGGGCGAATTGCGTCCCACGCGGTAGAGCGTCACTTTGATTGCCAACACGCTGGGATCGCGCGCCGCCTGCTGCAGGAATTCGACCACCGGCTGAAAAGAGTCGTACGGGTGATGGAGTAGAATATCTTCCCGTCGCATCACGGAGCAGATATCTTCATCGCCACGGCTTGCGAGAGTGGCCGGAATGGACGGAACGAAAGGCTTGTCCTTCAGGTCCGGACGGTCCAGCGTGCACAATTCCATCAGCCGCGACAGACCCAGGTGTCCGTCCACGGCGTAAACATCCTGTTTGTCGATGGGGAGATTTGTCGCGAGAATCTCCAGCACTTTGTCCGAAGTATCGGCGGCGACCTCGAGCCGCACCACGTTGGAAAAGCGGCGCTGACGCATCGCCTCTTCCACGCTTTCCAGCAAATCGTCACTTTCCAATTCCTGGATGGCAATCTCAGCGTCACGCGTCACCCGAAAAGGGTAGGCTTCCAGAATTTCCATTCCAGGGAAAAGTAGACCCAGATTTGCGCTGATGAGTTGCTCTAGCCATACGAACGTCAATTCGGGCTTGCCGGAATTAGGCGATCTTGACTTCCGGGAAGCGGGAACAGGAACCAACCGCGGTAAAGATTCCGGTACCTTGATTCGGGCGAAATTGTCCGTTCCTTGATTTTCGCCCACCACCACCGCCAGGTTCAGACTCCCGCTCGAAATGTGAGGAAAAGGGCGGCCTGGATCGAATGCCAGCGGTGTCAAAACGGGGAATACCTGTTGGAGAAAGTAGGAATCTAACGCTGCGCGTTCCTCCGTCTCCAAAGAGGACAACTCCGCGACCCGAATTGCATCCCCTCCGAGGGCGGGCAAAAGCTCGTCCTTCCACAAGGACTGCATTTTTCCCACCAGGCCGCGGACTTCCTGCCGAATAAGCTGCAATTGCGCGACGGCGGAGAGTCCATCGACACTGGTTTCCTGCGTGCCGCTTGCCGCATGCCGTTGCAGCCCAGCCACGCGCACCATGAAAAACTCGTCGAGGTTCGAGCTGACGATGGAGAGGAATTTCACCCTCTCGAGCAACGGATTTTCGGGTTCTCGTGCCTGCTGTAATACCCTTTTCTGAAACTCCAGAAGACTTAATTCACGGTTGATGTACAACTCAGGAGCCTCGAGCGTCAGAACCGTAGCGCTCGACGCCGCTTCGCTGGCGGGAATCGGAACGGGAGGCGGAGCCTGCGTGATTTGCTGCGTTTCTGGGGCGTCAGCAGGTCCAGCCTTGGGTGAGTTTTCCACGATGCCTCTATTTTAAGCCAAATTGACGGTCGGCACCGGCTTCCTGTTCCCCAGGGACAAATTGCCGTTTCACTTCTGATTGTTATCCAGAGTTTAACTAAAGCTTTAGCGGAAACAGAAAGGACCTGGGGGCGGACGATCGACACTACTCTTTTTCGCATCTCTCGACGCGTTGGTGTCATCAGATATTAGTCTCGATCTGCAGGCCTTGTGATAGGGTATTCGTCACATTGGAGCTACCGGTGCGCCAAGCGCGAAATTTCCACCCTCTGCAGGCTGCTCTCCCAAGCACGACGGGAAAGAGATATGTCGCGCTAGCGGTCCTTTCCCTCCTCGTCTGGCCTGTTTTGACCTTTGCCTCGGAATCACCGGCGATCCCCAACATTTTCCGGCCGGCGTCCACTCCCGCGGACGAGATCCACACGATTTCTCGCTTTACCCTGATGATTACCGCGTTGATCTTTGCGGTGGTGTTCAGCTTGCTCGTCTATGTTGTATTCCGGTTCCGGCGGACTGCCGCTACCGGTGATGTCGAACCGCCTCAGGTATACGGCAGCAACCAGATCGAACTTGCTTGGACGGTGATCCCGGTTTTGATTGTCCTGGTTCTGTTCCTGGCGACGGCCCGGGTAATCCACTCGGTCCAGGATGCTCCCCGGCCGACTGGCGCTCTCGAGGTAACAGCCGTCGGTCATCAGTACTGGTGGGAATTTCGTTACCCTTCGCTCGGGATTGTTACGGCGAACGAATTGCATATTCCCGTCAGTGATCCCGCTTCTCCCTCGCCAACCTTTTTGAAGCTTCTGTCTGCTGACACGGACCACAGCTTCTGGGTTCCGTTGCTTGCCGGAAAAACCGACCTGATTCCGAATCGCGCGAACTCGATGTGGATGGATCCGCACCAGACCGGCTTGTATCTAGGCCAGTGCGCGCAATACTGCGGTACTCAGCACGCCAAGATGCTGTTGCGGGTCTACGTCGACTCACCGGACAAATTCAAAGCCTGGGTGGCATCGCAAAAACAACCTGCAAGGACGGACGCAGTTGCCGCCGATGGCCGAAAGATTTTTGAGCAGACCGCCTGCGTGAATTGTCACGCGGTCGCCGGCACGGTGGCCGACGGCCAATTCGGTCCTGATCTCACGCACCTCATGAGTCGTGACACCATAGCCTCCGGCGCAGCCTCGAATACACACGAAAACCTCAAACTTTGGATCCGCGATCCTGATGCCGTCAAGCCCGGTTCTCTGATGCCGGCGATGAATTTGAACGAGCGAGACCTTAACGCACTCGTCGTATATCTGGAATCTTTGCGATGAACTTTCAAGACTGACACATATGTCGACCGAATCCATCGTCCTGACCGCAGTGCAAGACGCTTCCCGTTCCTGGAGTGCCATCGTGCACGGCTGGATCACCACCGTTGACCATAAGCGTATCGGGATTCTGTATATCGTCCTGGCGCTTGTGTTTCTCGTGATCGGCGGCATGGAAGCCACCATTCTGCGCATTCAGCTCATTGTTCCGCATAACCACTTCGTGTCGCCCCAGTTCTTCAATCAGATGTTCACAATGCACGGGACGACGATGATCTTCTTCGTTGCCATGCCCATTTTATTTGGTTTCGGCAACTACTTGATCCCGTTGATGATTGGTGCGCGCGACATGGCCTTTCCGCGCGTCAATGCCTGGAGCTTCTGGCTCACCGCGTTCGGGGGCATGCTCCTCTATTTCAGTTTCATCGGCGGCTATGGTTTGTACGGCGCTGGCGCGGCTCCGGATGTCGGCTGGTTTGCTTATGCGCCCTTGACGGCTCCCGCATTTTCCGTTGGCCATAGCACAGACTTTTGGACGCTCGGCCTGCTGGTTTCCGGTATCGGAAGCATCGGCGCCGCCGTGAATTTCGTTGCCACGATCCTGTGCATGCGTTGCCCTGGAATGAGCCTCGGCAGGATGCCGCTGCTTGTTTGGCTCAACCTCGTGATGGGCTCCATGGTCCTGTTTGTCATTTCCCCCCTTACCGCCGCGCAAATCATGCTGGCGGTCGATCGGTTCCTGGGTGGCCATTTTTTTGATACGCAAGCTGGCGGCTCGGCGGTCCTTTGGATGCACTTCTTCTGGATCTTCGGCCATCCGGAGGTGTATGTCCTGGTGATTCCCGCGTTTGCGTTCATCTCCGAAATTGTTCCTGTCTTCTCTCGAAAACCGATCTTCGGCTACCCCATCATGGTTGCGGCAACCGTCGGTATCGGCTTTGTCAGTTTTGGCGTGTGGGCTCATCACATGTTCACGGTGGGCATGAATTCTTATGCGAACAGCTTCTTCGCGCTGACGACTATGGTGGTCGGCGTTCCAACCGGTATAAAAATCTTCAATTGGATCGGCACGATGTGGGGCGGCCAGCTGCAATTCAAGACGCCCCTCCTGTTCTGTATCGGCTTTCTGTTTCAATTCCTCATCGCCGGGCTGACTGGAATCATGCTGGCGTGCACGCCGTTCAATTGGCAGCTCAGCGGTTCGTACTTCGTCGTTGCCCACTTTCACTACGTCATCGTGGGCGCGATTCTCTTCGCGCTTTTCGGCGCCTTCTATTATTGGTTCCCCAAAATGAGCGGGCGCATGTACAACGAAACACTCGGCAAGCTCCATTTCTGGCTCTTTGTCATCGGCTTTCATCTCACCTTTGACTTCATGCACATCCCGGGTCTGCTGGGCATGCCCCGGCGAATTTACACGTACGAGCCCGGCCGCGGGTGGGAACTATGGAACCTGATCTGTACCATCGGTGTATTCTTCCAGGGCATTGCTGTTCTGATTTTCGTCGCCAACCTGGTGCGATCCTGGTTCGTCGGCAAGCTGGTCGGCAACGACCCTTGGGACGCCTGGACGCTCGAATGGTCCACGTCTTCGCCGCCTCCCGAATACAATTTCGCAGAAATTCCCGTTGTGTCGAGCCGGCGTCCCCTGTGGGATTTGAAACATCCCGAGGATCCGGACTTGGACGTTTGAACGCATAGGAGCCCTTGTGAGCAGCGCAACACTCGCACCTTCGACCCTCGAATCCAAGTGGGTACTTCCGTCCCGCGGGCATGTCGGGATGCTGTGTCTGATCGCCGCGGAATCCGCGATTTTCATTATCTTTGTCGTCGCCTACATCTTCTATCTTGGCAAGAACGTAAGTGGGCCTGGGCCCAAAGACGTGCTGGAAGTGCCGATTTTCGCCACCATTTGCCTGCTCTCCAGCAGCATCACGATTCATTTCGCGTTGTCGGCCATTCGTCGGGAAAAACTGGGCGCGTTCGCCCTGTGGTGGTTCATCACGTTTGCGCTCGGCTTCATTTTCCTTGTTGAGACCGGCATCGAGTGGTACCGACTGATTTACCACCACGGTCTCACGATCAGCACAAATCTTTTCGGCACCACCTATTACTCGCTGGTCGGACTTCACGCCTCGCATGTGACCGTCGGGCTCGTTCTACTGCTGACGGTTTCGATCTTTGCCCTGCTCGGCAAAGTCCGGCGCGAGCACGAGCCACGCCTCGACGTGCTCGCCTACTACTGGCACTTCGTCGACGCCGTATGGGTCGTCGTTTTCACGGTTGTTTACATCGTAGGGCGCTGAACTATGACGGAAAACGCTCGCAATTCGAATCCCCCGCAAGTCGTCACCGGCACGCTTCGCCTGCCCGCTCCTACAGCCTGGCCCTTCGTTTTTGCTTTGGGTATCGCCCTTGTCGTCAGCGGGCTCGTTACCAGTTTTTCCGTCAGCGTGCTGGGCGGCATTCTCTTCGTTGCGGGGGCCGTCGGCTGGTTCCGCGACGTCCTTCCTCACGAAAAGCACGTCGACGTGACATTTCGAGAAGAGGTTCATCCCGTCAGAACTTCGCGCGCGCGTGTCGAACGTCTTTCCCTCGCCCCTGACGTTCCTCGCGTTTTATTGCCTCTCGAGACATACCCGATCTCGGCCGGGATCAAAGGCGGTTTGGCCGGCAGTGTTGGCATGGCTGTCTTAGCCTGTCTTTATGGCCTTCTCCGGCAACACAGCCTTTGGTATCCCATAAACCTGCTCGCCGCCACCACCTACGGCCAGCACAGGATGCTCACGCAAAGTTCACTCAACGCCTTCCATTTGGACAGCTTTCTTCTGGCATCGCTGATCCATCTCATCACCTCGGTGCTCGTCGGTCTCTTGTATGGCGCGATGCTCCCGATGATTCCGCGCCACCCGATCCTTCTCGGTGGCCTGGTCGCTCCGGTTCTGTGGACCGGTTTGGTTCACGCCATCATTAACTTGATCAACCCACTGCTTGCTGCTCGTGTCGACTGGTGGTGGTTCGCCGCGTCGCAAGCTGCATTCGGCATTGTGGCTGGCATCGTCGTTGTGCGCCAGCAACGCGTGCCCGTTAAACAATACATCCCATTTGTGGTCCGTGCTGGCATCGAGACGCGCTCCATCATGGGCGAGAAGAAACCTGGGGACTTCCAATGATCAGAGTCGCCCGCATGGTTCACTCGCTTCTCCTGTGTATCTTTGTCCTGTTCGCCTGCATTGGCTGCACGAATGCGCCGGGCCGCCCAACCAGCGACAGCATTCCTGTGGATCCGGGGAAAGTGTCGGATTTCTCGACTCTGTTCCAGCAAAACTGTACGGGTTGTCATGGCTCGGAAGGGAAGGGCGGCGCCGCCCTCGCTATTGGTGATCCAGTGTACCTTGCGATTGCCGGCGACGAACTCCTCCGCAAGGTGATTACAAACGGGATACCAGGCACTTCGATGCCCGCGTTCGCGCGCAGTGCCGGCGGAATGCTAACGGAAGCACAAATTGAAATTCTCGTTCATGGCGTCCGCCAGCGCTGGAGCAAACCCGATGTGCTTGCTGGCGTCGCTCCCCCGCCATATTCCGTTGCCGAACCGGGCGACGCGGCGCGAGGCGCTGCCGTCTACGCGAGCTTCTGTGCAAGCTGCCACGGACCCGAAGGGAAGGGAACTCCCAAGGGTAGCTCCATCGTCGATGGCACTTTCCTCGCACTACTTACTGACCAGGAATTGCGGACGCTCATCATCGTCGGGCGCCCGGATCTGGGCGCGCCGGACTGGCGCAACAATGTGCCAGGAAAGCCGATGTCATCGCAGGAAATTTCCGATGTGGTTGCCTGGCTGTCGGCGCGGCGTCCGAAGTTCGCGGGTCGTCCGTCCCAAAATCCATCTCCTGAGACGGGAGAACACCCATGACCGTGACCGACAATATGACGCGGCGAATTCTGCTGGTGAAGCTCGGCGTCCTATTCAACGCCTGTGTCGGCGCTCTTCTGGCTATCCCCATCCTCCGCTATTTGCTTTCTCCCGCTGTCGCCGGAAGGAAGTCCTCATATCAGGAATGGCTCACCCTCGGTCCTCTGACACAATTTCCCGAAGGCCAGACGCGCCTGGCGACCTTTACCAATCCCGGCGTTCAACCTTGGGACGGAAAGACAGCGGACAGCGCCTGCTGGGTCCGCCGCATCGATGCTAATCACCTTCAAGTCTTCGCCATTAATTGCGCCCACCTGGGCTGCCCAGTTCGTTGGTTCCCACAGTCCGGGCTGTTTCTGTGCCCCTGTCATGGGGGTGCATATTACGAAGACGGGTCGCGTGCTTCCGGCCCACCCGAGCGCGGTCTCTTCGAATACGCGTACAAGATTCAGGGCGGAAACCTGTTCATTCAGGCTGGTGAGTTGCCGACTCCTGGCAATCCATCGGCGTCCCTCACCACGATCGGAAAGAAGTTGCCATGCGCCTGATTTCTCAGATTGCCGAGTGGCTCGACGCCCGGCTCCAGCTGGCTGGCGCGATCCGGGAAACGGCGGAGCATCCCGTCCCTCGTCAGACGGCGAGTTGGTTCTACGTATTTGGTAGTGGAGCTTTGGTCATTTTCGGGATGCAAGTTGTAACGGGGATCTTGCTGGCGCTCGTCTACGTCCCCACGGCCGGCGAGGCCTGGAACAGTTTACAGACCCTGAATCACTCCATTACCTTCGGCTGGTACATTCGCGCCCTGCATGGTTGGGGATCCAACTTCATGGTTGCCGTGGTTCTCATCCACATGGTGCAGGTGTTTTTCTTCGGAGCTTACAAGTTCCCGCGCGAACTCACGTGGATTGTGGGCGTGTTTCTGCTGCTCATGACTCTGGGCATGGCCTTTTCCGGGCAAGTATTGCGTTTCGATCAGGATGCCTTTTGGGGCATCGGAATCGGTGCTTCCATTTCGAGTCGTGTTCCGGTCCTTGGCCCTTGGATTGTTCACATTTTGCTTGGCGGTCCCATCATTGCGGGAGCCACACTGTCCCGATTCTTTGCGCTGCACGTGTTCCTGATTCCTGCGCTCCTGATTGGCCTCGTCGGCCTTCATTTGTTGATGGTCTTGAAACTCGGGATCAATGAATGGCCCATGCCGGGCCGGATCGTGCGCAAATCCACCTATGTGCTGGAGTACCATGAACTGGTCGAGAAGGATGGGGTCCCTTTCTTTCCCGCTGCCATCTGGAAAGATTTACTGTTCGGTGGCTTTCTGTTACTCCTTCTCGCATTGGTCGCTGCCTATTACGGGCCTTTTGGCCCATCCGGCCGTCCAGACCCCACCATTATTCAAACTGCTCCTCGGCCCGACTATTTTTTCCTCTGGCTGTACGCTCTGCTCTCATTGCTCCCACCACAGATGGAGACGCCCGCCTTGCTCATTGGTCCGGTGGTCGTCATTGCCGGTTTGCTGCTGCTTCCATTCCTGTTCGGCGAGGGAGAAAAGAGTTGGCGCCGCAGGCCGGTTGCGGTCCTGGCGATTGCCCTGGTGGCTGTGGTTCTTGGCACATTCACCAGTCTTGCCGGCCATGCTCCCTGGAGCCCGGTGATGGACGCGTGGAGCGGCGCTCCAGTGCCTCAACAATTCTTGCGGAATCGCACCGCGCTCGAGCGCCAGGGTGCCTTGGTATTTCAGTTGAAGCAGTGCCATAACTGCCACGCTCTGGGTGACATCGGCGGAAGACGCGGACCCGCTCTGGATTCCGTCGCGCTGGTGCAGACTAAAGATCAATTGATTCGCCAGGTGATACAGGGCGGAGGCAACATGCCTGCCTACGGCAAAAACCTCAGCCCAGCGGAAACCACGGCACTGGTGTCGTTCCTCGAGACGCTGCATCCGGCCGGTCAATCTCCTGCACGCGATGCGTCGCGCTCTCTTGTATCCGAGCCGGCTCCGCAAACTCCCGGCGAACCCCGCCCCTAAAGTCATGTCTCCCGAAGGGCAAGCGATTCTCGAGGAATGGTCGGCTCCTGTCGGCGTCGACATCTTTCTGGCTGTAGCCGTTCTAGTGTATTTCCGCGGCTGGATGCTCTTGCGCCGTTCTGCACCTGCTGTCCTATCAGGCGTGCGTCTCGTTTCCTATCTATCCGGCATTTGTGCGTTGTGGATTGCCATTGGTTCGCCGCTCGCGGCTTTCGACGAAGTGTCGCTCACGGTCCACATGATCCAGCATCTTCTGTTGATGCTGATCGTGCCGCCCTTGCTGCTCCTCGGAACCCCGGCATTGCCGTATCTTCATGGTTTGCCCCAGATTTTCGTAAGGAACATTTTTGGTCCGTTCTTCCGCCTGCCTTGGGTCCAGCGCATTGGAGGCTTCCTTACACATCCGGCGTTCTGCTGGCTACTCGCGTCCGTGACAATGATCGTCTGGCACATACCTTCCGCATTCGAACTCGCACTTCATTCCGAGACTTGGCACGAGATTGAACATTTCTGCTTTCTCTCCACCTCGATTCTTTTTTGGTGGCCCGTCGTTCAACCGTTCCCAAGCCAAGCCCATTGGTCGCGCTGGACCGTTCCCATCTACCTCCTCCTGGCGATGTTTCCCGGTGGTGCTCTAGGCGCGTTCCTGACGTTCTATGACAGCGTGATCTATTCGTCGTACACCAGCGAGCCGCCCATCTTTGGGATCTCGCCACTTACCGATCAAGTTTTAGCCGGCGTGTTGATGTGGGTTTCCGGAATCTTTATCTTTGTTGTGCCGGCGGTGCTGATCACCTTTCGCCTTTTGGCGCCGGCGTCCAGCGCCGCCCGCCTTGCACGTCCGTGAGGACAAAACCCCGGTACGTTGTCGCCTGCGGCCGTGGAATATCAGCCAGAGTATCTATACGATAGAGGAAAAGAAATGACTGCGAAAGAAATCGTGGCCGGTTTGTTCCAAAGGTGGGAATCTGGCGACTCTTCCAGCTTCTTTACCGCCGTTGCTGACGACGTGATTTGGACCGCGGTTGGGACTACCCCGATCTCCGGTGTGTCGCGCAGCAAGACGGAGTATATGAAAAAAACATACGCGCCTCTGCAGGCTGTATTCGCGGGGCCGACCTCATGCAAAGTGAAGCGAATTATTGCCGAAGGTGATGTTGTCATTGTGGAGTGGCAAGGTGAAACGCCACTTGTCAGCGGGGGAGTCTACGCCAACGACTATTGCTGGGTCGTCCGGGTCGTCGACCAGAAACTGGCCGAGGTAACAGGGTATTTCGACACCGCCGCCGTGAACGCCCTGTTCTCGTGACGCCAGCTGTTGCCGCTTGGGTCGAGATTCCGAAACTCGCAATCGAGACGTTCTTTCAACGTCAGATGCTGGCGCACCGGGCAACGCCGCCTTCCAATCGGCTAGCCACTGTCAGCCGACCGACAGCATGGCCTTGCAGGATCCGACCGCGATCGTTGTAAGTGGCACATCGCGCGAGCCTTCCCCTGTCGCCCACTGGCGCAGTGTGGCACCTGCCGTGCACTTGTCGTGACTGTTGTCGAGTGTTCATCTCAAGCAGGCTGCACGAACAGGAGTTCCATGTCTCATCATCTTGATTCCCCCATTGCTCGCCAGGACATCCGCCTGGACATCACGGACCTTTACCTATTCCGAGGAGACGTTGGCACAGTTTTCGTTATTAACGTCTGCCACTCGATCTTTGGCCCGATTCCTGTGCCCGGCTACCACCCCGAGGGAATGTACGAATTCAAGGTCGATCTGAACGGCGACGCCATCGAGGATCTCACGTATCGTGTCACCTTCAACGAGCGCGACCGGCACGGAAAGCAGAGCTACGCCGTTCGCTGTATCCGTGGCGCAGACGCCGTAGATCCTCACGCACCGGGCTCGGTGGTTGCAGAGGGATATACCGGTGAGCCTCTCACCACCGCATCCGGCATTCGAGTCTGGGCCGACAAGGCGGGCGACCCGTTTTGGATTGAACCCGACGTTTTGCACGCGGTTGGCCATGCGTTCCAGGATGGCACCATCGTGAATCTGGCTGACTGGGATCCCCGTCACGCCAGAAATCTCTTCGCCGGGCACACCGTCTACGCGATTGTGCTGGAAGTGCCTGACTCCGAATTGCTCGCCGGGGCTGGCAAGAATTCTCGCGTTGGTGTGTGGGCTGTTTCGACGCTCGCGACTGACGCCGGTGGATGGCGCTCCATCAACCGCGTGGCTCTCCCGATGATCCACCCGCTCTTCACGCAGTTCAACGAAGATCTCGGCAATCGCCTCAACGCAGGCCGCCCCGCGGACGACTTCGCCACTTACGGCGCAGCGGTTACCAGGTCGATTGCCGGTGTTGTCTCCGCATATGGAAACGCGGAAGATCCGAAGGCGTATGGCGAAAAAGTGGCACATCGTTTTTTTCCCAACATTCTGCCCTACGAAGTCGGAACGCCGGCGATTTTCGGCTTCACGGAATGGAACGGGCGCTCGCTTACGGATAACGCGCCGAACGTCATGTTCTCCATTGCGGCCAATACTCCTATTCGACTCGAGATCGGTAAAGAGTCCGTCACCTCGAAACCCACCAAATTCTTTCCATACGTCCCGCCAATCCCGGCGGGTCAATGAACTCTGCAGCCTGCTTGCCCAAGGGGAGATTTGGGCACAGGCACTTGGCCGCCATCGTGATACCGTCTGAATACCTCTTGCCGACGGAGATTGCGATTGAACCCGGATATCTTGATCACAGCCATCGCGCCCGTGATGCTCATTCTCGGGCTTGGGTTTGCGGCAGGGAAACACAGAGAGTTCGATGCGGACCAGACGGCAGGCTTCAGCCGACTGGCCTTGCAATATGCCTTGCCGGCAACTTTATTTCTCGGCATGGCCCACCTCGATCGACGCCTCCTCTTGCAGCAGGCGCCGATTGCGCTCGTGATGCTGGCTGGTTACTCCGGGTTTTTCCTTGTTGCTTACGCAGCCTTACGCTGGAAGCGGATGGACCGGCTACGCGCCACTCTCCTGAGTTACACGGTCAGCTCCACAGCCGTGCCGATCTACGGCGTCACCGTGCTGACACCCATTTTTGGACAGTCTGACGGCATAGGGATTGTCGGGCTCGCCGCGCTGGTCACCAATTTGACCCAAGTTTCCGTCGCGATCTTCCTGCTTCAATCGGCAATGCCGGCAGCCGACGCTCATCCTTCCGTCTCGCAAACTGTGTGGCGCTCTGTCAGAAACCCCTTGGTCTGGGCTCCGGCATCTGGCGCTCTGCTTTCACTCACAGGTTTTCGTCTCTCGGCTCTCATCACCGCGGCGTTGCATCCGTTGGCCGTGGCCGCTGCCGGCGTCGCCATTTTTGCCAGTGGGCTCGCTCTTGCCGCCTATCCCATGAAGCTCACCTCCAAGGTCGTCGTGCTGGCTTCCGCCGCCTGCGTTGTTCTGCAACCGGCCGCGTTCTTTGTCTTGTTGAAAGCTGGCGGCCTCTCCAGCGGGATGGGAAAGGCGGCCTTTGTTGCCAGTGCCATGCCTACGGCAACCCCGTCCGTTCTGTTTGCTCAGCAATATCGGATTCTCGAAGCGGAAACTGCGACCATCATGCTCATCACAACCGTTTTGCTGCTTGTGTCGCTTCCCGTTTGCGTTGCTTTGAGCATTTTCCTTTGATTCTGCATCTACTTCATGGAACCGTCCACGCCCTGGCCACCGATGGGCGGGGCAGTCGGCCCATCGACGCTCCGCCAAAGGTACGAGAAGTTCCCTCACGCCTCCTCCGCGTATGTGATTGACTCGCGTCTGCATATCCTCTGGGTTCGCGAAACGCATGTGGAAGGGCACTTGCTCCTCGATGAGTGCTTGGGCTCGCACAACTGCTGTCTGCACCTTGCGGTCAAATGGAGGCGGTTACCATGAACAACGAACTCGTGCCCGTGAACGCGGGATCGGTGGCCTATGAGCCGGACAAAGTTCTTCTCGCAGACGACTTCGGCGCCGGCCCGACGCCGGTCGAGCTCTCGGTAGCTGTCCTGCGAGACGCAAAACTGAGAGCCGAAACAGCGTCCGACAATTCGGTCTCGCTGAACGGTGGCGTACGCGGGACTCACGAGATCATCCTGTCTGGCAGGCAATTGCTCACCGCCGCCGTCACTATACTCTGCTCGATCTTCTTCTTCGTCTGGGCTCTGATCAGATTGTGGTTAGCGGGAAGGTAGAACCGCCCAACCCCCGGCTGCGGGCTCTCGGTCGCTTCAAACGATGCGCGCAAGGCAGACCCGAGGCGCCCGCGCCAATGACCACGACTTTTTGCGTCTATCCCATCGAAATCAACACCTATCATGAGAGCATGGAACTGCTGAAACTCTCAGGACGCGAAGACCACTGCTGGATAGATTTCCCAAATGCCCGCTGAGTCACTACTGAGCTTCGTCCAGGGCTACGCGACACGCGGAAACGAGGTCGCCGTCCGGCAACGCCGCGGTTATCGCATGGAAACCTGGAGCTATGGCCGTATCGTTGCCGACGCCAACCGGCTCGCTTGGGAGATGAACGCACGAGGTCTTCGCAAGGGTGACGCTGCTCTCCTCTGGGGTGAAAATTCCGCGGAGTGGATCATCGCCTTCCTCGGCTGCCTCCTTGCCGGCGTCGTCATTGTTCCCATTGATCACGCCTCACCCGCCGACTTCGCCTGTCGCGTTGCCCGTGATATTTCCGCGAAACTTCTATTCTGTTCGTCCGGGAAGGAAGCTCGTCCGGAGCTACCTTCGATCGAACTGGATACTCTTTCCACCTTTGTCGCGCCGCGAAATGACTCACCCTTCCCGTCCCCACCGCTCTGTCGACCCGATCCGCTTGAAATCATCTACACGTCCGGAACGACTGCGGAACCGCGCGGCATCGTCATCTCCCATGGCAACGTGCTCGCCAACGTCGAACGGCTGGAACCAGAAATTCAAAAATATCTCCGATATGAATGGCCGTTCCACCCCTTGCGATTTCTGAACCTCCTTCCGCTCAGCCACGTGTTCGGCCAGATGTTGGGTGTCTTTATTCCACGAATCTTGAGCGGAACGGTGGTCTTTCTCGATTCGTTGAAGCCTGCCGACCTTGCCGAAACCATCCGCCGGGAGCGTGTCTCGGTCGTTGTGGCGGTGCCCCGATTTCTGGAATCGCTGCAACGAGAGATCGAGCGCCAGGAAGAGCGCGGCTCAGGTTCCGAAAGGCTCCGCCAGGACATGGCGCTGGCCGAAGACGAGCATTTCCTCCGGCGTTGGTGGCGCTTCCGCCGTATCCACGCGCGGCTCGGCTGGAAATTCTGGGCCTTCATTTCCGGCGGAGCCGCTCTCCCTGAAAGCGTCGAAAATTTCTGGACGCGCCTCGGTTACGGCGTGATTCAGGGCTATGGCATGACCGAAACGACTTCGTTGATCAGCCTCAATCATCCGTTTTCATCGCAGCGCGGCTCCATCGGCCAAGTGTTTCCCGGCATGGAGGTCCGCATCGCTGAGAACGGCGAAATTCTCGTCCGAGGTGAAGGTGTTGCGCGTGCGTACCGCCAAGGTGCCGAAATCAAGGCGCTGGTCGAAGGCGATGGTTGGCTGCGAACCGGCGATATCGCACAGAAAGACGCTGACGGGCGGCTCTATTTCAAGGGGCGGAGCAAGAACGTCATCGTTACCGCCGCCGGCATGAACATCTATCCCGAGGATCTGGAGAAAGCGCTGCGCGCACAATCCGCAGTTCGAGATTGCGTCATCCTCGGAATCGAGCGCGACGGGAATGCCGAACCCTGTGCGGTGCTTCTGCTGAGTTCCGGGTCGGCGAATCCCGCGGCTATCGTAGACTCAGCCAATCAGCTGCTCGCCGAATACCAAAAAATCCGGCGATGGTTCGTCTGGCCGGGGCCGGATTTTCCCCGCACGCCCACGCAGAAGCCGAGGCTGCCCCTGATCCGGGAAGCTCTCGGGGAGTCCTCCCCGAACGTTTCACCGGCCGTGGCCGCGGGTGATCCGCTCGCGTCACTGATTGCTCGCATCACCCGCCGTTCAATTCCCGATGGTTCGATTGACGCTGCGCTCGAAGCCGATCTGCATCTGTCTTCTCTCGACCGGGTTGAATTGATGAGCGCTCTCGAAGAGCAGTATCAAGTCGATCTGAGCGATGTGGGATTCCAGGATGCGAGCACAGTCGGACAACTGCAAAGGCTGCTTACGGAAAGCGCGCCGTCACAATCCCGGCACATCTATCCGCGTTGGCCACAGCACTGGCTCGTCACGGCTTTTCGCCTGGCTGTGTATTACGCCCTTGCCTTGCCTGCAACGTATCTTCTCGCCGCGCCGCGCGTGACAGGCCGCGAGAACCTTCGTGGACTGCGCGGACCCGTTCTCGTGGTTTCTAATCACGTCACTTATCTCGACATCGCCTGGATTCTGCCGGCATTGCCGACGCGGTTTCGCAACCGGCTGGCAACCGCGATGGGCGGCGAAAGACTCGCCGGCATGCGCCGGCCCGCTCGCTCACTGGGTTTGTTCGCCCGCTTGCTCGAGCGTCTGCGCTACCTGCTCGTCACCACTCTTTTCAACGTTTTCCCTCTGCCACAGCGGTCTGGTTTTCTCCAAAGTTTTCATTTTGCCGGGGAACTTGCAGACCGAAGCTGGAACATCCTGGTTTTTCCCGAAGGCGAAATTTCGGAGACAGGTGACATGGTGCAATTCCGTTCGGGAATCGGGTTACTGGCCAAACGACTCGGGATTCCCGTGGTGCCCATCTACCTCAGCGGGCTGTTTGATTTGAAGCGCGACCGGCGAACGGTGGCCGCTCCCGGCCATGTCCGCGTGGCCATCGGACAGCCCGTTCGTATCTCTCCCCAGCAAGACCCGGGCGAGATTGCCCGCGAACTGGAGAGTTGCGTCCGCACTCTCCAACCGGTTTGAGGAGATTTGGAGCGCATCCCGAGGGGGCGCTAAATACCTGATTTTCTCATACTTTACAGCCTGCTGACACACCGTAAATCTCCATCCAGTGGAGTGAATCGGCGTTCTAACCACAAAATTCGACCACCCAGCCTCTAGCACTTGATATACGACTAAATCTGTCGTAATTTCTAGATGCAACTAACTTGCAATAAAGAGTGGAGACAATCATGTGCAAAGGTACGGGCGTATTGGCTTTGCGCGACAACTTCGGGCACGTCGTCGAGTGCGGTTGCGGAACGATTCACGTGACGGTCGGCCCCGTCACCCTGGCGCTCGATCCGCATGCACTGCGCACGCTCTACGAGATGCTCGGCCAGGCCATTGACGCGGAAGAGACGAACAAGCACCAGCTCAGTGATCCCGAGCCGTTTCTCATGCATGCGTCGCATCTGGCGGTCAGAAAAGTCTTGAAGGTCAAGCATTGAACTGAAGCAATCGGGAAAGTTTCTTTGGCAGGGAAGTAACAAAGGGGTTCAGCGGCAGTCTTTTTGGCGAAGCGCCACCGAACCCCGGCCAACAACCCGCAGGCTGAGGACCATCCGTGAGTTTAGAGTCGTCCTCGGCCTTCGGTCAATCTTCGGTCAGGTTGCGAGGGCGAAGTATGGGCTACATCTCCAGGCCTCAGCGTCTGTGGTGGCGCAGGACCCTGTTCCAGATTCATCTTTGGGTCGGCGTTATTCTCGGCCTCTACATGGTTGTCATCGGGCTCACCGGATCTCTGCTCGTCTTCAAAGATGAGCTTGCCACGCTGACCTATCCGAGTTTGATGAGAACGGATGCGCACGATCCCGCCTCTGCGGTGGATCTGCCGCAGTTTGTCGCCAATGCCCACAAGGCCTTTCCCGAGCACAAACTCGTCAGCGCCTTCGTGCCGGGCGTGTATGGTGGATCCTTCTTTGCATATATGGAAGGCGCCGGCGGCTCGGGACTGTACGTTTTCGGCGACTCGCGTGGCGATATCCTCGGCTCGCTCGATGTCGAGAAGATTTGGATCAATTGGGTCGCCGATTTGCACTTCCGGCTGCTTGCCGGTCAAACGGGTTTTATTGTCAACGGCGCCGGCGCGGCATTCCTTGTGCTTCTCTGCCTGACGGGAATGGTCCTCTGGTGGCCTGGCATCCGCACCTGGCCCCGCGCGCTCGCGGTCAATTTCCGAAAGAGCTGGAAGCGCGTCAATTTCGATCTGCATAGTGCCGTTGGTTTCTGGACGCTTTCCTTGGTTTCGATGTGGGCAATCTCCGGAGTCTATTTCGTCTGGCCGAGAACCGTCGAACACGTCGTCAATTGGATATCTCCGGTGGAAGCCGGCGTTGAGCCCGAATTCTCGATTGTGCGGGACCCACAAGCGCCACTCGCCGATTTGCGCGGCATCCTCGCGCGTTCTCAGTATGCTTCGCCCGAAACGCGGCTCGCGGGCTTCTACCTTCCCTCCGGCGGAAAGACCGCAATGGTCGTTTACCAGACGCGTCGCGGTATCCGCAATTTCTCGGAGACCGATCACGTCTATTTCCATCCGACGACCGGCGCGCTCCTCGGCGTCTGGCACGCCGGTGTGAATCCCACTTTGGGCAGCAAGCTCGTTTACTGGCTCGGCCCTCTGCATTCTGGTTTCTATTGGGGGATGGGCATCAAGTTTCTGTGGGCGGTACTCGGGTTGTCATTACCGGTCCTCACGGTAACTGGCGCTCTTATGTATTGGAATCGCTCGCTCGCCAAGCTTTGGTCCAGGTTGCGATCGCGAGGAGACATGCAATCTTCCGCTTCCCACGCGCAGGCGCGGCCAGCGGAGTAGTTCGAAATACCAGGTCGCTCGTCGCGACCACAGATTTGGGCGGTCCGTGGCGGCAGTCTTTTGGCGAAGCGCTGCCGCGGACGGCAATTCAGACCCGCAGGCTGAGGACTACGTGTCTTCGGCGGGATGGGCATAGGAAAGGGGTAATCATGCGTCTGTCGAAGTTGTTTGTCAGGAGTGGGGTGTTGATTGCTGTTTTATTTGCGTTTGCGGCTCTGTGGGAGAAGCCGGCCGCTGCCGAGGACGCGGCCGCCGAGCCGCCGTGCGAATCCACGACCGATGCCGGGGCGAAACGAGTCACCGGCACTGTCGACGATTCCTCCGGCGCCGCGATTGCCGGAGCCACGATTACCGCGCATTGCGGGTCCTTTGCGCAAAGCGCTATCGCCGACTCCGTGGGCGCTTTCGAGCTGCTTCTTCCTCCCGGCAAGTATCGCGTGCGCGCAGCAGCTCCCAATTTCGCTTCATCGGAACGTACCCTTGTCGTTTCGGGCGATTCCACCGAAGCGGCCTGGAACTTCACGCTCAGTGTCGCTTCCGTGCAGAACCAGGTTCTCGTAACCGCGGAAGCCGGTTACGCCGTCACCGAATCTGCCGCCGGAAGCAAGATGGACGTTCCTCTGCTTGATGTACCACAGGCGATCACGATCGTGGATCGTGAACTCCTCGACGATCAGGGTAGCTATAAGCTTGACGACGCTCTCAAGAATGTCGCCGGCGTCATTCCTGGCGGCTACTACGAAGCATGGGATTACTACCGCATTCGCGGGTTCGACGCTTCCTTCAACACCTACATCGACGGACTTCGCGGCGGCAACGGCATGAACGAGGAAATGTTCGGCCTTGAATCCGTTGAAGTGATGAAGGGACCGTCCTCGACACTCTATGGCCAGAGCGTTCTCGGTGGAATCGTCAATGTCCGTAGCAAGCAGCCGCGCCCCGACGCATTCGCTCGCGTTCAATTCACCGGGGGATCCTACGGATTCTACGAACCCGCCGTCGACGCGGGTGCCTCGCTGAATCGTTCGCACACCCTCTATGCACGCCTTAACCTCCTGTATCGTCCCACCGACTCTTTCGTCGACTATGTTTCCCGGCAGCGCATCTACGTCGCGCCCGCATTGACGTGGGAGATCACCACCGACACCAGCCTAACCATCCTCGGTCGATACCAGCACGACACCGGGCACATGGGTTTTCCTCTTCCCGCTGCGGGCACCGTATTGCCCAATCCCAACGGGGAGATTCCGGTAACTCGATTTGTGGGAGAGCCATCCAATCCCAATCCTCTCTCCGAAGTGAACAAGCAGATCGGCTATGAATTCACGCACCGCTTCAACGACTCCGTCTCGCTCTACCAGAATCTGCGTCTCGACTGGTACGAGAATCACTGGGACAAGATCCTGTATCCCGCCTATCTTGGTCCTGACGAGCGCACCTTGTATCGTTATCCTCTCTCCTGGCAATCCCAATGGAACGACACGGCCGTCGATACCGGCGTCCGCTTCCGCCTGCACACTGGCGCCATTCAGCACAATCTCGTCTCCGGAGTCGATTACTATCGACGGCCCGACACATACACGGGCCAGTCCATCGATTTCTCCGACCCTTCCGCCTATATGCCACTCGATGTTTTTCAGCCGGTCTATGGCGCTCCCTTTTCACCCATCGGTCCCTACGCCGATGGTAAAACGCGCGAGCGCTACGTCGGTCTTTACGTGCAGGACCGCATGCAGCTCACCGAGCGCCTGTCTCTGACCGCCGGTGGCCGCGTCGACTTCTCTTCGAATCGCGACCTCTCCGAGCCCGACAGCAACGACGACCATGCCTTTTCGCCGCGTGTCGGCGTCAGCTACAAGTTACTCCCCGGCGTCGCTGCCTACGGCAGCTACAGTCAATCGTTCCTTCCGCAATCCGGCCGCGTCTACGATGGTTCGGCGAGCGGTGCCTTTGTGAGCCCCGAAAGGGGCGACCAGTGGGAAGGCGGATTCAAGACGTCCTTGCTTTCCGGCCGCATGGTCAACACTGTTTCGGTCTTCCGTCTCATGCGAGATAACGTGCTGACTTCCGATCCCAGCCACCCTAATTTCTATCTGCTTACGGGCACGCAACGCAGCAGAGGCGTCGAGGTCGAAACCTCGTACCAGCTTCGCCGCGCTTGGAACCTGATCCTCGCCTATGCCTATACCGATGCAGACGTCGTCAAAGACAACGACATTCCCGTTGGCACGCCGACCCAGAACGTCCCCAAAAACAGCTTTAATATCTGGAGCACCTACGAACTGCAGCGCGGTGTTTTTCGCGGGCTGGGACTCGGTTTTGGCGGCCGGTACTACACGGCGCAATCCGGCGACCTGCTGAACACGTTCGAGCTTCCCGCCTACGGACTGGTGGACGCATCGATCTTCTATCGCCGCGGGCATCTCGGCTGGCAGTTCAACGCTTACAATCTGGCGGACAACCGCTACTTTACCGGTTCCTATAACGATGTCTACGTGCTACCCGGCAGCCCGCGGTCCATTCACACGACGATCAGCTGGACGTTCTGATCGCGGGCGCCAGCGCTCGCTCAGTCCTGGCTATCGAGTAATTGAAAAATTGGCCTGTAGCAACGCATCCGAGTCTCCACCGATCCACAGATCGAAGTCGGCTGTGTCCTGCACCCACTGCTTCTGCTCGGTACTCCAATAACTGAGTTCGTCCTTGCCCAACTCGAAATGCAGGGTCTTCTTTTCGTGGGGCGCCAGGCTAACCCGTTCGAAGCCTTTCAGCTCCTTTACGGGTCGCGAGGCGCTGCCCCATCTTTGATGGATGTACAGCTGCCCGACTTCGTCAGCAGCAACATTGCCGATGTTTTCCAGATCTACGGATATCTGCAGTATCTCCCCGGGCTTGATTTCACGTCGATCGATCTTCAGATTCGAATAGCGGAACGAAGAATAGCTCAGCCCATAACCGAACGGGTACAGAGGTGTGCTTTCCTCCTCCCAGTACCGCTTTCCCTGATTTTCCGGTGCTTGCGTCCGGTTGTGGGCGTAGTTGATCGGCACCTGGCCCACATTTCGTGGCCAGGTGAAGGGAAGCTTGCCTCCCGGTACCGCATCACCATAGAGGAGGTTTGCTACGCCGGTCCCGCCTGCGGTTCCGGGATACCAGATCTCCAGAATTGCCGGCACGTGCTCTGACGCCCAGGTGAGATCGAGAGGGCGCCCATTCATGAGCAGCAATACCACCGGTTTCCCGATCGCCACGACTCTCTTCAGCAGTTCCTCCTGTCGCCCGGGAAGCTCCAGCGATTGCCGCGACGCGCCTTCGCCAATCATGTTCTGCAATTCACCGAGAACGAGGATCGTCAATTCGGAGGAAGCAGCCAGGTTCACGGCTTTGGCAATCGCTTCATCTGCCTGCTGCGAACTCCACGGGGCCGGCTGCTTGATGTTCATGAAGTCGTCGATGAACGAGGGGAATTTTCGCAGTAGTTGCACGCCTTCAGCGCTGCTGACCTCGACTTGTGAGCCGAGCTTCTTCCTTAGCCCGCTCAAAATCGTCTCCGTTTCTTTCACGTCCTCGGTAAAGATCCACGGACCTGCGGTGTCCAGCTGGGAATCACCCAAGGGGCCCACCACTGCAATCTTCTTATATGCCGTCCGATTCAGCGGGAGCATATTCCCTTCATTCCGCAATAACACCGCCGTTCGCTCTGCTGCGATGCGTGCTGCCGCGCGATGCTCGGGCGTAGCCAGGACTTGCTCCGCGCGTGCATCGTCCACATAAGGGTGTTCGAACAGGCCCATGCGCACTTTGGTTTCGAGGATTGGGCGCGCCGCATCTTCTATCTGCTGCTCGGTGATTTGCCCGTTCTTCACTGCCTCCAGCAGGCCCTGCCCGTACGCCGTAAATCCGATCGCCATCTCCATGTTCACGCCCGCGCGAAAGGCCCGCTCCGCCGCGTCAGAAGAGTCTTTCGCAAACCCATGCGCTTCGAGACTCTTCACGGAGTTCGCGTCGCTCACCACGTACCCCTTGAACTTCCACTGTTGCCGCAGCACATCCTGCAGCAGCCAGCGATTGCCCGTGGCAGGCACGTCGTTCAGGTCCATGTAGGCCGACATTACCGTCCCGACCCCCGCCCTGACCGCAGCTTGAAACGGTGGCAAGTACACGTTGTACATCTGCGAGTCCGGCGTGTAGGAAGCGTCGTAGTCCCGTCCCCCCTCCGCAGCCCCATAGCCCGCAAAATGCTTCACGCACGCCAGCACGTGATCAGGCGCCCCGACATACTCCCCTTGGAATCCCCGAACCTGCGCAGCGGCCATCGCAGATCCTAGGTAGGGATCCTCCCCCGCACCCTCCACAATGCGGCCCCACCGCGGATCCCGCGTAATATCCACCATCGGCGCGAAGGTCCAATCTACACCAGCGGCGCGCGCTTCTTTGGCGGCGACTGACTGCGCCCGGGTTACCAAGGCAGGATCCCATGAAGCGGCAAGCGCGATCGGAACCGGGAACGTGGTGCTGTAGCCGTGAATAACGTCGAGCCCGAAAATCAGCGGAATCTTCAGCCGCGATTTCTCCATCGCCGCGCGCTGATATCGGTTGCGCAGTCCGGTCTCTCGGACAAACAGTAGTGAGCCGAGCTCGCCATTCGCGATCTTTGGCTCGAGCTTTTCCGGTGGATCGAGCGCGAACAATTGGTTCAGCTGTCCAACCTTCTCTTCCAGCGTCATCTTCTGAAGAAGTGATTCCACCCGCTGCCGCACCACATCCTCACTCATGCCTGGCCGCGTTACTTGGGCCAACGCAATTGAGCTCCCCGACAGCACAAGGGCCAGACACACAAACATGAAACCAGTTCGATGACAGGCTTCTCTCATAGGCATGGGCGGACCTCCCGCAAACAGCCGATGCTAGGCATGCAACTGGTGTTCTGTCCAGTGATGCAGTCTCGCGTCCTCGTTAGGCCGTCACATACAGATCTTGCCGGCCCCGGACGTCGGCGCTGCGTGTTAACCATCACATAGAATAGTGTGATCTTTCACTGCACGAGAAAATGACTGCCCGTTCTGACAGTGGTTGCAATTGGACCTGCCCGGTCAAGTTGCCATGCAGATCACTCGCGCTACCGACTATGCTGTTCGCGTTACGGTCCACTTGGCCTCGCTCTCCGGTGCCGACAACGCCCCGCTCGGTGAACTGGCCGGTGATGCCGGTGTTCGCGGCAATTGTCTCTCGAAAATCTTGCAGCGGCTTGTTCGCAAGGGAATCGTCAGCTCTCACCGCGGTACGGGTGGCGGGTTCCGTCTTAGCGTTCCGGCAGACCAACTAACACTACTGCAAGTGGTCGACGCGATTGAGGGTCCGATCGAATTGAACGTTTGTCTAGGTCGTTGGCAGCCGTGCCCGTCGAGATCGCAATGCGTTGTTTATGCGATTTGGCAGAGGGCTCAAAGCGCCATGTCTGCGTTACTGTCGAGCGTCACGATTGCCGAACTCGCCGCCGAATCGGTTTCGGGGACGCACACCCTACCCGCCGGCACGCATATTGTTGATAGTTCTTTCAGAGCGCGGTGAGCCGCTACGTTGTGCTAGGCGTAGTTGCGGGCAAAAATCACCTCTACTGCTTCACGCCGCGTCCCGGCGTGGGTCTGCTTCAGGATTCGATGGATGTGGTTTCGGACGGTGAATTCCGAGAGGTTTAACTGCGCTGCGATCTCTTTGTTTGTTAACCCCTTTGCCATCAATTGAGCCAACTGACGCTGCCGAAGCGTGATTGCACGACGAGACCCGGAGGAACGCTCCTGAGGCTGCGCTGTTGTTTCGGCGAACCAGCGAAAGAGTGTCGCACATAGCCGGGGAGGGCAGATCGCCTCACCTTTCATCGTGGCTCGAATTGCTGCAACGACATCACATGCCGAAGCGTCTTTCAGCAAATATCCGCTCACTCCTGCCCGTACTGCCTCCAGGAAACGGTCGGAGTTGTCGTCCATTCCGATCAGCAGGATGTGAGGTTCCTTCATCGAATCGCTTCGGACCGGCAACAGCGCGGAAAGCAACTTTTGGTCAAAGAAGTCAATGGCCAGTACATCGCATCCCGCGGCTTGGAAGTCCGGGCGTTTGATTTCGCTCTGGCCGCATTGCCCTACGATGTGAAAATCGGCCCGCTTTCGAAATAGTCGTCCCAGCGCCTCGCGTAAGAGGCGGTTCTCGATCAGCAGATATACCCGGATGGGAGATTCAAGGACACAATCAGGCATGTTCCTGCTCCCCTCTTGCCGGAAATTCGCAGCCTTACGTGCCAGGGTGAGATTAACCTCGGGGCTCCCCACTGCGTACCGCCGATATTACCTCAAAACATATAAATTGCAAGCTAAGTTAATTGCTAACTACCATAAGTAACCTCGGTATATATTATCTTGGGCGGGATTTGCTGACCGCTTTAGCTCAATGGACGCGTCTTGGTTCGGATTGGTTGCATGTTTTTTTCGACTCGATCGGTCCGTTTTTCTTCACTAAGTCTTTCCATCGTAGGTACTCTCCTATAGGTCAAATTTGGTACTTGCTTGCCTTCGCGCGACCCAAGCCATAGATCCGCAACTTGCCCTCTATGTCAGGTAGATTTTTGAACCTGCCTCCCGGGGAACAGCTGCCGGCATACTCCTTTTCACAGGGAGTGTCGCAATGGAAAGACAAATCCGAGTTCTTGTCGCGATCCGGCCGCGGCTGATCCGGGAGCTTATTTTGAATACTTTCTCTGAACAGCCCGACATCGAAGTAGTCGGCGAGGTTGTGGACGATGCCGACGTGACGGCCGCAGTTGACGAGAAGCAACCCCATTTTCTCGTCCTGTCGCAGGACGATGCAAACCATCGCCCTTCCATCTGCGATGCCGTTCTTCATAAACATCCCGAACTCCGCATCATCGCGGTCGCCCCGGATCACAATTACTCCGTTCACTATTGGGCCTCTCTCGATATTCATTCCGATGACGTTGAGGCCTCAGAGCAGGGAATTCTTGAGGTGCTTCGAAAATGAATGAACGCGACTCTCTCGCTCAAGGTGTATTTTCGCTGAGTTCCAGCCTGCGAGCCACACTCGTGCTCATCTTGTCGCTCGCCCTCGCGGTCGCTACTTTTGCTCAACAAGAGCAAGGCAGCAACGGTGTCGCCGATGGCGCCCCCCGTCAGCCCGGGCTTTCTTCCCAGCTGGCACGCGAGAACATGGAACGGGTTGCGGCTTCCGCGATCCAGATCAAGGAAGTCCTCATCACGGACTCCGGTTTGATGATTGACCTCAAACTGTGGATCGCGATGGACGTCAGCGACAACGGCCAGCTCGTCGACGATGCCGATCTCACCGATGACGCCATCCTCAACCGGCTTAATAACGACGTACGGTTCCGGGCTGTCGCAACCCGGCTTTTGCGTCGCTACGGGTATCTCGTGCCGACTGTCAATCCGGAATCCTCGATGGGTAAGCAGGAAGAAGTCCTCCTTAAGGAACGCGCTCGCCGCATCGTCCAGATCGAGGCCCAGGAAGACACGGAATCCCTCCAGCCAAGGAAGCAGCCGCTCAGTGAAGCGCAGGCGTTACCTTGTGACTGGAATCCAGACGGAGACTGCATCCAGCCTCCTTCAACTTCGCAGGGCCAGGCTGTCACTGTTCCCCAGCCTCAAGGAACAGCACCTCGGAGAGACCTTCCTTCGAATGGTCTGAATGAAGGCCAGTCCGTGAACCCTTCGCCCCGTATTCTCCGGGCCGAATCGAGCCCGGACTCCCTTGCCGTCGCGGATTCTATTGACGCGAGCAGCCCCTCTCTTCAGGCGGTGTCTGCCCTCAACCGCCGCCAGCAAAGTGATTTCGGTACCTCTCGGATGGATCCCTCCAACCCGCTCCCGAGTTCTCCACTCGCGGTTCCTCGCACGGCGGCTTCGGCGGAGGCGGATTCGGACAGCCTTCTCGAGGACTCTGCGATTGTGGGCAATCGACCCACCGCCGATCCTGTGTCGAGAACCGTATCGAATCGCAGGGCTCGGCTGGCTCATGACCGCGATTCGGCCTCGGACATCGTGCGTCCCTCAAATCCCTATTCCGACGTTCCCTCCCTTTACGACTTGTATGTACAAGCACCTTCCCGCGACCTGCCTCCGCGCCGCTTTGGCACTCAAGTCTTTCATGGCGGAAACCGCGACCCCCGCAGCATTCCCATGGATCTGCCGGTGGGTCCCGACTACGTTGTCGGTCCAGGCGACAGTCTAACTATTGACCTCTGGGGTGGCATCTCCACGAAATTGGTACGCGTCATTGATCGGCAAGGGCGAGTGACGCTGCCCGAGGCGGGGCCGCTGATGGTCAGCGGACGCTCATTGGGTGAGGTTCAGCTCGCCGTCCAACGGGCCATCGGCACACAGTTTCGCGATACCTCAGCCGATGTTTCCGTGTCGCACCTCCGCACGATTCGCGTTTATGTCGTCGGCGAAGTCGAAGAGCCTGGCCCTTATGACATCAGCTCGTTATCGACCGCGCTGAATGCATTGGTCGCCGCTGGCGGCGCCACGTCCAGAGGCTCTTTACGCTCGCTCAAACACATGCGCGGCCGCCAGGAAATCGAGCTTATCGACGCTTACGATTTACTGCTTCATGGCGTTTCTCCCGATGCCAAAAAACTGGAAAACGGCGACTCCTTGGTTGTGCCTCCTGTAGGTCCTCAGGTTACCGTCACCGGCATGGTCCGCCGGCCTGCGGTCTACGAACTCAACGGCGAGCAGTCCGTTGAAGACGCATTGGATCTTGCCGGCGGCGTCCTGCCTGCGGCAGCGCTCCGTCATGTTGAAGTTCAGCGTCTTGAAGCTCACGAGAAGCGCACGATGTTGAGCCTCGATTTGTCTCCCGAGGAGAAGCCGAATCCACAACTTGCTTCTTTCCGCGTTCAAGACGGCGACATCATCCATATCTTCCCGATCGCTCCCTATAACCGGGACACCATCTATTTGCAGGGACACGTGCTGCGGCCCGGCCGCTATTCCTATCGCGATGGAATGAAGTTCACGGACCTGGTCGCCTCTTATCAGGATATCCTTCCCGAGCCTGCTTCGCACTATGCCGAAATCGTTCGCCTGAACGCTCCGGATTTCCGCCCCAGCATTGTGAGCTTTGATCTCGCTGCCGCTATGAAGGACCCCGCTTCCGCTCCTCAGCTCCAGCCACTCGATACGATTCGGATCTTCAGTCGGTTCGACTTCGAGCCAGCCCCCACGGTGTCGGTGTCCGGCGAGGTACGTGCACCCGGCACGTACCGCACGACCGGTCAGGCCACGTTACGCGATGCGATCTATCTCGCCGGCGGACTTAGCCCGGATGCCTCCCTTGCTTCCGCTCAGGTGTTCCGTTTCAATCCCGACGGCAGTTCGGAAATATTTAGCGTCAAGCTCGGCGATGCGTTAAACGGCAGCGCCTCCGACAATATCCTTCTGCAACCTCGCGACCGGTTGCTCATTCATAAGCACAATTCCCGTGTGCAACCCAGCTTTGTCGAGATTACCGGTGAAGTCGCCAAGCCCGGTCGATACCCTTACACGGAAAACATGCATGCGCAGGACCTGATTCATGCCGCCGGCGGACTCAAGCGAAGTGCCGACATCACCAAAGCCGACCTGACCAGCTACGCCGCCACGGGTGCTCCTGCCACGCATACCGACATTTCGCTTGCGGCCTTGGCGAACGGCAACCCCACCGAAGACGTCCCGCTTCGTGCCGGAGACGTGTTGTCCATCCGCGAAACGACAGGATGGAAAGACATCGGAGCTTCGGTAAAAGTCGGCGGCGAAGTGCTGCATGCCGGTACGTTTGGCGTCGAGCCCGGTGAACGTCTCAGTTCTGTTCTCGAGCGCGCCGGCGGATACACGCCGCAGGCCTATCCTTACGGTGCCGTTCTGATGCGCCGGGAAGTTCGCGAAGCCGAGGAACTCTCTCGCGGCACTCTCATTCAGCGAATCAAAACCGAACAGTCCAACCTGCAAGTGATGCCGGAAAACAACGAACAAGAGAAGAACGCGAAAGCGACCGCCCTTGCGCAGATTCGCACCACTCTTCATCAACTCCAGATCAACCCTCCGATCGGCCGCGTTGTGATTCGCATCTCTGACCCCATCGATAAGTGGAAGAACACCGCGACGGATATCACCCTGCGTGACGGGGATGAACTCTACGTTCCAAGCAAGACCGGCTACGTGATGGTCAACGGCCAGGTGTTTCACCCGACCAGTGTCAGCTATCGTCCCGGCAAAAGCGCCAAGTGGTATCTCTCTCAAGCAGGCGGGTTGACTCCCCTGGCCGACAAGAAAGCGGCGTTTGTGCTTCGCGCTGACGGCAGCGTGATCTCTTCCCAAAACAATTCGAGTTTCTGGGCGGGCGATCCGATGAACGCCGTACTGCGCACCGGTGATGTTGTCGTAGTTCCGGAAAAGGCCTTGAAGATTGGCGGCCCCAACTGGCCGGTGATCATGCAGGCCGCGTCTGTGGCCGCATCGGCTGCTGTTGCTGTTGCGTACTTCCACCCGTGACATGGAAATGCCCAACGCGATGGTTGCTGCTGATTTTGCTATGGCTCTATGCAGTGAGAAGTGTGGCGGGGCAGGGAGCACAAATTGACCCGCCATCGCCGAAAGGACAGGAAAGCAGTTCGACGACGGATATGAATACCGCGTCCAATTCGATTTATCTGGGCACGGATCGCAAAGAGAGCCTGATCAAACGGCTTGCCAGCGACTTCGTGTCGGATCAGAGAGATTTGTGGTCCTCTCCCTCACGCCTTACGTTTGCAGACACCACCTGGCTTGTACCGCTCAGCGGTGTAACTGCCGGATTGTTAGTGACCGATGCTCAATATAGCCGGAGCCTTAGCCGCGACCCCTCAAAGATCTCCCGAAACAACACTCTCTCGAACGCAGGCGTCGCGGGCTTGCTTGGTGGGGCTGGCGCAATGTGGCTGCTCAGCTACAAGACGCACAACGAGCATTGGCGTGAAACAGGCCTTCTCTCGGGCCAGGCGGTCGTGAACAGCCTCGCCATGATAGAGCTGATGAAATATTCTGTTGGTCGGCAGCGGCCCTACCAGGGCAACGGTGATGGTAATTTCTTTAGTGGCGGTACGTCTTTTCCAAGCGAGCATGCGGCTGCCGCCTGGGCCGTGGCCGGCGTCATTTCCCACGAGTATCCCAGTACACTCACAAAGATTTTGGCGTACGGAGCCGCGTCCGCGGTTACCTACGCTCGCGTCCATAGCCTCAATCACTATCGTTCGGATGTCCTAGTTGGCGCATTGATAGGCAACCTGGCTGCCACGCAGGTCTACAAGAAACGTCATGACGTCGAACTCGGTGGCGACGGCTGGGAAACGATCAGTGACATCGAGCGCGAGGCAAAGGACGACCAGTCCGCTTCGAATATGGGTTCCCCATTCGTCCCTATCGACAGTTGGGTTTATCCCGCCATGGATCGCCTCATCGCCCAGGGCTTTGTCCAATCGGCCATGCTCGATGCACGCCCCTGGACCCGCATGCAATGCGCCCGGCTTCTCGTCGAAGCTTCAGATCGGCTCGATTATGCGGACCTCTCGAAGTCTCAAGCCGGCAAGGTCTACGCTGCTCTTGCGCACGAATTCCGCGACGAGACCAATCTTCTTTCGGGCGGCGACAACACGCGTGTCAGCCTCGAATCTGTCTACTCCCGAGTCACAGGAATTTCCGGCCAGCCGCTATCTCAGGCCTATCATTACGATTTTGGCCAGACGGTCATCAACGATTACGGTCGGCCCTATGAAGAAGGTGTCAGCAATGTAACCGGTTTTTCCGGCTGGGCCACATATTCCCGTTTCGTTGTGTACGGCCGCGGCGAATTCCAGCATGCGCCATCGGCTCCACCGCTCCCGCCTTCCGTACGCCAATTCGTCTCACAGGTTCAAGGAATTCCTGAACCGCCAGCCACGCCGACCGCCTCGGTCGATGGGTTTCAATGGCTCGACACCTATGTTGGGATGACGTTTCAGAACTGGCAACTCACTTTCGGCAAGCAGACGCTGTGGTGGGGACCTGGAGCAGGCGGATCCATGTTGATGAGCAACAACGCCGCACCTATCACCATGTTCCGCATCAGCCGCGTTACGCCTTTTAAACTGCCCAGCGTACTCGGCTTTTTCGGTCCTATCACGGTGGAGTTGTTCGTTGGCCAGTTGTCCGGGCACAACTTCATCTACGGTCAGCCTACCGGCCTACAGGGCAGCTGGTCATCTCCCGCGTCGCCGCAGCCCATGATTTCTGGAGAACGCTTCAGCTTTAAGCCCACTCCGAATGTCGAGTTCGGCTTTTCTCTCACCACTCTGTTCGCTGGCGAAGGCAGGCCGTTCACGCCGCACACGTACATCAAAGGCATCTTCGGCTCCGGCAACAACGTCCCCGGCACGCCGCAGGATCCCGGCGACCGCCGTTCGGGCTTCGACCTGAGCTATCGGCTACCTTGGCTCCGCAACTGGGCGACGTTTTACTGCGATGGTTTTACGGATGACCAGTTTACCCCCGTAGCTTATTGGGATCGCTCCTCCTGGACCGGCGGGCTTTATCTGTCGCGCATACCAACGATCTCAAAACTCGATCTCCGCCTTGAGGGTGTTTATACGGACGTGCCCGCAGGCGGCGCGATCGGGCACGGCTTCTTTTACTCCAATTCCCGCTATCGCATGGGTTATACCAACAATGGCGATCTCCTGGGCAGCTGGATCGGCCGCGACGGCCAAGGCGCCCAGGTGTGGTCCAACTACTGGTTCACTCCCAAGAATCGCCTCCAGTTCAATTTCCGTCACGAAAAAGTCAGCCAGCAATTTGTTCCCGGAGGAGGCTCGATCACGGATGTTGGTGTCCGCGCCGATCTGTACCTCAGCGGCGGCATGGCACTCACGTCTTCGGTGCAATATGAGCGCTGGCTCTTTCCTCTGATTCAACCTGGCGCCGTTCGGAATGTGACGGCCTCCGTGCAGATTCAACTTCAGCCGCAAAAGATTTACCGGCCCTCGTTCCATAACTTAACGGCAACTTCGAAGCCGGGAGACCCAGATTGAGCGCCACAGGACGAGTTCCGGTTCGCGAAAGCCGTGCTGACGGCAACGGCGAATTGCAGCTTTCTCGTCCGGTCCTCTCCGACGAGCCGGTCAGCTTGCTGCCCTACCTTCGTCTATTCTGGGAGCAGCGGCGATTCCTTCTCCACGCTGCGACATCTGCATTTCTCGCCAGCGTCCTCCTCGCCTTTCTAATCCCCGTGCGCTACCAGTCCGTCACTCGACTCATGCCCCCCGACGGACAATCCGGTTCCACCATCCTTGCGGCATTGGCAGCCCGAGGCGGCCTCGGCCCTCTAACCGGCCTGGGTAGTGACCTGCTTGGCATGAAGAGCTCTGGCGCCTTATTCGTTGGTGTTTTGGGTAGCGAGACCGTTCAGGATGGCCTGATCAACCAATTCAATCTGCGGAAGGTCTACCGCGACTCCAAAATCGAGGACGCGCGCAAGTCCCTCGGTGAGCACACCGACATATCCGAGGACCGCAAAAGCGGC